>Ga0126342_10009528_pt1 | contig 17401 bp, 12 predicted proteins | sample Cyp1metagenome_FD_92528 | JGI IMG/M metagenome (GOLD analysis project Ga0126342, IMG submission 92528) | Coral microbial communities from Lord Howe Island, Old Settlement Bay, Australia - Cyphastrea 1 metagenome | ecosystem: Host-associated > Invertebrates > Cnidaria > Coral ... | reverse complement strand
TCATGATCATTAACCATGGTCAACTAATAATGGTTAATCATTAACCAGGGTTAATTAACCATGGTTAATTAATAATGGTTAATCATGATCATTAACCATGGTCAACCAATAATGGTTAATCATCAACCATGGTTAACCTAACTTCCCAGAGATCTCCCAGGTCCCCCAGAAGCCCTGAGCGCCGCGGCAGCCACGTGGCCACGGCGCGGCTGCACGTGCGCGACGCGGTACAAGACGCCGCGGCCGCGGCGGTGCCTCGGCCGTGTTTTACGGGGAAGTCACCCCGGAATGAACCAACGAAAATCGTAGTTGAATCAAGGTTTAATATAGTGTTTAACTGTGCTGCAACTATGTTTAACTATGTTTAAGTATATTTGACCTGGACAAATTTGGACTGTGTTGAGAAACGTTTTTGTACCAGATAGAAAAAAATTGAAGCTTGTTGCCTTTCACATCGCTTTTTGGAATTGTAGCAAAGGCATGGACTTAGAGGGAGCTCCCAACTTGCTTTCATGTTGGTTCTGCCGCAATGCCTACTTGTCCATTGCTGTGCATCAGCCAGTATTTTTCATGGGAATGTATAATCATAACATATCATATATACATATGTTACACTAATATACATCGTTACATCGCACACATATACAATGAGTTTCATAATTACATACATATCATTCATCCAGGTGATGACTAACGTCATGGATCACCCATGATTGAGGCGCTCACGGTGTCCTCCATGGGCTCGGAGCTCGGTGCTATGCCCGTGGAGCCCAAAATAATGGCCCCTGGATTAGCAGAAAATAATTGGAGTGTATAGTAGAGTCTATTAGTTGGTATAATATAGTGTATATAGTGTATTATTCAGTGACAGTGCTTATAATTAGCTGGTATTATACACTATATTTTATCACAAGCACATTCAGTTTTATATTAAACATGTTTTTTCAGCAACAGGGTCAGAAGCATATGTCAGATAGAAACGCCACATGAGATCATCTTTGGGATGATGCTATAGTTGGTATGGAGCTGCGTGGGTCTCCCTTCTTTGTCAGCTGATATTGACAGTGGGTCTACAGTATTTGACGTGAGTCTTTTTACCGCAGGGAAACGCATTCAGAATCATTCAGATATGTGTATAATGATATAATGTGTATTGAATTCAACTACTGTAAATATATGTAAATTTATTTCTGTAGTTACTACATGTTAATACGCATAATAATATATTGTTGTATATATATATATATATACACACCTATAGCTGTTGGAGTAGACCCGCAGTGTCAGGTTCCCCGGTGATGCGGCTCAGCAGCCTTCAGGCGCAACATGGGGGGTCAAAAATTGGGTAGCGACAAAGTATCAAGGCGGACAGTTTGTTGCGACCTATGCCCAAGTCAAGAAAACTGCAAAAAACGTGGAAACATAATGAACAATACAATTGAATCCAACAATGAAGTGCTTACCCAGCATACATCTCAATATGATTCAATATGGGGTTGTTTTTTTTTGGGTCGCTGTTCCTGTGTTCTACAGAATAAACCACACAGTCTTTACCCAAATATTGTTTTTGCCCAACAGTGATTTTATATTGGTGTGAATATAGCCAATAGTTACAAGCGGTGTATGAATAGTCTTGACGTCCCCATGAGTATGAGGGGTTTAAACACAAAGGGATAAATCACTTGAATACCTGCCAATACCCGGCAAGTTCTGGTAAGGCTCTGAAATCCATAGAAGCCCATTGAAATCCATTTCATGTACATCCAATTGTTTGATGCTTTGAAGGTCTTTAACACCCTCAAATGGACAAGACATTCTTTATGAATAGGCTTTGAAAAAGCACACATCAATCTTATTGAATGGTTTATCCAAGTGGACTTTCTATGAATTTCCATCGCAATTGACCAAGTGATTATCCAAGCTATCCAAGTACATGTCGGACCTGCAGCTACTTAGCATCTCGGAGTGACTGCCAGTGACCTGCACGCCAGGCAAAGGCGTCACGCAACCGGGAGGCCAGGGAAACATAAATCGGACACCCCCGGCCAATTGGACGGAGTGTTTTCTGCTTTGACAAAAAGGGATGGGTACACGGTATATATATATATATTATATATATATATATATTTGTCATGTATAATATATAATTTAATATCATGTAATATAACATAATATAATAATATTATATGATATAGTATGATACGATATTATATAATATAATTTAATATACATACCTATAGTTTCCTAACATTAAGCGGATATGAAGATCCATACGTAGCAGCTATATATTTGTGTGGAGATCAGCGTACATACAAGGGTTGTCATGACCAAAAATCAAGACTGTTTTTGGGGAATGAAATGAATGGAACGTGACCATTAATTTGAGCCAGTGATGTGACTGAATGATGCCCTTTAAAACACAAACGTACTAGATGTTGGACATCAATTGGTTTCAGCGATATTGGTATCATGATGCTCTTTGGGAATCCAAAGCAGGGAGATTCGATTGGATCGATCCTTTTCAATGGGAACCGCAGATCGTGGACATGTTCAGTACCAATTATCCCTCGTTTTCAGTACACATGTGTGCTTGTTTCAAAAGGTTGGAGGGATTATCTACAACAACATATTTTCAAACATCTAAAATATCTAGCAATTGGTGTCAGGTAATTATTCCATTGAAGCACTTCCGAGAGTTGCAGCAGACGCCGAAATCTCACATGTCCTTCCTTCTCGGAATAGCTGACCTTTGAGGCTAGAAGACGCTGGGAACTTAGCTCTGGCTTGTGCAGACTGAGGACTCTGATTATCCAACCTGGCAACAGAAAATCCCAATTCCAAGTGGGAAATTCACCGCTACAAATGAAGATCATCGTTGCTTGTGACAACAAGTATCTATGTATTCACTTTCGATGGGTTTTTCAATGTTTAACACGGCGGTTTTCCATCATTGCAATGCTTGAGCATAGGAAGAGAATCGGAAAAGCTGTCCATGACATTTTCATCTGGACCTCACTAGAACTTCAGCAAAAGTCAACGAGATATTCCTGAGACTGGTGGCAAAAGCAATACTTAGATACGCCCTGGGACAAATGAAGTGATTGGTTAATATAGTATATGTATCATTATATGTATATATATATATATATATCCCCAAACAGAACTGGCAGACTGGATATATGTCAGTAATCAGGTATTAACCACTCAGTTAATTTCCATGGCCAGTTTGGGATACCCCCACATCATCCGATTCCGCACAGATACGACCTCTGGGTCGCAAGCTTCGGATTCGGAGACCGGTGCGCCCTCGGGCTGGTCAGAAGGTGATGTAGATCCGCAGACATAGCTAGACCCTGTCCCATCAAATATCAATGGCTTGGTTTAAGGGAAAATCTACCGGAAAGCATGGTTAACCTGCACCAATTATGGAGGTTTCCGGTAGATTTTCCACTAAACCAATCCATTGATAATATGCTTCAAACTGTTTTTCAAGCTCCAGATAGATGTATATAAGAGGTATGTGCTGCCATTGATCTTGTTGAGGTTTATGGGCATTGGGGCCATGCCATTTGCATGAAAATAGTGTGAAGTACAGATCAGAATATCATGAGGCTGCGGGACGTGCTCACTTGTAGAATGAGAAGAAATGGATATGGAACTTTTTAAACTTATCCCAGAAGATGATGAGGATGTTTGTTTGTTTGGTTTGTTTGGTTGGTTTGTTTGTTTGTTCGTTCAAATCACCATGATTCTTCATTGCATTCCCTACTTTCACTGCCTAGTTCCATTATTGTTGGTTAATTTCCCAACTTTTGTTGCTGACCACCTGATTTCGGTCGGTGATTTCCCTCCCGAAGACGGGCAGGTTCGAGGCCGCGCTTTGCAGAAATCAAGGCGATGACGCCAGGGGAAGGTTAAACAATGGGTAGTGGCAGCTATGGGTCACATCATGGAGTAGCACTGGATGCACTGGATATAGTGCTGTGAACAAAACCATCTGGTTTGTAGCTGGGTTTACTATAGTGCAGGGTAGATGTATACTATTGTATACTGTAACTACTTGCAAGAGATGGGTGTAGACAGTGATGTTAACCCAGCATTCATAAGCCTCCAGTTTATGAATAAAACAGGGCGGTACCAATTTTAGTAGACAATTAGACAACTATTTTGGATTTCAGCCCACCACGACGTTAAGCAGGTTAAGGCTCCACATAGTTCTGTGGGAGCTGTTGCTAGAACCCTTGCTGTTAGAAAGCAACAACAGCAGTTTCAATGACATTTACAGAGGTTAGTAAAGAAGTCAAGGAATTGAGCAGGGAGTCTCCTTCAGTGTTGCAGCCTAAAAAAATTGGGCATGCCTTGTCGGTTGATGATCTCAAGAAGTGACTTTTCCTGATTTTTTGACACTACCATGGTCATTGCCCGGCGGTATGGCAGAATGGGCTGGTCGGAAATCGATAGGAAATCCATTGGAAATCCATGGGCCAATCCCCAGTCGTCACCGGTTTCAATACTAGAATGGTCTAATTTTAGATGAAAATAGGGGGTATAGGGGGTATCCCTATTTTCATGAAACCTCTGGTGGAAAAGGACCTTTGCCAACATATAAATTGACCAGCCACATGTTTTTCTCCCTGAAAGTATCTCTATGCTTCAATTGGTTACGTCTCAAATTGTCCTCATCAATTCATAGGTTATTGCTAGTGGTTACATCTTTTCCATAGGCTATTAATATGGGCTATATCTCTTTTAGGTTACATCAATTGGTTCACTATCTCCATGATTTGTTGCGGAGTTGATGTTGACCCATGACCTCAGGAGCACGGTGCCTGGAAGTCGGTGATCGATGAAGAGGTGCTGTGACGTGTTTGAAAAAGTGGTCACTGGTCACCAGCGAGGAACTGTATATTGTATAACCAATACACACTGGTTTTATGATATTTTATGATGATGATTATGTTTGTTTTCTTGTTTCAAGAGTCAAAACTCATTATTTTATTTGGTATATATGGTTCTTTGGCTACTGTAGATCTCCAGTCTGTGCTGCCTGTAGACAAGATGGACTCCTGAATCCAGATCTCCTGCACCAGCATTCGACATAGCCATCAAACCCATGTCCAAATGGGTTGAACCGCGGGACTTGAGCTAAATATCAATAGTGATGTTTTATATTTTATGTAGAGATACTTATACATGCTCTGTACTTGATGTTTTTTTGTTTTGTGAGAATCATTATCAATATATAATATGATATATATAATAAAATATGAACATATATATATATATATATGGATTATATTATTTTTTCACATACATATATTCCATGACATACATAGGGCCGTTGGCGCAACATGTCCGCCAGGGCCCACATCCCGAGACCGAGGAGCTTAGTTCAGAGGCGGGCTAATACTGGGCCAGGGGCTAGACATGGAATGTGGCATGCGGTGGTTCAACAACAGCAACAACAACAACAACAACAGTTGGCAAATTACATCTATAAGATGTATTTATAGAAGACCTGTTGGATTATATAACATATATGTCAAAAGAAACACCAAACAATATGGAATATGTTGGATATAATATGATATAATCAAGGAAATGTACCCATATATTTTTTGAATATAGTTAGGGGAGTATCCAATCGTGGGATGGTTGACTACATGGCCAAAATCCGAGGGAGTTCAGAGGCCACGATATTCCTTTACCTACCCTGCAATCATTAGCAAAGTCGGACATATGATAAATAAGGTGACGTTGCCCGTTTGCGGACGCAGGGCATTTTGCACCAGCAAAAACAGGCGGCAGGAAACCGCAACATCTATTCCAAGGTTTCAAACTGGTTACACCCCTATATTGGGAATTTAACCATATTTAACCCACATATAAATTGTGGAATACATACATACATACATGCATACATACATACATACATACATACATACATACATACATACACACATACACACATACACACATGCACACATACATACATACATACATGCATGCATGCATGCATGGATGGATGGATGGATGTATGAATGTATGCATACATACACATACATACATACATACATACATACATACATACATACATACATACACACATACACACATACACACATACACACATACACACATACACACACACATACATACATACATACATGCATGCATGCATGCATGGATGTATGTATGCATACATACACATACATACATACATACATACATACACACATACATACATACATACATACATACATACATACATACATACACATATACATACATACATTCATACATACATACATACATACATACATACATAAATACATAAAAACATACATACATACATACATACATACATACATACATACATACATACATACATACATATGTGTATATATATATATGTGTGTAGTATGTTTATTTTTGGTTAGTTTTTTGCGGCTTTGGAATGGGGCCGGGCCCTGTTTTGTTTAATCGGGGTTCGAATCAAGTGAGACTATAGAACGATCCCACTCCTCTTTGTAAGAAGGGAGTTGTTGCCAGGGAGTGAGGTGCGTTCGCAAGAGGAACAAACAACAACGGAAACAATTGTATAGGAAAAACTGTTGAAAACTAGAAGGCCAACTGGATTTGTTTGCACTTTGCTTTTGGAAAAGCGATTCAACTGCACTGGCTGACCTATTCTCGAATTGGCCAAAAAGTAAAGAGATGTAAAGAGTAAAAAACAAGTACAACTTCAAGTACCAGTCCGACCGTAACTTGGCTCGCGAATGGAGAGCTGGAAAAGGTGCCGGCATTCACTTATAAAATGCAAGGCGAAGGTGAAAGCTGGCATGATGAGCCGAGACAAGCGGATTCTGAGATCAAATTTCATGACATGGAGGACAAACTGTATAAATATGTATAAATCGAACCGTTCTCTTCAGATCTGGAATGCTTTTCACATGAGATCGAGTTTCACAAGAAAGTCTTTGCCACTTCATGAAGCACGATCTTTAATCTTTTTGAATCTTGTTGACCGCAGCAGCCTGCGAGATCGTTGTGCGCTGACTATGAACAGATGTGAACACTGGCCATGTTGCTGGTGATCTTGTTAGCTTTCAGGTGTGATCTCTCTAGTTCGGGTCAAATCAAGTCGAATTCCTTTCTTTTGGCTGGGTGTAAATCGGTGTAGCTCCAAATTTTCGCAGGGTTGCATCACTATTTTTTTCTTGATAACATCCTAATTCTTGGGTGGTAAAAAAAATCCTGTTTTCCAATTTTTCCATGCCTAAAAGTCGACATGTTCGGCATGGCAAGCTGTGCTCCAGGTGGCCCGTCGTATCCAGAGGACTGAGATGTCCATGAGTTGTTCCCTCTGGGTCTACCAATGACCATGAGTTATGGTAAATAAATGTAGATAACGAACTTCGAACTGGGCCCCACATTGTGAGCAAAACATGCCAGGTTTTACTCATCTGAAGATAACTGGCGACACCAAGAAACGATGAACATTTATCAGAAGTGTCCACGATTTGGAGAACAAGTCGAATTGGTATAGCTCCAAAAATTTGGTACCAACGGGCCCACAAAAATGGTCATATTGACATCCTTGGGATGCAACTGGAACCGACTGATTCTCTTCTCGGATGACGTTTAGCCACGAGAACATCATCAATTCTGGATCGTTCACACTTCGGATATATATATATATATATATCTGGTTGGTTAATAATGGTGGTTAATAGTGGTTAAATATATATCTATATAAATTTCATGGCCAGACAGGTTTTTCGGAGGGTTTTCTAAATTTCTCCATCCTTTTCTGTTCTTCCAAACAACGGATCCTCGTTGCTAACGGCGCTGAAACCATCTCAGGACCGAGAGTCAAATGAGTTCACAACTGGAGATCCTTGGACCAGGTGGACCTCAGGGGTTCCATTAATCTGGTGAATAATGCTGGTTGATAGTGGCTAATAGTGGTTAATAATGATCTGGTTGGTGGTTTGGAACATGGCTTTTATTTTTCTATATATTGGGAATGTCATCCCCCCCAACTGACTTTCAATTTTTTTAGAGGGATTGAAACCACCAACCAGTTAATGTTCTGTCAAAAACTGAGACTTAATTCAAACTTTTACTCTGAAGGTGTCAGCCAGTGGGGAAGTATTACTTTGGGATATATGAGGGGGATGTTGAGCATTGAAAGCTTTCAAGGCCACCTGCTTGTTTGATCAATGTTGCGTAAAACGACGTTTTCGTAGCACCCAATCTTCCAGTTTCGTGACCCATGGCATCCATGTTTGGTGTGGATACCTGCATGATCACATGTGGATGAGTTGAGTGACAAATCACTACACTCACATCTCCCCGAAGGAGTGTTTACACGTTTACGTGCCAATTCAATCCACCAAAACTTACCTTGGTGAGTATCTCTTGTGACCATCTGAAATCAGCTATCCAGGTTATCCCCGCCAAAAAAAACAACTTGGGAGGCCCACTTCCCCAGTGATCTCAGTGGATGATCCAAGTCCCCGTGCCAGGCGAGTGCTTCTTGTCACCGCCCACACCACAACGGGGCACACGCACCATTAGCCAGGGCCTCCAGGGCCAGGATGTCATGATGGATCAATTGAGGCATGACCTGGAAGAAACTTAAAAAAAAACATATTTTTTAATGGCCAAACCAAGGTGTTTTTGCTTAGCCCATTCTAGCCCTATTTTTGGGCCACACATCTGGAGCATTTGGGCGATTTGGGTTGTATATTGGCATATATCGGACCATCTGATTCACTATGGTTAGACACGCAAAAAATATTGGAGCGATCGTTCAAAAGTTTCCAACCTGTGGATGCACCTTTTTTTTGATCAGGTTTTTGAGCCAACTCCAGGATGTCCCAGCATTCCTGCTTGAATAGTAATCCCTTCTCTCTTTCAGCACGCATGTTTAATTCCCACGGTATATCTGTTAATGTCCCATCAACATCCTATATACCATCAATATTCTATGAATATCACATTAATCACCATTATAATCACAATTATAATGTATTATAATCACCATTGTGATCACCCTTATGATCACCTTTAATCATCATTATGATCACTATTTATGATAACCTTTAATCACCATTGCGATCATCATTATGAGCACCTTTAATCAACATTGTGATCACCATTATAACCACCATTATGATTCAATTATGATCACCTTTAATCACCATTACAATCATTATAATCACCATTGTAATTATAATCACCATTATAATCACATTACGATTCAATTATGATCACTATATCACTATGATTACCTTTGTTTTTTGGAACTTCCCACCCAGCTCCACACAAAACAAGGCGGCGTCTTCGATACCATGTCCATTGCCGCCTCCTGCGCACCCTCCATGGCACCCTCAGTGGCGCAATCACCGTGCCTTGGATCCAATGAGATGGTCATATCATGGGAATATCTTGTGGGTGTCATTTTACCTATGGCCCATTTGATTTACTTGTACATACCTGGACAATGTGGGGCCCCCAAACGATAGCTAACTCTAATAACGATGGTTATTTATGGTACTCTAACTAATTCTAACTATAGTTACCGCGGTTTATAATCTATAAAGCAACTTACAGCTGAGGGGGGACAGATTGTATACCCTCCAAACATCCAAAAAATGGTTAAAGTACGAATTAGTTGCGGGGTAGAACACCATAGAACACCTATTTTTATGGGTACAAACCGATGGTCCAGGTACCTACCCAATGGAAAATAGAAACCATATAATTATGTCGAAGGAAACTTGTGAAATCAAAGGTATGTCATTTGTATTTCCCAATGGTTTACCCACTATTTCACCAGCCTGGTAGTGGAAGTCATACTTTTTCCAATGGGAAACCCACTATGACTGGGGAATTTATCGAGAATATGTTCATGTTTGGGACCCCCAAAGCAAATCCAAGCCAGCAGAACATCTTGATGCTTAATGATTGCTATCAACACATACTGTAATGAAGATTTAGTCTATCAAGCTGGGGGATGAACCAACAGAAGAGTGGAATTTCACAAACGAGTGAACATTTGCATCTGTAGCATATCAGAAAGGGTGGTGGCTACCTACCCAAGATATGTTTTTCTTGTACCGACAAGAATGACGGTCTAAAGACTACACTCTCGTTGGCATAGTTCAAGGATATTGTAAAACAGAGACTAGTGACTCGTGTCGTCAACAATCTAAATCCACCATAAATTGGTGGTTTTGCGATGCTTCCTATGGCTCAATGGGTTGAAGCGGCAACAACGATCAAAGTAAGGGGTTATCTATGGCTGTTTGCTGGGGCCTTTGTGCAGAGAACAGAAAAATAACCCAAATCCCAGTTATCGAGCACAACTTACCTCTCTAACATGTTCCAAAGGAACATGGGTTTATCCCCTGTGTTATGGGCTCCTCTTCCCAGTCTACCGTCAGTGGCATTGCTGGTCAAGTCTTAGACTGGCTTTCGGATTTCCTGAACTACAACATATTTCAGTGCGGTTGGGAGCTTGTCTTGACTCCCAGGGTTCTGACGATCACTTGGTGACAAAGGCCAGCAGACGATTTTTGCTTCCAGCATATGGTGACCGGGGCCCAACGATGAGCAGCGACAGGTGAAACCAGCTGCGGCCAAAAACGAAATGCGGCGCCGAACCATTTGCCGAAGACTAAAAGTAAAAGGGGGCAACTGAAAACCAATACAAAAAAAGGCTCGGCCTAGACATTTTATATTATTAAGGGGGGTTTTCATGACCAACAACATTATCGAATAATACTAAAAGTAAAGAGGTGCAATTGAAAACAAATACAACAAGAAAAGATGGGTCTGCCCCCCAAAAAAATGAGGGAGCGTTTTTAATCGGATCCTAAGATTAGCAAGTAGATGACATCATCCTACATAGATGCCATATGATGCCATAGCTACATGGGTTATCATGTTATATCCCAGGCTTTGTGGGGCATACCCATGAGTCATCCTTGTAGGGTCATCAAACGAATCGCAAGTCTCCCAGGCACGTGACCATGGCCATTTCTTCCGGGCAGGACTTTGGCTTTCCAGGTGCGCCTAATGGTGGAGTTTCAGTGGCTGGTTGGTGATTTTAAACAGTTCAAAAACAGATATATATATACATATATATATATACGTATATATATATATGTATGCATATATATATATATATGTGATTTATAGTGATATATATATACGTATGTGTATATATATATATGTATTATTTTATATAATATTTAAAATAATATACTATAATATAATATACTATAATATAATATAATATAAGACAATAAAATTTAATTTAATCGATATAGTTTAATAAAATATTATATTATATGATATAATATAATATAGTTTATAGTAATATCATATATACTATATTTAATTTAATATATACACATATATAATTTAATATGTACTGTATATATATAGTATTATGATTATGTATAATATAGTATATAATAAAATATATAATATAATATATATATATACATACATATATATATATATTAATAGATATGATATATATATATATATTAATAGATATGATATATTATATACCATATACAATATGTATGTGTATTATATATATATATTTTACTGTGTTTACATACATTATAGTATATAATCATATATAAATATACAAACACATGTTGGGGTACAAAAAAAGAAGGAATCGTCCCTATGTGACTTCAGTTTGCTTCGAATCCCAGATCTTTTGGGATGATGGTGACCTGTTTGCTATGCGACCTGTCACCATTGTCATGTGCCTATATTAGTGACCATAAAATGGTTGCTTAATGTTGACACATCTTGGTTATATGTTTTATATGTTCAAATACCATGTTTCTTGGTTGAAGACTTGTATATCACCATTGTTCTTGTTAAAATCCAATGAAATCCCATTTTGTTGTGCTTGAAAAAATGCTTGAACGCCGACAGGCAACTCGCTGAGCATGTCTCCCAGTAACGAGGCAGCGGCTTGGGCCGAAACGTTGGACACCGGTTCCTGTAATCATAACGACCCCTGAGAGTTGAATAGAAGTTGAATAGGATTTAGTGAACTCCAATCCCAAAATATTGTGCAATTACTGTTCACTTTATCTTTTTGAGGAGTGTTATATAGTTAGATATAGCACGAGTTATCGGCCTACCTGGTTTATTTGGGGTTATGAACTGACCCATACTGGGAATCCCTATCTTATCGACCTAAATGGTGTATATGACACTGCTTGAGGTCATGGTCCACTATAATAATATATAAATTGATATAAATTGAACAACCCAGTTGGAGAACCTACCATGGTTATGGACCACTTACTCGATCAGTCCTACTGTAGGCTTCAACACCTGGTGAGGTGCATGCGGTGATTGAGGGAACGGACATCCAGTGAAATTGACAAACTTTGTTCCAGAAAAAAACAACTAGCAGGGTTACAATGGAAGGATGGCAACGGACCGAAAAAATGGTCTCTTTCATGTATTGACACATAAAAGATTGCCACCATCCATTGACCCGCTTCCACTGTTGCCCCGCTAGTTGGTTCGACCAAGTTTGAAGGCCAGCCATGACTCTGATGAACGATGAACTGTGGTGTTTTTCCGAAGCTTAAAACACGCAAACCCAAAGGGTTGTGATGAAGATTTTCAGGCATAATCTGGCACCCAATTGTATTGGGTGAATGCCTGGTACCAGCAACTCTTGGACCAGCAGGGTTTTGATCCATGCCGGAGGAATACCACATGTTTGACAATCAATAGGTTGTTAGTTCTTACGTGGAATCCCATTGACAACCAAAAAAAAACTGATGAGAACAGATATGATATAACAGCCCCGGTTGTTGAAGATGTTTCAAAAAACAAAAGTAAGAACCAACTGAGTATATACTCATCGACTACTCAAATACTTATATGTATATATATATGTATTACCATATATATATATATCTTATAATCATGTAAAGTAAGGTCACATTAGCAATCAGTAATTGATTGATATTCATTGATCAAGGGTGCTCACAATTTTATCCTGTTCTTCCACCTTCCGGGACCCGTTAGTTTCAGGAGTGCCCTTGTGACAAGGACACTTTGCTAGCGCGGGCTCTCGGCATGTTGCCATCATTGCCGTTTTGTTTGGGGTCATATGTCATTTTAGGGTTATACGATACCAACCATGTGTACAGTAAATAGTAGTAATACTAGTAATAATGATAGTGATAATGATAATGTCAACTTAAAAGAAAACACAATAATATATAATAGTAACAATCAATCAATACTAATAATAATAATGATGCATCTCTACATATGCATCTGCGACCCGGAATTTGCAGGATTTCAATGGATGTTGATTCCATAAAATGGAGGCCTAGCCATCCAAAAACAGGTCACACGTGGCCGAAAAAGATAGTGAAGGAGGTTGGCGTCAATTCGGAAAAGTGTCTTTCAGCCAGGGTGAATATCAACATATTCCTGAGCAAAGAGCCGCTAAAGAGCCCAGCTCCGTCAACTATGGGTGGTTTTTGGTAACAAATTTATGTACTAGCTTCAACTTCATCAAAACAGCTAACATTTCCAGTGGCATGAATTCAACTGTTTGAACCAGAGCCATGTGTATAGCGCATTTAATAAAAGTGTACAGTATATAGTGTTGATTGTTGACTTTGGAAAAGGCAAACCATACATTCTGGGGCATTCCAGCCTAACAAATCAGCCAGATATTGCTGATTCTTGGTGCATCTGTTTCAATGTCACTTCTATGCCTATTTCTTGATGTTTCTCATAGGAGAATCCATCTGAAGTTTGTAGGAACCGTGCCCACCACAAGGATCTTTTGTGGCATCTGCCCAAGACGACCGACATATCATACACTCACCAGACATGACAATGGGACATCACCCATATAATGGACCCATGAAACATGTCGATTGAGATTACCAGAGTATCTTTGATGCGCCCCACATGTTTCTATGACTTTATGATTGCTTAGTTGAATCATGTTATATCACATGTGAAGTCGTGTGTGCATCATTGTAAATCACATGTGTCATGAAATTACATTTTCATTTGTTCTTTAATATCCCAATGTTCAATATTTCACCCCCATCAGTACAATGACATAATTCCCATAGCTTTTACAATTCCCATGTAGATATTCAGGTAGTATTCAGATAGTATAATGGGATTTATAATATTCAGATAGTATAATGCAGTATAGATATTCAGCTAGATATTCAGATAGTATTCAGATATAATCCCCATGTTCAATAATCCCGTAATGTTTCATAGATTCAATAGATGAAATACTGTAGATAAATCCCCTAATGTTCAGTACAATCTACCTGGGGATTATTATAATGGGATAATATGGATTATACTATGATAAAAATACATTAATAAATTGTATATAAAAGGGATATGATATAATGTTCTATCACAAAAAAAAACAACATGTAATTGATATTACTGGGAATATTCCTTGATATTACTATGGAAAATAATTCCATATATATATACTGGGATCCCATGTGCAATAGAATATTCTATGTTCAAATTCAACGGGTTATATCACCATAGCGTATCATCATAATTCATGTAATCATCATAATTCCCAATAAAAAAATAATGTAGTCATGGTATGTAATCATAGTCAGGGGAATAATCCCAATATTCAGATAGTATCCAGATAGTATAATGTTCAATTTGTGGGGATATACTGTTTCTATATCCTCAGATAGATTATAATCTGATTTTAATCAGAGGAAGCATCCCCACATTTTTTTTCAAATTCGCTCCCAGGTCCGAATCCTGAGCCCCGTGGATGGCAAGGAGGAGTGGCGCTTCCGCTGTCCCTTGGAGGCGCGACAGATATTCAATGGCCATGACTCAGGAACCGATTGATTGGAGGTACCTACCATATATAAGGCCTATGTAAGGCCTATGTAATGAGAACATATTTTTATAAATTCCAGACATATGTTCATGTGTTTTCCATGGATGTTCCATATATTTTCATATGAGAAAAAATGTATGGAACATATATGAAAATTTATGGAACATATGTTTAACAGATGGAATTTTGTATGCACATATATGGAACATACATGATTTTTTTTGGAGCATACCTGGAAATCCTGATCACTCGAGAAGATATATGAACATGTTATGACAGTTAAAGCCCAAGAAAGCAACGTTTTATTCCACAAATCTTGTCCTTCACTGAGACTGAAATGTCGGGCCAGAGACTGTGGATATCCACTGGTAAACTAAAATAGCTATAGAAAATCACCATCTTTAATAGATAAATCAACTATAAATGTGCAATTTTCAATAGCTATGTTAAATTACCAGATGGTCTGAATCTTGATCACTGGAAAGCGGGAATGAACCCATCAAGATTAAGCCGTAAACGGCGAACTGCAAAGCATGGGATGAAATTGGGGGGTTGCTCTGTTTTGGGACATATCCATATATTTGATGTACAATATACCGTATATTAATATGTAATTATATACGTACATATATATATGTGTGGTACCCACCCCAAAGATCTACCATTTTTGCTTATTGTATATATATATATATTTATACATATATATATACATATTTATATATATATATATATGCTCCATGCTTTTGCCGTGATGGCCAGGTGAAATGCCATTTGTTCAGAGTTTTTTCACTATGATGAATTGTACTTTTCTCAGGTGAGTTTCCCAATTGTCATCCTTTCACATGCTTCCCCCAATATCCCCCCGCGAAATGCTGCTTTAGTATTTGATTTGTTTTCATGTTTGGGGGCCATATGGGAGGTATTATTCATATTTTATGTCATTATATATTCATGACATTCCCATGATTGTCCCATTGAATGGTGACAACATATATAGCAATCATCAACCAAACATCCTTTATTATATGGCATATTCTAGGATGGCTGCAACCTATTATAGGTAATTACACGATAGCCACAAGGCAGCAACAATTGTGGTGTTTTCCTGTTGATTCATGCAATTAGACCCTTGTTCTTGGGGTGTTGGGAGCAACTCTGATATACTAGCCCAGACCATTGAAGATTGGTAACATCTAGCACCCAAAAAGATAGAAAAGTAACTATCTACTCTTTAAGGGTTGTAATTCACCGCCCCTTGTAGGGGGGCATGGGATTCTTTGTTTCGCCGTTTATATGAATGTATGACGACAGATAGTCGCATGTATATGCGTGGATTTGCTGAAGATGGTTTGCCTATTTTCTAAATTGAAAATTCTAATACTTGTGTAATATATAGTATTTTTTTGGGGGGTGGGTCTTTAAGCAAATTCAAGTGTGTGTGTGTGTGCACATTACATAATATTACATATATATATATCCCATACTATACTATACTATGTTAAATATCACATTAAATATATTGTATACATCCCATACTATATTTGTATCCCATTATACCAAGCTATAAATATTGACCCTGCCGTTTTGGCTTCCCAAGTCAGGCGGACTCCGAGCAGCAATTCCTTGCGACGTTGGATCGGCTCTGTTGCTGGGCTTTTAGGGATGATGAGGAGGTCCAGTTTTTGATATATGTTTTATTTATGAACGCGATATTTCCCATGTATTTGCCATAAAATGTGATTTTCAGGCGTATTCAACAGATGCAAAATCGATGTTTTCTGGTGACATATGTTTTCGATGGGCCTCTGTGCTGGTTCGCCGCAAAGGCTTACATCATGTCGGCCAACCACTGGCAGGTCATGCGTGTGGTCTTGGGGTTAGGGTGGTTGAGAAGGGTTCAATTTTATCAGCAAGATGTTTTACTGGTGGTTTTGCAGTGTAGCAACCAAATGTGGATTTCATAACCTGTGGTTTTTGCAGTTTAGCAATCAAATCTGGATTTCAGTGAGTGAAGGGTTTTTTTCTTCAATGAAACCTGGCTCAGGTGGGGTGAACATTTGTGTCAGATTTTGTGTGTTCGAGCTTGCTGGGAGTCGTGATCTTGCCATGCTAGCTGGGGTGGATCGATCCTGTTCTTCGCTTCTTAGAACCGGCGTTGGTTGGCGACCAAACATCGTGAATAATGCGCAGTGACAATATTTCATTTTTGAAGACAACCACATGACATGTCATGTACATGTATAATCGTGTATATATATATACATACACACACATTCAATGTTTGCAACTAACTTAACCCATGACTACCAATCCATGTTTTACGCGTATGATTACTGCATATGAACTGTACTGTACGTATATATGTATGTATGTATGTATGTATGTATGTATGTATGTATGTATGTATGTATGTATGTATGTATGTATGTATGTATGTATGTATGTATGTATGTAATGTATGTAATGTATGTAATGTATGTA
>Ga0126342_10009527_pt1 | contig 17401 bp, 10 predicted proteins | sample Cyp1metagenome_FD_92528 | JGI IMG/M metagenome (GOLD analysis project Ga0126342, IMG submission 92528) | Coral microbial communities from Lord Howe Island, Old Settlement Bay, Australia - Cyphastrea 1 metagenome | ecosystem: Host-associated > Invertebrates > Cnidaria > Coral ... | reverse complement strand
GCCGCGCCTGCCACGCAAAAGCCACCGGCAGAGCGGCGGAGACCAAGGGACACCGGAGGGACGCCAGGGCGTACATCCGACCCCTTGGCAGTGCACCAAGTGCCACGCCTGCCACGCAAAAGCCACCGGCAGAGCGGCGGAGACCAAGGGACACCGGAGAAACATCCGACCCCTTGGCAGTGCACCAAGTGCCACGCCTAGTGAATGTATGTGTGTGTGAGTGATGTGTATTGAGTGAGTGAGAGAGTGAGTGAGTGAGTGAGTGAATGAGTGAGGGAGTGAGTGAGTGAGTGAGTGAGTGAGAGTGTGTGTGTGTGTGTGCGTGTGTGTCTGTGAGTGTGTGTGTGAGTGTGTTGTGTGAGTGTTGTGTGTGTGTGAGTGTGTGTTGGGTGTATGTGTGTGAGTGATGTGTATTGAGTGTGTGTGTGTGTGAGTGTGGTGTGTGTGTGAGTGTGGTGTGTGTGTGTGTGAGTGTGGTGTGTGTGTGTGAGTGGGAGTGTGTGTGAGGTTGTTGTGTGTGTATGTGTGTGAGGTTGTTGTGTGAGTGTTGTGTGCGTGAGTGTGTGTTGAGTGTATGTGTGTGAGTGATTTGTATTGAGTGTCTGTGTGTGTGAGTGTGGTGTGTGTGTGATGTGTATTGAGTGTGTGTGTGTGAGTGTGGTGTGTGTGTGTGGGGAGGTGTGTGTGACGAGGAGGAGGAGCAGGAGGAGGAGCGGGAGGAAGGAGGAAGGAAGGAAGGAAGGAGCGGATACAGAACTAAAAACAAAAACCCCACACGTCAATGCGGGGAAAAAATTGAAAATACTCTTCGAAAGCCTTGTTGGTTGATGATTATAGTCATTGGTTGAAAACTATCAAAAAATGGTGATATAAGGTGTAGGTGGACATAACTGAGAAATGATGGCTGGCTGATCATTACATGGGGATTATACTAACCTACATATGATGGGGGTCCCTGCAAACCTTGAACAGCGAATCTTTTCACATGTTTATAAATGGTCCATATCGATAGAAATGGGGAAAACCATCCATACTCTACAACGCCAGATACCAATCCCATGCAGGTGTGTTGAAGGCTACCGTGGCCTCAGGAAAATCAAAAACCCGTCCGGTCATGTCAGGTTAGAATGCATCACACATACCACTACTTAAAACCTCATCTTAAAACTGTTGATAATGAGCTTACGCCATTCTTACGACAGCAATATTGGTAAAAAATGCTTACGCAGGCTTACGCCCACCAGTGTTTTGCTTACGCCACAGATCCTTACAAGGATCCCAATACTAAACATAAACACGGAGGTTTAAAACGCGGCTCATATGGCATTTTCACGTGGTTGCAACAGGATTCCATACCCTCCGCAAAGAGGACAAGGATGCAGCAGAGTTTGTAAGCTGCCTTTAAGAGCAGCGTTGTCAGGAGATATTTCCCAATATAATCCTTTTATATGATATCCCTTCAAAATTTATTATAGCAGGGCCTAATAAAAAAAAAATCCATGATATTCCATGATAGTTCCCATTATCTGGTTGAATTGTAAAAAATATAAAAATGTCACCCACCTGAAAATAGCTGTTATCGCCATGCTACGTCAACGCATCGGGCTTGCTCGGCTTGCCATGGCTGAGCATCATCTTGTACTTCTCCCATGGCTGATAGCCTGGCTGAAGCCCAGGTTCATGGTTTGCTTCCTATTCAGCCTGTGAGACAATACCCACCGATGGGATCTTCTTCAGCTCCGCGCTGTCAGTGATCTGCGTCTCTATCGGAGCACCCGCCTGCCAGAATGAGTCCTGAAAACTCTCAGCAGGGACATTTTTCAAGGAAAAAACCCCGCGAGACCCAAAGAAGAAGCCGACAAAAGTGACAAGTGTAGATTTAAAGCACCTGTTGCACCAAAGTCAAAACAGCCTGTCGGATTCATGGTGGGCGTCGCAAGGGGCCGCTGAATCGTTCCCTCACCAGCCGCACAAAGTGCCAGGCAAAATGCAACCTGTACTGCATTTTCGTACCAGCAGCCGCGCCCCTCAGCTTTAGTTGGTTGAACCACATTTGTTATTAAAACAAGGACCATCTCTTCTTGATTAAATCCATGTTCTAGGGGAATGTCCCATGATTCAAAGGACTTTCCTACCATTCTTGCTTAAATTCCATTATAATACACCATTAATATCTCATGATATCATTTTATAATTTGACATTCTATCAAATCAACCATGTTTCTTTCTTAATTCCCCATGTTTCAGGGGAGTTCAACCCATCATTGGTTGATGTGTAACCCCAATTGAGCAGTGTTCAAAACCCGACCCGAGTCGTTCTTTCTACTGCCTGGTTCATAGGATTTCCCATAATGTGGGTAAAACAATGCCATAAACCACCCATGACTGGGAATGGGGGAACATGGTTTATACGACCTATAAACCACATTATGGGGGATTGTTATGAAATGGTTGTATAAACCATATAAACCATATAGGGGGGGGTTATGGCATTCCCATTTGGGGGATGGTTTATACCACCCATGGTGGTGATTTGGGGGATGGTTTATGAAATTGTTTTACCCACGTTAATGGATTGTGAGACAACCCACGCGTACTTAAGAATTCAGCATATCAGAAAGGGGCAGGTGCAGAGAGTGACAGGCAACCTATGCATTGGAACGCCTTTTTTTGAAGGAACATTGGTTATCTTCAGTGGGTGTTTTGCGTAGTTGTTTCCTGACATCCGCGTAAGGACCGCGCAAGCGTCGCGTAAGCTGCATGCAAGCCAAAGGTGCTTTTGCCAGTAGTTGCCCACGCCGCCCAAAGAGAAACTCTCCAGTTATGCGCGTGCTCTCAGCAAGGGTGGTGTTAAAAAACGTCGTCAGCTTCATGCTTTGCGAGCTTCTGCTGGTGGTACTTCTTCATCATTTTCTTCCTCTTCTTCCACATCTTCATCGTCCACTGCTTGATTTTGCCAATCACTACTTCGATTCTTGCATGTAAAAGTTGCTACGCGTAAGCCGAAATTGTGGTGACGTGCTAAAATTTGTCAGCGTAAGGTCTGCGTAAGGTACTATAACGTGCGTAATCAAAACTTGCGCGCGCGTAAGCAAAACGTAAGCAGCAGCGTAAGCTTTTCCTTGTTTGGTGCCGCCATGCAAGACATTTAAAACACAGCTCATATTTGTTTTTTTATTGTGGTTGTGCTCCGGAGCAAAATCGTTTTTTTCATATTCAACACGCGTGGTTCGGGACCAGAGTTCAGCGGTGCTACATCCCAAAGCAATCAAAACCAGTGCTGTGGACTAGGCGATTCTTCCAAGACATGCGTGCTCAAGGAATTACAACGTCGTATGGTATACTGGTATATTGTTTTAAGAAACTCCAAAGATACCAATTTCATACGAATTGTATGCCAATTGTAGAGCTATATCCCATGTTATTAACGTTTGTTTGGCGACAAGTCCGATTCAGGTTTATTTTCCATGTGCATAATCATAATATAATATATATATATATATATATATCCCAAGTTTGGTGCTATTTCATGTTTTTCAGACACACCCCAAGGTGGTGCGGTTTATAAACCCCATTGACTAGTTGGATAAATCATGATAAATCTACCATAAGCCATCGAATTCAGTTACTTGCAAACCAAGTTAGCTAACTATGTACGTTAACTATCGCAAGTTTCTTGGCTTCTCTCCGAACCCGATTCCTTCAACTTCAGGTGGTTGCTGCACCACGGAATTCCCCTGCGGTGTCAATGAAGGCGTCCCGGGAAACGCGACGGTTTGGTGTGGTGTTTCAAGCTGGTTTACCCTCTGGTAATTTAACAGTTTGCTATTGAAAATGGCCCATTTAATCTGGTTGGTGGTTTCAAACATGTTTTATTTTCCATAATATAAGGGATAATCCTTCCCATTGATTAATATTTTCCAAGATGGTAAAAACCACCAAAAGCAGTACTAAAAATTGCGATTTCCATAGTTTTCTGTAAACGTTTACCAGGTACGCATCATTTTTGTGAGGATTCTAAGATGATGGGTGGTACATTGTAGGGCAAGTTGGAGACTTCATACGGCCCTTTATATATATATGATATATATAATTGAGGATGATCATGGATTCCATCAATTGGTACAGTATGTTGTCGTTTCGGCCAAAATTGTGGACTTTACGTTCAAATAAGTGTGGATGTAAACAACAAAACCATATCTGGGGAGGTAATGGATTGCTCATTGGGATGTTTTTAATGAGGTAAAGCTCCGTGTTGGGATTGCAGATGACGAGGTGAGCAACACCGAAACAGGCCACCGAACGGCTCAAGAAGTCGCGTTGGAACCAGAACCAATGTCGCAGCGCCCGTCGTTGTGCTGGGATCGGATTTGGGTCCGCGAGGACCGTCCGCGAGGACCAGAAGGATGTGCTAGTAGCAGAGCTCGATGACTGAACTCGCGATCAAAGCGGACCAAGGCAAAGTGCTGTGCAAAATGGCAGATAATTGCAGAATGTTGGCAGAATCTTGGTGCACTGTTGGGTTGATTAGCGAATTAGTTACTGGGGTTATAAACCATCAAATATCACAGGAGGGGCCTCACCTGGTAATATTCCCCATATTCTGTAGCAAAACATTAAGTCGTAATCCTTTCCCCCCTATATTCAATACCTCCCTAACCAACGTTTAATATGGGTTCTCTTCAAAAATGACCAATTGTTGCGTGTAGGTGAAAAAAAACACAATGGAGCGTTCCTGGGTGCCCAGTCGATATTTGGCCATGGCTTTCTCACCCGTTGTGGCAGGTGAGTGCAGTTCGGATTCTCGTTGCGTTTGGGAAGCTCAGGATTGGGTGAGCTGTTCACAATGACATGGGAATGGGATTTGTTCATGAAGCATATATGGGAAATAAGGAACCACAAAAAAGTGCATGTAATGTGATGTAATTGAGGATATGGGACACGGGAATGTGAATTTATTCATTCATTTGATATCTGATATAAATGGAATTTTCATGACGATGTGATGGGGATAGAATGGGATAATTATTGGTATATTAGCCCACAAGATGGTGATTTAATTGGGGATATCCCCATGATATCATGAGGAAAGAGCTGGTACTGTGAAATGAAACCCATTGATGATTTAGCTGGGAATACAATGGAGAAATAACTGGGGATTTCATTGGGATATTCATGAACTATTAATGAGCTATTAGTGGAATATTAATAGAATATCTATGAAATATGGATTATTAGACTATTAGTGGAATATTGGACTTTTTAGGGTCAAGGGAAGGGAAGCATCCAAAATGACCTGAAACATTTCAGGTTGGTCAATTATCATACCCTGAGGTACACTAACATAGATGTGGACAAGCCACGGTTTATGAAGAAAACATCTATAGTCTATAAATGGCGGTTTTTTTTCCACATCTACGTTAGTTTACCCTAGGGTAATTTATCCAGAGCCATGACAAATTGGAGTTTTCAACGATTTTTAAATCAGGATGATGTTGTTTGTGGGACAAAAACACTTATTGACTTATTGGATTCACATCATCAAAATCAATTTCTCTTTGAATCGAAAACTCACGGGGAATCCAAATAATCCAAATAGACACTGGGATTTAAAATGATTTTAAGACATTGGACATAGCTATGTTTTTATGTTTGGGTTACCCTCAAAAACTCCTGGCGACACTCAGAAATAGATGTTCTTTGTCCACTGGTAGGTTGATTCAACATGTGGGGTTCTCCCATATAATGTACATACTATGGATCCAGTTGAACCTTCGAAATACGACTGGGGTATAATTTAGGGGGTTAAGTGCCTTCTCAGACAGTGTTTGGACCCATAGTGTACTACTGTATATACATATATATAATTATATGTCATTTTGCTGGGTAATGGGGCTAAACTACCTCCCTTTTTCTGGGGAGATGTGTGGCATTGTACCAAGGCTGGAGACTTGCAGTGTGTCAGCTACAGCTGCAGTCTGGACCTAACGTTTTTGCCGAGTTTCGGTCCGAAAAAAGTGGTGGAAAGAACCATGAGTGGAGACCCAACCCCATTTTGTTAAAGGCAGTTATGGCCATGGCTATATGTACTGGTTATTTCTATGGGATTGTACATTCCATAAATGGGGTTTTGTTAGTACTTATAACAGGTAAAGGGCCATAACAGTGTATATGTCCGTCATTATTCAGTGGACGTGTCTAAGCCTAAACTTAGGAACGCCGCGCAATCTTGGGAACGGGACATAGGTCTGATTTCAACAGCTGAGACCTTTCGAAACGTCAGTTTTGGGGGGGTTCCAAAGTTGAAATTTCAGCTTGTTCCTTGGACCTCGCAAAAGTGGGTACTGCAATGAAACCATGTCACAGAATTCTGATGGGTCCCTGAGGCTGTGCTTGGCAGAAATGATAGACTTGTAGGATGGGCACTAGATCCATTGGTTGGCCAAGTCTACATTTTTCATTGTAATCCACTATGATTTGTATGACTATTGGGGCCTCATATGTCCTTATATCATCTTATATCTTATATTATCTTAAAATTATGTCATTTTCTTACCACATTATTTGTTTTTTATCATATGATTCTCCTCCCAAAATACAGCTTCAATAACCCTGCGGTGATTTAACGTAGCGAACTGAGCTGGCCGCTCCCCCTGGCCGAAACGGATCCCAGGCTGGACCAGCACTGACACCAACATGGACGTGACTTGGATCAAAATCGGTTCTGATTCTGACTTCAAACGCGTCAAGAAGACTCAAACTTCCATTACAACAACCATAATCTCCGTGCCACCATGTTGGGTGCTTGAACCCCGAATCAAAGATTGGTGCGATGTGCCAACCGGAAAAGCTGATCAGCGTCTCAGTGGGGGTTAAACAAAAAATGTTAGAAGTATCCTTGGACACTTGGATTTGTCATTTTGACTGCCAAACAAAAATAGACATATCTTCCCGCAACGGTGTCATCAAACATTGCGATTGCTTGGAAATCTCGAACTAAATGGAACTTTATAGCGTTGAAACTCATCGAACTAAATGGTCAATTTTCCAGCCAGCCATGTTTGATTACAGGAGGATATTCTCTACAACCTGGAAGTCACCCCACGTTTCAAGCAGTACAGCCTGATCAGCATGTTATGATCATCAAGTGACCTAGTGATAAATGTGTAATAATGGTGGTGTTGCCAGCATGTCACCATATACTGTGCCTGAAATATCTTGAACCGTTAGTAGTTTATATGTCACGAGACACTTAAACACTATTTCTTTCGTGACAAAGTCCAATCATGAAATATCTGTGCATACCAAAAATGAATCAGTTGCAACAACAATTACCCTCTGGTAAACATACAAAAAGCTATGGAAAATCACCATGTTTTATTGGGAACATCAACTATAATATCTATAAACGGCATTTTTTGAGTAGCAAACTGTTCGTTTACGAAAGGGTAAGATGTTAAATTTTCATTCGCCAATAAAAATTGCAGGAAGTTTTTCACTAAAGAATATGACCCGGGACTCTAGCGACTTACGGAATTCTCATAGCAGACGAACCTGACTCCAAAATAGGACAAAATGGCACTGTGTCAAAACCTTGTACCCCTGGTGGACATCAAAATAGCTGGTAAATGGATGTTCATCACCCTAAAAATGGTATTAATAGGTATTGATCCATACCCAAATAGTGGTATTGAGAGCATTGAGGCAATTCTTTTGGAATTTCTATGGGGTTTCTATGGGACTCCTGTAGGATTTCGATGGTACTCCTATGGATTAATCAGCTCCCTTTTAAGAAGACATCCGTGGGTTCTGAGTTGTGAATGGAAGAATGCTTGGTAAAAGTGAGTGAGACTCGCGTTCCTGTACTGTCATGACGCACGGGGCTTTTGGAATTTATCGAACTTTAAACCTCTTCAACTTTGGCTCTGCTTTGGTGTTTTCTTTCTTTGGAGTACTGTATGTATATATTATTTAATTATGTATTATATATATATATATATATTATATTCCTTAAAACGATCATGACGTAACACATCGAGATTTCCTTATAGTTCAAACATGTCTTGGAACCCGAAAAACAAATTTGCAGAGGATGGATCTCATTGAAGATGGTTTGCTAACGACCCTGGCCATGTTTTTGGGGTATCGACTTTCCCTGGTGCATTGTTGATTCGTCTGCCCAACATCTCATGAGATTCTGAGAAATCTCTGTCTTGATGAGAAGCAAACAGGGAGTGAAAATAGCCTTGAAACTGGGGGCGTACGTACCACATTTTCAACACTACTATTCAATTTTGCCTGCATAATTTCCCATAAACCAATCCAGTATTTCAGGGTCCCCCCTCGATTATGTTTGTCCGTTTATAATCTCCATTAATCATAGGTATAACCCCATGAAAAACCCTAGAAATATTGGACTTTTGCACCAACCTTAGACCCTAGCGAAGTAAATCGAACTACTCCATAATTCCATATCAATTCCCAATTTTACACAATGTTTTTTTTTTCTAGTGTATGACCATTGTATGACCTATGTTACACCATATTTTCAGGTGGTTGGTGGTTTGGAGCCCAAAAATGACCCCATCCGCGTCGCAGGACTCATGTTGCGTCTTGCAGGGCCAGAACTATGCGTTCGTCACCCAGGAGATGCGACGACGCTACGAGGGAAGGGGCAAGGATGGCAGGATCCTAGAGTGCCATACTGGGTAAAAGGATGGGAAATCTATATCCCATGACGGATCCATGGTGCTGGTATATATGCTAACATAAAGGGGGTATATTGATGGGATCCATGTTACCATATATGGCATACATGGATCCTATGGGTATATCGGTATATTGGCACTGCATAATGTTCCTAATATATCTGGGTAAATTTCATTACGACCTCACTGTGACCGAGCCCTGGAAGAATGGTTAGGATTTGGGGAATTATCCCAATATGGTCTTATTTCAGGTTAGTGAATTATTGTAATTTGCCCAGAATGATGGGAAATGATGGGGTATAGTTCACCTGAGTAGAAGAAGTGGACTAATGCTAGTTGCTCTACTTATCAATGGGCTTATGACATGTTAGACGCCACTTACGAACTGTGAGCCACCAAGTAGATACCAACTTTGATCAATTTTGATGTTCTGGGTCACTTGAGGGTCCAAGAATAGTGTTCAAACTGCCGATACTACCCAGCTGTTAGTGGGCTTCTCTGGAAATGCTCTGGCATCAAAAATCCAAATGGGTCAGTGACTCCAAGTGGTTTCTGTTTTTGCATCGCCAAGCCGCCAGGCCTATGAAACACCTCCCAAGAAACCATGGTGTTTCATACTAGCTGGTTGGTGGTTTGGAGCATTTTTTTATTTTTCCATTCAGTTGGGAATGTCATCATCCCAACTGACGAAATCATCTTTTTCAGAGGGGCTCAACCACCAACCAGTTAGGGGGATGGGATTCCTGTTACTCAATTGCATTCGGATTCGAACACCTCAGACCTGAGATCCATTCAACTACCTTGAGATACATGGAGATGTTGATCCAAACAGTGGAGATGGGACCAATTTCGAAGCAGAAAAGATGGGAAAAGATGGGAAAAGGCAAAGACACCTATATATACATAGCTATTTAGATTTGTTAACTTGATTTCAGAGTAATATCTTTCCAGCCATTGTTTTTCCTTTGTAACAATGAACTCTCCTATAGGACATCATGATGGGTCCAAAATTCTATTCTCTAAGAACACCTTACAGACGCTCCGGAGAGATCCTTAGAGTTCTTTCGGAATGGGTTGAAAGTTAGTGAACCTTCCAACTACGTACTGCGGAGTCTGGTACTTGTTTGATCTTTCTTGGCATTGAATCCTGGCTGTTGACTCCTTTCCATTTTGAGCAATCTCGATCAATGCCGGTTCCTTTGAAGATAGTTCCTAGCAACATTGATGTTGAACCGCTCGCTTCCTGCAGCTGTGATGTGTACATAGGGATTATATAGGATGAGGATCCTGCAGAGACCTCAAAGATATCCCACGGAAATTGGATGCAATTGGGAACCCACCTAATCCGTACATTTGGTCCACCAGCATCCCAGCTTGTCAGTTACTAATCATCCAGATATTCGTAAACTATATCCCATCTGTAATTGGGTTATTTTCCGGTTATTGCCCACTTTCTGTGCTGCTCTTCCAAATCATGCTGCCTCCAGCAAAGCTTAGATTTTTTTCGTGACAAGTCACTGGCAGGTTTGGGGGGCTATCCACCCCTCACTGTCACGACTTGGGATCGGCTTAATTACATACTTTTCACCTGTCCCGATATCATCCTTAGCAAGGATCATCATCCTCTTTTTTTGATCAACAATTAGATACAATTAGTATCCTCAATTCTGTTCCCAACTTCTTCCACCCAACCACTGCCCAGTCTGTAAGAAACCACCCAGCCGCACGTTGGCCGAAACGGCCGAACGATGGGGTGCCGGCTCTCATCCACGCTGAAACGACTGGAAGCACTGGTCAATGGAATGCCAGGTGGGAACAGCACTTGCAGAACCCTCAGGCCCTCAGGTAAACTACATAGCTATGGCAAATAGGCCCATTTATAGTTCATCTACATTCACCTACATTCATCTACCTAGTTTTTTTGCAGTTGTTTTTTTTCCATAGCTATATGTTAGTTTACCAGAGGGTAACTCCCATAAGAAGAGGATGTGATACGAAGGATTCAACCAACAATTATTATGGGAATATAGTGTTATTGGTAATCATGGCCCATACATGCAGTATATTATATCTTACCTATGTATATCTATGTATTATGATAACATATGTATATATATATACATAATATGTATACACATATGTGTATAATATATATATATATACATTTGTATATATATATATATATGTGTGTGTGTATTATGTATATATATGTATATTGTATATATATATATATAAATAATGATATATATATATATATATACATGTGTATATATATAGTATACATACACACATGTATTATATATATATATATATATATATATAGATCATAATATATATATATATGTATCTACATGTGTATAAACTAGTAATTGATCTATTTATTTATTTTTTATTTTTTTTATTTATATCTTTATTTATTTATTTTTTCGTTCATTTATTTGTATTTATTTTTTTTATTTTACTAAATATATATATATTTATCATCAAATACATGTACTTACCGGGAAATCCAGTTCTGGAATGACAAAGTGGATCATTACAAAACCATAGTAATAGGTCCCCATATCCATTATAAGTCCTCCTGTAACCTCAACTGCTGGGATCCTCGGCGCAGGCGACCACCGTGGCAGCGTGGCACCGGCCCCCAGCAGCGGCCCCGAGCCGCCCGTGTGGCCGCACATGCTACGGAGGGAGCTGCCACCGTTGCTGGAGGCTGATGGTGGTGGGGATGTTGGGGTTATTCATGGAATATGAATGATCATTATATGGGGGCTTCCTGAAAAGGTGGTACCACCAAATCATCCATTTTGGTATTGAAAACTATGGTTTTTGGGGTAGCCCCATTTTAGAAAACCTTTGTGACCATTATAAGGGGGCCAGTCTAGAGTGGCATTGGTGGCCAGAGAGAGGATTGCCAGTGGCTGAAACCTCCATAGGTCCACGCGCCTCCGGAGTGGGGCCATTCCGTGTTGGCAGGATCACAGCGCTTATTAAACGAGGAGGGCAATAGATCGATGTGAAAGATCTGCGGATCTCACCTCCTGCTCCTGGAGAGCCTGGTTGATTGTTTGGGGACTGCAACCGTCAGCACACTTTTGCGATACCCTGTGGACATATTGGGGAGGGAACTTCCCTTCACGCCAGTGAACACGTCTCATGGAATGTCAGGCAGACCAAGCGACAGAAAAAAAACACCGAGAAGAGGCAAGAAACAGCCAGCAATGCCTTCAGCTCCAGCAGACCACTTCTGCGCTCTTTGGAGCTCTATGGGCTCGAGTGCTGAGGGGCCGCCGGTGCACCTGGATGTCCACTAAGGGGGTAAGAACCATACCATAAACTTTAGTGATATATGGGAGTTACAAGGCGGTGCCCCCCAGGTACAAGCTGGTTTGTAACTTCCATCAAGATCCGTAAGTAGTTTGATATATCGACCATAAACCCAGGTTATTGGAATTATAAAGCGACTTAGCTACCTATGGGGCACCATCTTGTACCCTACTGTAGATGGACAAAAGCTCTGTTGAACCGCCCCCAAATCTCATCGTTTCTGTGCGCGTGTTAGCAAAAGTGGGGGGGTTAAAAGTTACTGGCCGCATCTCATTGCGCAGTGACATTGAACTTTGGAGGAGGGGTTGTATTGCATTTCATCCAACTACGGTAGTGTAGTATGGGTTGGTAAAGCAGCTGGGATGTAGCCCCTAGTAACCCAGCAGCAGTTTGGACATAAGCAAATTGAGCGCCATGTCACGATGGCAGATGCGCAACGGGATGATCTGCCCTCGAATGCCCCCTTGTGTGAACAGATTGCGACGTCCCATTGCGCATGGAAGTATAGCGTTTTTTCACATGTTCATGAAGTTGCATAGAGAATGTATTGGAAATACCAAGCAATCGGGGTCGTACAAACTTTTAGTTTGCATTTTTGATTTTCTGCAATCTGCAGCTTATTTGCAGGCCTTCACACTATATTTTTCCTTTTTTTCATTTTCTTGCATTTTTCAAAAATGCAATCTTACATTTTCTACGCCCCCCCTGCGTTTTAAGAAAATAATCAAATCCCGTAAAGAATGAGGGGGCCTACTAAAATGTTTTTTTGCAAATAGAACGTAGTTAGCTAGAAAAATAAATGTTTGCTGACATTTACCAGGCCCCCCTCCCTGAAAAACGTGCACGCTGTGTCTTGCAATTTGGGCAGGTCCCCCCCCTTAAAAGGGTAGTGATGATAGATAGATAGATAGATAGGTAGATAGATAGACAGATAGATAGATAGATGGATCGAGAAATAGATAAGTAGGTAGGTAGGTAGATAGGTAGAAAGGTAGATAGGTAGATAGAGAGATAGAAACATATATTTGTATATATATATAATAGCCTTATATAGGTATATAAATGCATCTTTAGCTTTAGATAGCTATCGATATCAATATAGATAGACAGATAGAGATATAGATATCGATCTAGATATCGATATAGATATAGCTTTAGATTGGGATCGCCAGGCAGGTTGATTAAAAAAATGTCTGGGTAGATGGATAAATATGTAGAAGCTACATATTTACACATAGAGATATGCATCATTAAATCCCATCACATCACCATAAAATCCTAATAAATCTCAATTAATTAAATCCCATTAATTCAATCCCAATCAATTCCCAATAACAGCCCACTAAAATCACCAAAGAAAATGCGGTCAACGGTAGATCCAAAGCACTTCTGCCAGGCCTCAGCCGCCATGGGGCCCGAGCAACGTGATGCCTGGGAGAAGTGGATGAAGGTCGTGGGAAAGGACAGGTCCATTCACCGGTTGGGGGTGCACGAATTATTGATCATTTAACCCGTAAAATTGGATGGATTATATATATATATATATTTAATATTATATGTATTATATATATATTATATTTATTATATACATATATAATCACATATATATATATATATATTATTGGTTTTCAAACATATATATATATATATATATATATTTGGTCTCTCTATCTATCCATCTATCTATCTAACTATCTATCTATCTATCTATCTATCTATTTATCTATCTATCTATATAGATATGACTCTATCTATGGCCCTTCTATTAATGGATGGATAATATCATTTTATCATTATGTCATCATATGGCTGAATAGTCTCATTATATATTATGTGATCATTATATATCATTGAATTGATTCATTTAACCCGTAAATATGGATGACTTATAATGATTATAACTATATAATTGGTTTTTATTTACCGATTGGAACGTTTAATCTTAAATGTAAACGGTTTCAACAAAAAGTGAACTCTTTACAGCAGTTCTGACTGCCACCTTAGATATGGCACAGGTGGTTAAAATATGTTGCCGCAATGGGTCCCTCACAATTCAGCCATTGGAATTGCTGGTGATAATGTCCATGCTTTCCCAAATTTGCAGAGTTTGTGTTAGTTATTGGAGCCCCCAAAGATTCAAAGCCTCAAACATGCAGGAATACTAAGCTATATATATTTGAAAATAGTTAGCTTGAAGCATGCATAGTTTGTAGAAATAACAGTTTTCATTCCAACAAGCTGCGATTTGATGCGATTTGTCACATGCATGAACCGCAGCAGTTAAGAAATCCCGGTTTGCGGATATTTGCGTATTTTTGCGGGAAATTTGCGCACTTTTTGCGGGAAAACTGTCGGCATTTTTTGTTGAATTCAGAGCAGCTTTGGAATTTCCTGCGGACATTTCTTGCAACAAAAACATGGGCCTTCTGATTTTTCTACGTTATATACAAATTCAGAAAAATCCATTTTGTTTCAACGTCTATAGCGGTCTGGTGTCTCCCATCCAGCAAAGCTTGCTTTTAGCGTTGCACCAAAGCCTTCTTTGAGCGCCTTAGTTGTTTTGCCATATTCTTCGCCAATCTTCACCAATCTTCACCAACCGGTAGATTTGTTTTTCCTGCCGTCTGTTAAGCAGGTCCACTTTGTTTGTCAACATGCAGGAACTCACATCTAGCATGCCAAGATACGCCAAGTCAGCTTCATTCTTGCAAGTTCATGTTGTTCTAGTGTGTTTCTGAACGATTGTTCCAATTCGAACTATTTGCGGCATTTGCGGCTTTTTGCGGTCATTTGCGGCCAAAAAGCCCAAACGTACAGAAATTATTGAAGGATGGAAGGTCTAGGACAGCATTTTTGCAATAGGCAAAACCTGAAAAAATGATGCACTCCTCGAAAATTAAGGGACCTGTCGCCACGAAATAAATGAGCCACCGCAAAGACACCGGCAACGGGAACATGTAAGAGATGGACATGGGTTTCCAAAATTGGACAAACATGAGGTAAGCGATGGAACCTCCCCACATAGTTTTATCTCCTATGTTGTGCCACACCTGTGCACATATGTTTTTTTCCCCCTTAAGCGATACCACAAGGGATTGCCATATACATCATTATTGTACAACCATAATTGAGCGTTTTAAGCGATGCTTTTCCAAATTTGTTTATTTCTTTTCGTGAACCTTGAATTTCCAAGATTGGTGAAATTTGACAACCCTGAAATGTATATCTCCCAGTTTGATTTTCTAAGCAGAATGTGTACAGTAGCCCTCAAATGTCATGGAAAAACAGTATGTACGCAAATTCGATCCAAATTGCATTTTTTCGCAATCATGTGTTAAAAAAACGGTGACATTGATATCCACATCTTTGATTTAACACTTATACAAGCATATTCCATCCGCCACCGAGATGTCCATAGCTATTCAAGGATGGCCAAGAACATGTTGTGCATTGTCAGTTCTTGGGTAAAGTCAGATTAATAAACCCCAAACGGCTGTTTAATTGGGAAGGTACCATTGAAGTATGTGTTTATGACTGTTGGGGAAGTACCCCCCAAACTAATAAACTATGGTTTATTAATCCGGGGTTGACAGTAACCCGCCAGGATGGCAGCGTATAATTCCCTGCCCCGACGCTCCAGGAGGCTCCGGCTTACCCGGCACCGTGGCAGCTGCTGTGCCAGCAGAGCTGCGTGCGGCTGGCGGAAGCAGCGGCGGAGATGGTGGAACAGGCCCTAGTGGAGGCGAGGCCAAGTGGAAATTCCATGGAATTTTAGGGAATAATAATATCAATATAATCAATAAATGTGATATTGCTTAGCAACTTAAGAATATATCTGAGATATTTCTTAGCAACTTAATTTTATTTCAATATAATTGATCGAGATATAATTGGAATAACATGGGTATATCAATGCCATAAATCACCCATTTGGGAATGGTAAACATACCACCTATAAAAATGGTGATGACTGGGGGATGGTTTATATTATATTTTTTATTGTTTTACCCACATTATTTTCAATAACCAGATATTCATGGGAATATACTAAGTGATTTTTTTTTGTAATATATATTTTTTTTTACCAGGGGTCAAAAGGCTCGCCATGGAGTTAGCGAACCATTTAGGCGGGGTATAGCTTTGAGAAACACTTCCTAGCTACCGGGATCATCCACGAGTGGTCCTTTGCCTATGACCGTTACTCCCTGGTCACCAAAGACTTGGGGAGATTTCTAATTGTCACTAGTGTTCTTCACTGATTGGAGCCAGAACCTGAATCATTATTGGTCTTGGTGTAGCAAAAACATTGTCGCACTGGACCACCAACTATAGTGGATATAACCCGGAGTAAGATGATGCAATATGATGTAGCATGAAATACTTCACTTCGAATGATCCCCACCACTGGCAAATCTTCTGGCATTCTATCTGACATATCTTCTGGCATTCTATCTGGCATTCTATCTGGCATATCTTCTGGCATATAATCTGGCATATCTTCTGGCATATCTTCTGGCATTCTATCTGGGAAATCTTCTGGCATTCTATCGGACATATCTTCTGGCATTTTATCTGGCATTCTATCTGGCATATCTTCTGGCATATAATCTGGCATATCTTCTGGCATATCTTCTGGCATTCTATCTGGCAAATCTTCTGGCATTCTATCGGACATATCTTCTGGCATTTTATCTGGCATTCTATCTGGCATATCTTCTGGCATATGTTCTGGCATATCTTCTCGCATTCTATCTGGCACTCTATCTGGCATATCTTCTGGCATATGTTCTGGCATTCTATCTGACATATCTTCTGGCATTCTATCTGACATATCTTCTGGCATTCTATCTGGCATATCTTCTGGCATTCTATCTGACATATCTTCTGGCATTCTATCTGACATATCTTCTGGCATTCTAACTGGCATATCTTCTGGCATATGTTCTGGCATATCTTCTGGCATATCTTCTGGCATTCTATCTGGCATTCTATCTGGCATATCTTCTGGCATATGTTCTGGCATATCTTCTGGCATATGTTCTGGCATATCTTCTGGCATATCTTCTGGCATTCTATCTGGCATGTCTTCTGGCATTCTATCTGACATATCTTCTGGCATTCTATCTGGGATCCGGCAGTGCCCGGCGATCTGGAAGTCGCGGTTGAGGTCCGGCAGTGCCCACTGCGACCTGGAAGTCGCAGTGCCCACTGGGATCTGGCGCTCGCGGTGGAGGTCCGGCTGTGCCCACTGTGGGATCTGGACTGCGAGGAGGAGGAGGCGGAGGAGATGGAGGAGGAGGATGCGGAGGCGGAGGAGGAGGAGAACAGCTCTGATAAAATCTAACAACCCTCACCTGGCAGGTGGG
>Ga0126342_10009526_pt1 | contig 17403 bp, 16 predicted proteins | sample Cyp1metagenome_FD_92528 | JGI IMG/M metagenome (GOLD analysis project Ga0126342, IMG submission 92528) | Coral microbial communities from Lord Howe Island, Old Settlement Bay, Australia - Cyphastrea 1 metagenome | ecosystem: Host-associated > Invertebrates > Cnidaria > Coral ... | reverse complement strand
GGATTAGATAGGATTAGATAGGATTAGATAGGATTAGATAGGATTAGATAGGATTAGATAGGATTAGATAGGATTAGATAGGATTAGATAGGATTAGATAGGATTAGATAGATAGATAGATAGGTAGGTAGGTAGATAGATAGATAGATAGATAAATAGACAGATAGATAGCTAGATAGATAGATAGACAGACAGATAGATAGATAGACAGATAGATAGCCCGACACTCCAACCACCTTTCGATCCATCAGTGGGATCCCTCTGCCATCCATGAATCACAACAACCAAGCTCTCCTCTAGGTGTCCTATCTTTGCAACTTCCGCCTTTAATCATGCTTCCAAAATAATCATGCTTCCAAAAACCGAAAAAATGCAACGACAATGAAAAAAACCCAAAAAAACAGAAGTTTCGTTCGCTGTGAAAATCCATGGCCATGTCACCAGTCGCCATGCGCGTCGCGTCCGAGGCGTCCCACAAAACGCACCGCTGCACCCAGACGGGCGGCGGCTACGGCCTGGTTGGCACCTTTGCCTGGCGCTTCAGGGGATGATGGGAATCGATTTTCTATAGGAATTCATTGGATATTCATGGGATTTGAATGGGATTTGAATGGGCTAACTTGAGATGATGATTGGTTTAAGGGAAAACTGAAACCGGAAACTGACATAGGTCCTGCAGATGTTCCCTTAATCTGCACAATCCATGGATTTTCCTTGGCCAAGAATGTCAAGACATTTCTTGGGTGAGAATCTTAGAGGGAAAAGCCCTCTAAATGTCTGGTCAAATCCCATGGGTTTCTGCTAGATTCTTGCCATGTTCACAGCAAAATCAACACATTGACTATGACAAGAGTCAAATTTACCCATGAAATATCCTGAAATCCCCCATTTTCAGCTCTTAAATCCCCATGTTCATCCATTTTTGATGGTTAAATCAGGCATGGCCTGGACAGCACAGGCACCTCCCAGGGCTAGGTCTACCTTGGGCGCAGAGGCCATCAAAGTCTCATGCTGATGAGGCAGGCGCTGTACCTCAGGGCCGAGACCTGGACTAACTGGGCTTCTTTGGATCAAATGGATGGTACAAAAACTTGTTTCAATCCATCCAATTTGGAGAGTCATCTTCTGATCATGGGTAAAATACCTTGGTGTAACTAAAGAACTGATGATCCAAAGTAGGTATGGCTATGGCGGCTATGGTTATGGTCATTATTCTTTTGAGCCATTGCCATACCTATTTTGGAAAGCCATCTTCTGCGCCTGCATAGTGATGTCCACATTGACGGAGCCAACCACCTCAGGTGCAGTTTTCTTCCTGGTGGGCTGGTTTTCCTTTACCAAAAAGAGACCTGAAACCCATGGTTTCTACCCAACTTTCTGAGGAATTCCTGTACTTGTTCCCTTGAATTCCGAGATCTTTGGATGTTCGTTCCGCCCTTTGTGGACCCTCTGGCGTCGGCAACCACCGAACCGGGGCCGCGGCAGCAATGGTTGGCCCACCAGTGGCGCACACCACTCCAAGTGCCAGGAGTAAGGCACGCATCATGGCAACAGGTTTCATGCTAGTGCAAAGTGGAAGTGTTCTGTTCACGCAAACTACCCCCAGCACTGGGAAAGGTTGAAGATCATTTGCCACACTGAATCTGCCCGCGGAAGGTGGCTGTACCACTAATCTTGATCTGGGCATTTAAATGATAGATTTAATTTTGCTATGTCTGGTTAGCTCATTCAAGATGTAGCAGGGCTGCTGATGCCCTTTGATCCCAGGCGGAAACAGTAAAGCCTTGGTGATGTGGCAAGGATCAAACCACTCAATTCGAAAATTGCACTGACACACAAGTTCTAACCATCTGCTATGATAAGTGGTAGTGGGTCACCATGGGACGCCATAAGAACCAACGAAATTGTGGTGTCCACACCAAAGGATAACACTGTAAACAGACCCATACCCACATCAAAACCCATAAATGTATATAAATGTGGCAAGAAACAAAGATGATCCCCCATTTGATTGGCGAAAATGATGATCAAACATCAGATTCGCTTCTAGGGCAGCCCGTGTTCAAACACATGTCTGTCCTGCGGCTGGAAGGTAGGCTTGGAGGCACTCCTGAGGAGCCCCAAGGAATGGATGTTCCATTGCCATCAGTACCGGAGGGTAACCCAGTGTGACGCCACTCAATTCCTATCTCTTGAGGGATGTGGGGATGGGTCAAAACCCTGTACCCCTAGTGAACCCCAAAATAGCTGGGATTTATGGATGTTCATCCCACTAAAAATGTATCTATAGGTATTGACCCATACCCATGTATTGACCACCAACCAGCTACGATTCGTGGTATGATCCTTGAAGTACTCGGCTGCGTGTGGTTTGCAGGTTCCATATGTTCCATGGGCCAACAGAGCAGTCATCGATTTCCATCGTCGAAAAAATGGTGTCATCATCATTCCTGTTCGTGGGTTAAAACCCATCACTACCATTTTATTTTCGGATTTTCTATTATAAACCAACCAGCTATTGGGGAAACCCCTATTTCAGGAAACCCCCAAAAGTCAGAAACTCGTGATATCGCCCACCTCTCAGAAGTTGCCTCAGCATCTGGCACCTTGGGACCCAAGGGACGGCCGAAGGGAAAAATGGAGAGCTTCCAGTGGCTTCCAGGATCCGTTGCCCCAAGATGTGCAACTCTTTGTAACAGTAATTAACTCTTTACATAACTGTTTATACTTTACATATTATGTATATATTATATTATATATATTTTATATATATTATATATATATTATATTATATATATACATTATAAGTGATTAAAGAGCTAGCAGTCTAACTTTGTCTAACCTTCCTTGGGGATGGAGCCTTTCCATAAATTTGAACATGATCTATGGAATCTGTTTGAAACACAGGTCTACATCCACAACTCATGACTCAATTTATCTCCCAAAGGCTCGAGTTAAGCACTTTGCATAGCAGCAGTCTCTGAGTCGAGAGGCACCCATCATGTCTCCAGGGTGCATGTCGACTGAAGCAGATCTTGGGGGTCTGGGTATAAAACCCTGAACCCGTGAGCCAAGTTCTTCAGCTTTCGTCGATAAAAGTGGGTGACCATTGGACCATCATGTGTCCAGGAAAACCCACAGAAGTGGCATCTTTCACTCCCTCGAAGTCAAACTTTATCGAAGGGTGCGAACTGCCAAAAGCGCTGAACAATCACTGCAACAGGTGATAGGGATCAACACATCTCCAAAACCTCCAGTAAACTCTAGTAGACTACAGATCCAGCACTAAAAAAATGCAACCCAAAGGTCCAATGTCCAACATGAGTCGACAGGAAATCCCTTCTCCTGCATTCAAACGTAGTCAAAAAGCCCTGGTTCTTTGCCCACTGGCTGCATTCACTTGCACATCTGCTTGACCTTCGCTGCAAAGACCTGCAAACAGCCCAGATTGATGAAAGGAATCCCCTAAAAAAATCTCGTGATTCAGACCTCTCCACCCAAAAGTGAACAAAAAACATCAGAAAACATCAGAAAATATCCGCACCACAAGTTGAACTGCCCAGTCGCCTTGCCCTGCTTCTTAGCAATGTTCATCTCCATCTTGGAAGGCTGCCGACTGCCATCTGCACCAGCAAAGGTGCTGGCACCCCATGGAGACCCTCCGTGCAGCTCAGTCATGTCAAACTGACCTGAGCACACGGCACTGGCAGATCTGAAGGGAATTCGTTCAATGAAAACTTATGGAAACTTTGGTCTATATCTCAGTTCGAAGCCTGTGCTTTTGTGGTTCAAAAAAACTCAAAATCAACACCTAGTCAATCGAGCGGCCCTCTCCTCCTGCTTGATAGCCCAAAGGAACATACATCATGCCGTGGTGCACCATGTTGGTCAAAGTGGTCATGTGCGTACTCTTCTGCCCTCCGTTGGCTGTTCCTGTGCTGGTGAAAGCAGCACAAAGCTTTCCCGCCAGCGCGCCACTCTGCCAGAGTTGTCCAGTGCCATCGAAGAAGGCTTTCATCTGGGCAGCCGCAGAGCCAAAGCGAGTACGAATTCCGAAGACAAATCCTTGGCAACAAACCTATGGGACAGGATGGGTGTTGGAAAGATTCTGCATAAAGTTCAAGCACCATGGTTCTGTACACAAAGTGGCAAAATCATGAGAGGTGGGTTCATTGGAAGACACGGCTTCAAGTCTTCCCAAGACTTCAAGAAATGTGCAAAAGGTTGGTAGAATTGTCTCGCTTTGGCAGGCGGGTGGCTGACTCTAAGAGGGCTTCCAGCACTACTGGGTGACCAGGCATGGCCAGCTAATTAATTCCGCAAAATCATTACGCAAGGACATGCCATCTGATCCAAAGACTATGCATCCACACGGCACTCTACCAATCACTATTTCCATCGCCTCTATACCATTGAAATCAACTACTGAACTCATTCTCCCCATCACATGAAGCATCCTGAAGCAACTTAAACCTAGACTCCGTCATAGTCTCCCAAGGTCTTGGTTTTGGCGTGATCCATTATGGGGTCGCTCGTTTTGGGTGCGCCCATGGCTTTCCATCCTCCTGAATTGAGGCAGCGACCTCCGCCAATTTCTTCACGTGGCCTTGAGGCGCTAATCTAGTGGGGGAAGAAACGGTTTTAGGTACCCTGTGACATTTCATGTTTATTTATTCCAAACAAAGTCTAAGAGGCCCAATTATGTCGCGAATGTCAAACATGCGATCCTCTTTCAGCACCTGGTGTCAAGGCACATGCTGCAATAGATCACCGCCACTTTGAACTTGCGGTTTGGAGCTGGGGCCACAGTCCTCTTCACAGCATTGTCAAGGACTTGGCCGTGCTTCGAGGCACACTTCAGCTCCAGTTGACTGGGCTGTCTGCTCCCATCAGCACCTGCCAAAGTGCTGGCACCCCATGGCGAGATTCCATGGATCTCGGACAGGTCAAATTGACCGTCACCTCCTGCCTGCTATCCGAGGGGAACGTAGACCATGCCATGGTGCACCAACTGTGTCAGGGCCGTGAAGTGGGTGGTTTCTTGGCCAACCAGCCCACCTGTGCCATCAAAGAAGGCTTTCATTTGGGCTGGCATCATGCCAAAACGGGTTGGCATTCCATCATGTTTGGAATGCCAACCCGTTTTGGCATGATGCCGGCCCAAATGAAAGCTGAGTCAGGAAGCTCCTGTCTAACACCATGACGTCTGCTGGTTTCTGGGCTGCTGACAAGGCCTTCAGTGCATCCAGAGAGAGGGTCTCTGGCACTTGGAACAAATCCACGCTGATTCCCGTTTCTTCCACACCTCAGAATCGGCGATCCAAAATGATCCTGAGGGCCAAAACTGGCGCAGTGGTATAGCTTTGATACAGAAAGTGTGATACTACGAATAACTCCATCAAACTCCACCTATGATCAACTGTGGTACTAATTTCAGACATCATCACAGCACCTTAGTACCTCTTTACCACTCTTGTGATACTCAGTCATTCAGTGGTCTCTATCATTATCCATCTCCAGGTGAGACCACCAAACGCCGATCCATGCCTAGGTTCCACGTTTGATTTCCTCGGCCAGTTGCTTCACATGACCATAGGCGGAATAGTAGATCATGGCCACGCAAGCGCTGTTGGCTTTTTTTTGAGGAGGAAGCCCAACCTGCATGTTCATCTCATTTGTGATGATAGGAGCGGCGCAAGTGTTTCCCATGGCCAAGAACGTACATTTGCAGAGGCGAGACTCAGAGATGGTAGTAAATGCTCGAGCAGAAAGACCAAGGGCCAAAAACACCCAGAGAGTGTCGCTAGACAACCTCGACCCTCAAGAGAATGGCCTGAAGCCATAGCCCTCTGATGACTCTGGTAATTTAATATAGCTATGGTATAGATGGCCCGTTTGATAATTGTTCAATTACCAGAGGGTACAGAGATGTGAGAACCCACTCCAACCCACTCCAGCCCCTCGACTCAGAGACCTTCAGGGTCTGAAGGAACTTCAACATCTCTCCCCGAACTCCACGATTCCAACCTGAGAAGTGACCCAATGGGTCCGGTGCCAAGGGTCCCCTCTATGTGGTCTGGGATTGGTTAATCCAGACATAGACCATGGGCTGTCATGGTGAGTCATGGTACCCAAAATCATCGAATGCACCTCAGCTACTGCAGCTACTGTTTCATACCACTACTCAGGTGATTTCTGTCAGCAGCTGGGGCCGCTGGGGCTCAAACCATCCAACTTCACCAGAAGTTTGTCGCTGTTCCGCGCCAATGACAACTCAAAGGTTTGACCTGGAAACTGTGCCCACGAATAAATCAATGCTGCTAATTTTGGTGAACCAAGTCTTGCTTCTTTCTTCTGTACCATGCATGAAAACCTGCGAGCCCTTGCGAAAAAAGTTTGGTTTGGGCCCAGTACCATCACTTTCCAACCGCAGCTTGGGCCCAGCGGCCTTCCAAGCGGTAAAAACCTGTGTTGATGCGCTGCATACGCTGCACAACCTGGCTCTGATAGCTGCAGATGAAGAGTCGGATTGCCATCAACCCAAGATGGAGCACCCATGAAATCATCCATTTTGGGGATCTACTGTAGATGATTTTCGTATGAACATCCCCAAGCGGAGGACACAACGTGTCGTCACAGCTTTCTGGGGCTTCCAACTGGGAAGTCATCCGAAAGCCTCACCGAGACGGACTGATACTGTATGTCATGAACCAAAGACAGCTCTGAGACAGCTCTGACATCAAGACACCCCAATGAATATCTTCATATCTGGACATATGATGACATATGTACATTCTATAAGTCTGTCTTTCATGGTCGGCAACCATCCCCGAATTTCCCACCCCCCGAAAAAAAAAAAACGCCTCTGCAACGCAGCATGGATCTCGTCGGAGCCTTCCACCGTTGCAACCCAAAAAAAAAGGTTCCAAATGGGGTCAGAAAAAAAGTGATGGGAACCCTACAAGTATAAGATAGTATAAGTTGAACAAATCACTGGAAGAACATACTTGATTGTTTCGTATGTGTCTTGGTAGGAGAATATGACCGTGTGGCGGGAAAATAGTTGAAATATGGTAGGAATATAGTGGATATATCATAAACCATAATGGGAATACAAAATTGCCAAACTCGGGAGTGCTCTCCGAGGTTTCAATATAAGAAGGATCAAAGCAGGCCTGATTTTGGGCATCCCCAGTGATCGGAAAGACTCAGCAAATGGCTCAATAGTTTGCACCCCCTCTATAGTCATTATAGTGATCCTGCAGAGCCATGCCATCATGCACCCTGTCGGTCTTGGGTCCATGCCACTCAACGGCTCCGAAAGCGCAAAGCTACCTTTGCAGGGCAGGACATGGCAAGATTGTCCCATGGGATACCTCATAGTTTTTCGGCAAATGATGCGAGTACAAAGTGCGAGGTGAAACTGCTTCACATAAAAACCTCATGTCAGGCTACTATCAGGACTGGCAAAGATACATGTAGACGTAGATATATATATATATATACATATATATAGAGAGAGAGATAGATACATCAATTTTGTATATTGCACTACACTAAACGAAACACACACAAAAAGAAAAAAATAACATAGAATATGATATAATGATTTACTTTACTACTTTCATATAATAGTTCAACACATTAATTCACTATACTTATATATACTTATATTATATAATGCATTGTAGTGAAGCATAATATAGTACAATATAATTAAATGTAATAAAATATAGCATAACATAACATAACATAACACAATATCATCTAATGTAATATTATATGATATTAAAACATGATATAATATGATATGATATGACATCATCTAAAATAGTATTACATAAGATTACTGTAATATAGAATAAAATCATATAGTGTAATATATCATAACATAGCATGCCATAACTTGCACAAGATAACACAATGTGATATCATTTGATAAGAGCAAATAATATTCTATTGTGTTGCGTCATATTACACTATATCATGTTACATTATATAATATCACATTATACCATTATATCGCATCATGTCGTACATATTACATGATAATAGGCATCATATCCTGTCCTATCCTATCATACTTTATCATATTATTATATATTATATCACGTTATCATGTTGTATCAATTGTTTTCATATATGTGCATGTATATGTACATTCTACATAATGTATCTGGGTAAATTACAATATTTCACTAACCTGAATTAAGGCCATTTTGGGATGATTCCCCTTACTAACTATGATTATAGTGAGGTCGCAGTGAGGTCGTTATAATTTACCCAGATGTATATGAACTATGATTCAGTGGCACAGAACGGTCACCAGCAAACCTGTTCGCTCCCGATGTGTTGGCGACAGACGCCCAGAGCCCAGGGTCCTAAGCAGCCAATGGTGAGACCAATGTGTGTCAAAAAGCGAGATGGCTTGTGGTCATCCATCTAAAATCTCGGGAAATACGTAAAAAAAAGAATGGATGAAAATGGTATATACGAAAACATTACATACATGTATATATATATATATATATACATGTATGTATATATATATATGTGTATGCATGTATATATATATAATTTATATGTACATATACATCCATATGCCTAAATCCCTATGAAAATGGATTGACACACCAATCCCAGCCAACTTTGGACCGGCCCTGTCCTGGAGCCAGTGTCCCGATTGTCCCGAGTGTCCCGAGCACCGCGGGGGGCGGACCTCAGCCACTCAGAGATGCTTCATATTATGTACTTAAAATATAGGTGGTTCATACATGTCAATACTACATAAGTCATCATGTGCATATATATATATATGTGATATGTATATATATGTATATACAGATGATATATTATATTATATATATATGCACATAAGAATATACTCACCTAAGATATGGATGGTTAATGATAAATAATTACGTTCAATCACCATTCTTTTTGTGGGGGCAAAAAGAAGCCCGTTGCGAGCCATAGCCATCCTATCCTCCTGCGGAAGTCTCACGAAACCTCCTTATATAACTGATTTTCCATTTTCTTCGAATACTGGAGGGTGCTTATCTCCTGAATACTCATTCTACCATGTTTTAAGTGAACTCCATCACCTCAAGTTCATGCTCGATGACATGACATGGCTCTTGTTGCACCAATCAAGCACACCCAATACTGCTCATGAACGGGTACCCAGGTGTAGCTATGTAAGGTGGTTATATTTCAGCCTCAGATCGTACCCGTTGTTGTCTCGGGGTTGGAACAAAGTACAGCTAAACGCGCAACGTGAGAAGCGAATTATGTTTGTTTTCGGTCAGCTGGAATGTCATCGTGACACCTCTGAGCAAGGGATAGGTCCATTCGCAGGTGATTTTTGCTACCAATTGACAGAAGGAAAAGCAGCTGAACAAGTTGCCCTCCTAGAAGATCGCATGGTTCAGGTAGAATATGATTCCAATCTATTCCAATCATACCCTCTGGTTATGACTAACATAGCCATGGTTTTTTGATGGCCCATAGAAATAGATGGTTTACCGTTCTTAAAAATGGTGGATCTTTCCATGGCAAACTGTTAGTCATAACCAGAGGGTATCATATCTTACCACGAATGGAACCGAGCTCTCGGACAAGGACAGGCTTTCCAGCGGTATTTGCTCCTCGAGCCAGGCGAAAATAGCGGCAATGACGATCAAAACCCGAAAAAAAATTGCTGGGAAGTGGATTCTTCATCCCCCCCAAAATGTTGGATTATAGCTTTTGATCCATGCCAAACTAAGCTAGGTGTTGATCCATCTCCAAATCAAACCTCAATATATACTGAAATTGATGATCAAGTTGGAAAAAAACAAAATTAGCAGTTCTCAGACAAACCTGCATAACTGCAACCACATCTACCTTTCTTGTGCCCATCACTAGCTTGGTCCGAAAAAATATGGTATACTTCTACAAGGTTGGTTGGTTAACTGCTGATCAAAAATTGGGAATTGCACTCAAGAATAGTTTGGGTAGCCGGTCAGTAGCCAGCCAACACGCCATGATTCACATGCGCACTGCATCGGTGTCCTCCGTTGACGTGTCACCTCACGCTTGGCTTGCGGGATGTTCCACAAATCAATCTCTCCAGGAAGGGGATATGTATAAAGTATAAAGGCAACAAATTTATGGGATGTAATGGGCTATGATATAGTTGGATGTATAACCAACCTAGTACGAGATGGATGTGTCCAGATTTTTTTAAGGAAGAGAGTCCAATTTATGGCCAATTCACTAAGGAAAATTAGGTCTTGTACGAGCCAACTCATGGCAACCCAAAATGTCCATCACTCATTGATCACCAACTCATTGGATCACCAACTCACCAAATCATTTGCTGAATGTTCCCATGTCCAAATCCCATGAATCTTCGAATCTTCCATGAAATCCCATTAAATCACCCCTAAAATCCCATTGAAATCACCCTGAAATCGCCCATCATTTTGCTGCGATTTCGCCCAATGATATAACCGCGCCTGTGGCCGAGCGTGCCCGGCTCGGCCTCAGTCAAACAGATATGAAACCACCAAAAATATCCTGGGATATGATACTGCGCCAAAAAAAACTAAAATTCTGATTTTGAGCATCCAAGCAGGTAGCTGGCCACAGGTCACATCCGAATTTCCCCGCTTTGACGTGGCAAAATTCCCGAGACATCTGGGAGCATCTGGGCAAACCAAACAGTACCGGAGCTATGTATGGCCCCTGGCACAGCTCACATGGATCACAGTAGCTCTTCACGTTTGGCAAGATCGCTGTCAAAATCGTCCGAAATATGTCTCCTTTTTGTTCCTCGAAACTTGGGTTCCAGTACCCAATCAAATGTTCATTTTCGGGAAATGTTTCATGTTGTTTTTAGATATTTGCCAATATCAAGCAACCACTTTTGCTGGTGAAACAGCCATTTGTGGAGCTGAATCGCGCCTCTGGATGATTGGTCCACTCGGGTGCTGCCACTTCGCCAGATCGTGACCTCAAGGCTCCAAGGCTTGGTGACCAGTGGACAGTATACCATTTTTCATCATTGATATGTATAAATTATCATGTATCATATAAAATATTAACTACAGTATAATATAATTGTAATAGAGATAGATCATCCATCGTCATCTATCATCATTGATCGACATTTATCTTCAGTTGTCATGATTCTTCATTTACCTCTTGCAAAAAATGGTGGTGACACCCCTCAAGGTGAGTGCCAAGCCTGTCGTACGGCCGTGCAGCTGCAGACTTTAAGCTCATCTGAACAACGAAAACGTCGGCAATAACAGCGACCTATTGTAGCTATTCCACAATGGGAACCTCCGGTTGGGAATGGGGTTTTATATATACAAAACAAACTAGCCATTTCTGATCAACTTGGGAATGATTTATGATAAGTACGAAATCTCTTATGACTTGGTTTACCACATTATATTAGCATATTAGCAGGTCTTTCTGGTTGCCAAGCTGTTGCTGCTCGGAGATTGTTGTTCGTTGATCTGCGCATCTTGCTGTGGCAAGTCTCACTGCTTTTTTGCCACACCTTGAGGCGCCAAAGCTACAGAGAAGCTGCGGCTACCCGGCTACCCGGCTGCCAAACGTATGAGTTGAGCATCTGCACCTCCAACACACAAAGTCTGGATCAGCCAACTTAGAAAGAAGCGATCTCCGTACTAGCGCTGGAATCACTGACAGTTTGCGGCAGAGATTCTTCAACCTGCAATTCAAACTTTAAACGCAAGCTTTGACCAAGAAGGCTGAAAGTTGGGTCCGTCTGTAACCTCCAGAGCATGGTAAGGAAAAATGAATCTGGAGTCTCAGCATCTTCCATCACTCCACCAAGTCAACTGCTCCATGGCCAAGTAATTTTCTCCACACTCGCTGCTCACACCACGGGTCTGTTCGCATTGCCTGTTGCAGTGCTTCCCCAGACACCAATTCACATTGGCTAAGTCGGCTAAGTCACACTCTCCCAGCTGCGGCACAGCAACTGAGTGAAACCAGTAATAGCCCCATCGAAAAAAAACAGGCACTCAGCACTCACATATCGGCCTGTGTGGTCAAATGGCATGGTTTCTTGCATCAACGTTGCAAAAGAAGGGCAACTGCGAAGAGGTTGACAATGAATTAAGAGATTGCTTGGAATTTACTCCAAAGTTTCTCCAGTTTTGATTGATGTATTGAATCGAGACTCAACAAACATAAACCTGAACTTCCAGGGTGAAAGGCATCGGCCCCTGCCGCCTTTGCAATCTTGCACTCGTCCTCCTGACATCCAAAGTATCATGGGGATAAGACCAGTGTATGGGGAAAAAAAGTTGGATTTACTGTAGTTTGTATATGTTTGTATAATAGCATATAATGACACCTGAAAGCGATATATAATGCATATTCTATAAACAACTCCGATATGGGTTTGTCGAAAAATGAAAGGAATTTTTTACCCCCAACGTATGGCCTTGCCCATGGGCAGCATGATGATAAACTATAGGATTAAAGTTGTATAAAATTTCAGGTCAATGCACAGTAAAATGGGTCCAATCTTCAAAACATGCCACGCCACACTTTCTCAACTGGCTGAATTTGCTCTCCAGAACATGTGATGCACAGCATTGAAAATAATGACCTGCACACATCCAGCCTGGCTAATCGTGTTTTTGCAAGTGAGCCGAACCATGACACGGTTTTTGCACGGACTTGATGGCACAAAGGCAGGATTCACAACGTACTTTGGTATGAATCGCTATGACTCAGAATGGTCATCCCAGATCAACTCCATCACAAGACGTGCGTCCTCCAGCACGGTCCGTCTGGGTCGAACGCAGCGAGGAGGTGTGATGTCCATCCCCATCTTTGACTGGCGAGAAGCGATTCGATGAGCCACAGGTCATGTTTTTTTCGATGAGCCACACACCTGTATGGGTTGATTTGTGGTTGATTTGTGGTTGATTTGTATCATTTTCAGTATTCAAAGTATTCAACCATTTTGGTGGGTGAAGAATTTTGACCCATTACCCATGTTTCTTTATCAGGAAAATGGCCCTTGAAGATCATCGGGGGACCAGCCACGAAGCAAGCAACCCCCAACTAAAGGCCGATCTCAACAGACAGCTGGGATTGAGGTTCCCAACAGGACGTCGTTTCGGAGTGCTGGGTGCTGCTTCAAGCTGTGCCTTTGCCGTCCCAAACACTCAGTGAATTGATGATTGCAAAAAAAGATGCAAATGATTCCAAATGATTTACAATCCTTTCGAATTTGCAGTGTTGTTCCACTGTCACCTGCAACATGACCTGCAAAGAGTCTGCCTTTGTGTAGGTCAAAAGAAAAACACGATTGCAACAAGCAGTGAAAAATCAATTGTCAGAGTTCAAACCATTTCTTGTAAAATTGGAGCAATACTTGCGAAAGACCTCAAAGCCACGGTTCGAAAACAGTTGAGTCAAGTAGAATGCGGCTTTGATACCGAAACCACAGGCCTCTTCTGTCGATTCCATTGGAGTTCCCCTCAAATGTTCTGCAAACTTCATCGCGAGGGCCTGCGCTGGAATTGTGACCCAACGGATAGCACATAGGCCTCAACCCATCCATCCAAAAAAAGGGCAAGCTCACGACGCCTCATCCGCAAACGTGGCTTTCACCTCATGGATACAGGGAATCAGCCGATTCCATTGTGGCTATGCCCAGTTTTTCCCCAAAATCCGGCTGCTGATGGCGCCTTTCCACCGATCGCACAGGTCTGACCATCCACAGTGATCTGCCGAGGCAGAAGTTGAGTTTAGATCCGTCCAATTGACATCAACATTGCAATGTTCAATGACTTCCTAGGCCCCATGGGGCCCATGGGGCCCAGGCTCAATGTCTGAAAACGCATCAAATTTGTTGATCTTATTTTTCATTGGCATTTTCATAGGGTTTTTCACCAGTTTTCACTTTGCAATAACCCGCACGGCTGCCTGAAGGCCTGCGATGTCGGACACCTGCACCGTTTCAAAACGCCCTTTGTTTTTCTCAGATGGCAATTCACTTGTCAACTAATCCAACTAATTATAATTATAACGGTTACCCCTGATTAACAAATTCAACTGAGCATGAAACTAGATGAAAAAGGTTGTTTATTTTTCCGGAACTTGGGATGTCCTTTGGAGGGACTGGGTCACCAAACCAGTTCCAAAGCCGCATCAAGCCTGGGTACAGGTGGCATCAGTGGCATCGTTGCAAGGTTTCAGTTCCGGGTGATTTCAAAAGGATTCCGTATGGATAATGATTATAGGACAAAATGCGACGCACTAGCCTTCAGCAACTTTTGCCATCCAGAGGCTACGAAGTAATTTACATCAAAATCATGATTGGTACAGATTCGCTAAATTCTTAAATACGATAATGACTCTAATGACTGGTTGCCGTGACGTACATGGTACGTTTAATGCCTTCCCAAAGATCGGGAACTTCCTGGGCCGCCCAACGGCGAGTGGATCATATTGAGGGCACCAGCCTTGGACTCTTGCATGCGATGCAAAAAACGGTGACCGCTGGCCGACGACCACAAGCAGATCCTGAGTTCCTGGACATTTTTGTTGAATCCCAGTTTCACTTTGGTGAAAGGCGCTTCGCAATATTTCACCTGAAAAAATGTGCCCAAAAAAATTGACACAGGAACATATGCCAACCTGTCAAACACGCACTTTCAAGACGGAACACATTCGTTTCTCCTCTTGCACAAATTATGCCACAAACAATATTGCCACAAAAAAATATCGACCCACCTCATCTGCATAAAACAACATGGACGGCATGATTGGACCCACAACCCACACCCACACAAAAACAACTTAAGCCAAAAAAACTACAGGAAAAAATCAACAAAAAACGATTAAAAAACATTCATATGCATGTGGGAACTGAGACTTTCCAGCATGTTGATTTAGGGAAACATGGGATATGTTTTCCGACATTGTCTGCATTTCCGGCAACATATTTTCAAAGTGGAAACCCCATGTCTTGCAAAACGCGGGGTTAATAATTGTTGCAAAATCCATCGGACTTGGACAATCCAGCCCGTAGAACAACATGGACCACACCGACGTCACCAATGACCACAGCTGCGCCGTTTTTCATCACGAATCCAGGCGGGGCAAGAAATTCCTCACGCACGATGCCAAAATGATTATGCGGGGACCATTCTGCACTAGCAAATACGGAAAAATGGTGAGGTCCATCGCGCGTTCTGCGGAAAAATGCGTCTCATTTGAAAACCAATCACGGAACCCTAAAATTTTTATCATAAATCATAAGAGACTGGGCATACCAATAATGCCCCGCCGTGCCGGGGCGGAAGCCTCGAAACAAACAATGCGCACAAGGTTATCAAAGGAAATTAGTTTCCGAGTTACAGACGATGGCCTTGTTAGTATTCACACCATCATGTCAACCCCATCATCATGTTAACTTGGAGCGCTCTTGGAAAATGAGGTCGGAAAAATGTGCACCAGACTGTAGCGAGAGCTCGATTTCACCAAAGAAAAACAGAAAAAAAAAGGGTCGGAGCAGCGCCGGATTTGTGTGGTCGAGTCCGCGCTCTTGAAAGCGTTAGTGATGCTACCCTGCAATGCGGGATTGCAGGTGGAGGTCGCTAAACGCATTGTAACAGCTGTGCGCAAACCATTTTTTCCACTAAAATGTTACATTGCAACAAGGGTTTGCTAAACGCATCGTAACAGCTGCGCGAAGAGAAGGTTTGGCTGCAGAAATTCCAGAAGAACTAACTGGGAAGCAAGATAAAAAGTTGTTCAACAAAGAAGTAGCTGGAAGAAGAGGTACCTCAGCGAAGACGTCGTTAAATGACGAAGTAACTCAAAAAAATCCACTCATGCATCATTCCATCCATTCATTCATGCATTGGGTCATTGTTTCATTGATTTATTAATCCTTTAAATCATTGATTCATTGCTTCACCGATTCATTGAACCGTGTGCTTTATTGATTCACTGCTTTATGATTCATTCACTAAGTCATTGGTTTATTGCTGCGCCGAATCAACGATTCATTCGTTCATTGGTTCACTGATTCACCAAATCATAGTGATAAATTGATTGGTTCGTTGCTCCGTTGTCATTGATTCATTGATTCATCGACTCGCTGCTAGTCCAATCATTCATTGATTCACTGGTTCATTGTTCATTGGTTCATTGAAGCACTCCTTCATTCACTCATTTTTTCACTGGTTCACTAATCAATTGGTTCAGTGACTCATGAATTCACTCAATCATTGATTCATTAACTCATTGATTCAGTGTTTCAACAGTTCACTCGCTTGAGTCACTGACAAAATTGTTCATCGACTGACTATTTAACTCATTCATTGATTCGTTGACACATTGAATCATTGCTTCAATGATTCATTGGTTCATCGACTTACGAATTCACCCATTCATTGTTTGAATGAGTCACTGATTCATTGGTTCAGTGCTTCATTGATTCACAGATTCGTTGATTCATTGACTTACAAATTCACCCCTTCATTGACTCATTAACTCACTGATTCAATGCTTCACATTCATTCGTTCACTCATTGATTCACTGATTCATTGGTTCATACAATCACTACTTCTCTCATTGATTGATTCATTGATTCGCTGATTCATTGATTCATTGACTGACTAGTTCAGTCATTCATTGGTGCAGTGAGTCATTGCTTCACTGAATGCACTGGTTCATTGATTGTATAAATTCACTGATCCACCGGCTCACTAAGTCAACCATTCATTGATCCATTGACTCATCAATTCAATGTTTCAATACTTCTTTGTCTCATCGATTTACTGTGTTCACTCATTTATTATTTCACCGATTCATTGGTTCAGTCGGTCAGTTGTGCATGGATTCTTTCATGTCATTTCATTGGCATCTCGACCACCATTTCCTAATTTGCTGATGCACTTCACAATTTCAACAGTTTAATGCTTCTACATCCCAGAAACGTTTCTATTGGCCATCTTCTTCCTGTAGTACTGTAGTTGCTTTAAGTTTAAATGTTTCAAATTTCCGTCCCGACACGGGCTTGTTGATGGCCGATCGGCGTGCTGCAGTCATGCCGGGCTCTGGCACCCTCCAAGGCGACACAATTGCGGAGATCTTTTCCTGGGAGCCTGTCATCCAGTGGTGGTGAGGAAAGTAATGAACCCGGTTCCCCCAATGAATAACATATTGGCAATAGAAACGTTTCAGTCACTATTGGAAATATGATATATATATATATATACATATATATATATGGTAACGCCGCCCGTAAAGACGCGGGCTGTTTTGCACTCAGGCATTTCTGATGTGCTTCAGGACATGTGGCACAGCTGTCCAAAGGTCTTTGCCATTGTTGTATCTGTACTGCCAGCTGTAGG
>Ga0126342_10009525_pt1 | contig 17403 bp, 15 predicted proteins | sample Cyp1metagenome_FD_92528 | JGI IMG/M metagenome (GOLD analysis project Ga0126342, IMG submission 92528) | Coral microbial communities from Lord Howe Island, Old Settlement Bay, Australia - Cyphastrea 1 metagenome | ecosystem: Host-associated > Invertebrates > Cnidaria > Coral ... | reverse complement strand
ATATTGAAAAATGCGTGCTGCCCAAAAATGCAGATTGAAAATGCATATTTTTTGCGTGCTATTTTTACGGCCATTCGAAAATGCATAATGGATTCTGGCACGCCAACTTTCCTGATCTGCACGATCTCCCCAAAAGCCGTCCGGGGGTTATCTTTTGACCTATTTATTCCTAATTTTCAGCACGGGCGCCATGATTTCTGAGTCCAAGAACTGCCAAAGAACATCACACAAACATCACAAAGCATGCATTGAAATGATGTGACTGAAACATGATTTCCATTTTTTGATCTGGTGCCGACGCACAACTAACAAGTAGCAAAACTGAACAAATCTATATAAATGATATACAGACATTCTTGACTCTTGAAAGGCTATCATTTTTCCCGAAACATTTAGAGTAACATGCATTCAGTGGAGGGTACCTTCACAACATGCATCAACATAAATGCCCCCAATCACAGCTCCTCTTGCCACATGGTTTTTTTCATATGTTGGCGAAGGAAACTTGCAAAAAATCAGAGAAGGCCGCATGCATTTTTCCTGAGGCCCAAAGCGCATGTGCATGACCCTGTGCATGTTCTTTGGGTTGGCTTGAATCATATGCATGGCCCTATGCAAAATTTCCTTATCCGCTTTGGGGCCCCAAACTATATGCATTCCCAATCTGCAAATGTTATGCATTTTTGAATATATTGCTGGGGTACTCCTTGCGCCTAACAACAAGTCATAAACTGATGCGAAGATTTTGCGGAGATTCGCGTGAAATTCTCTCTTGTACAGGTCCTTCTGAGAAGATCTTGTGGAGATCCGGTTCAAATCCTTCCTACGGGGCCTCGCGTCAAGATCTTGAAGATGCTCCGCATGTCCTTAACAGAAGATCTTGTGGAAATCCTGGCGGGGTCCTCTCTAATAGGTCCTTGCATGAAGATCTTGCAGATGCTAAATTTCAAAAGCCCTGCCTTTTTGGTGAAAGCTCAATCTGAAAAGGCGCCCATACTTTTTGAGGTGCTTGTAAAGGGCGGATTGTCTCTGAGATGTGCATCACAGTTTCAAACTGCATCAAGCGGTTCCATAGTGAAGTGACTGTATCCAAATAACAAATTTCGCTGGACAAGTCTCTATATAATAGTTGACCCAACCAGGCTCATATAGATTACGGCTCTATTCACACCAATCACATGTGGCAATCCAAGATTTCGGCAATGTATATAGATGCGACTAAAACATGACAGGAAAAGCAACTGAAAAACAAGCAGAAGGGGACACCCTGGGAATGCGGTTTTTCACTGCATTCTGCAACCACTGAAACTGCACATCTTTGCAACCACTGCATCTGTGATGGTTCTCTCACTGCTTTGCAACCATTGACAATTTCTGCTTGGTTTCTCTGCAATGGCTAAACGAACCCAAAATCCAAACAACATCGTCACAACACAGCATGCCCACCCACCCTCCAGGTACAATGTCACGCATTGTTTTTGCTCGGAGGTGGTAGCTGCATACCTGCAGCCTGTCTATTGCATGACCTGTGTCATGTCAGCTTTGATCCATTGTTGGATCATTCAAAATTGACCAGTTGCGCCAGGCTTACCTCATCTTTGACACCGTCGCGGGACTGGTAGGCCATCTCACACTTTTTGCATTTCGATGTCGAGTCCAGGAGCTTTGGCGCCAATGTGACTTTGACATTTCTTTCTGCGAAATGCCATCCGCACCACGTGTCCCAACTTGCAAGGCTAAGATTCCACGAGGCACGCCTGACACGGTGTGATGTTCTACCTCTGCGCCCCGTGGACACAGCCCAACATTGTTCTGGTGGTGCCGATCTTTTCAGCTTCTTGTCCAATAGTTGTACCTCCTTTTCTTCGAGAGCCTCCTGGACCTTTGCCGCACGAACCACCGGTGTTCCTGGTACAGGGGTGCCAGGGCAAACCAGTTGGCCACCTTGTGCAGTCGTGGAGCTTGTTACCACGTTTGCGTTGAGTGGAATCTCTTGCAACGCCTCTTCTATGTATCTAAACACCGCTGACGATTTCCACCTGCCAAGCAGCCCTATCTCGTGGACGGGTAGGCCTTTCCTAGCGTACCACATGGCTCCACTTCTTCTGGCTGAATGGTCCGTCAGCTCTTCATTGATGTTGTCCATCCATGACTTTACCATCTTCACCTTCTGTATTCGTGTACCGTCCTTGTCGGGGAAGAGGGGCGTTGTCTCGGATGGACTGGCGTGATCAGACAGTACACGAATCGCTAAGCTCCAAGGGCACAACCTCAGACAAGACGAGTTCCCGCAGCACTTCAAAGTTCTCTTTACGCCGTGGGCAGATTGATCCATCTTTGACTTCCTGATGTTCACTGTGACTAACTTGTTGGTGAAGTCCAATGCCACATCTGCCGCCTGGAGGTTCACCACTTCGATGCACCTGAGCATCCAAATGACTGCCCATCCATAGGCCCAAGCTGTTCTGATTGGGAGCCCCTTTGTCTGCAGTCTTGTTTCACATGTCTTGTCCGGCATGAGCTCCGGGTTGAACTCCTTGGCACGCTCTTCGGGACCTGTATCACGCTTCAGAGCTCTCTTGACCATGGTCAGTTGCCTGTCCAACACGTCTGTCCAAGATACTCCAGCTTCCAGCTGCATGAGTTTTACTTCTGCTAAATACTGGTCCGCACTCTTTATCGATGTCTCACCCAACACTGCAGCAATCGTCAGGATCTCATCGGTTGTAATGCCATTCTCTCCAAGTCGGATGTTGCAGTTATCCATGATTTCTTGGATTCTCCTCCTCTTGGACTCCTTTGATGCCAACGTTGATGCTGAAAACAGCCTGTTCTTCAGCTTTGCTCTTGCCGCCGCAATCCACGCCGGGGACTTTGCCAAGTTCGACATGTCCTTCAACTTTCTCTTGGCTGTCCTGGGCTTTGCATCATTCGATTTGCCCTGTTCTCCATGATGTTTAAAACTGTTCTTCCCTTTTCTACCGCGCTCGGTCTTCCTCTGATGCCTTCCATTGTCATTGACTCTTCTGGCACCGGGGGTTGCTTGTTGCAAGCTTTTCTTCGCCTGGAACTCTTGCTCGTAGACACGCTTGAGGAGTCCTTCGAGCTCTGCTGATTGTTCGCCCCTTTTGCTGTCCTTCTGCTTCTGGAACTCACGGGGCTGCGGTTCTTTCGGATTCTCGAGCTCGGGGGGCTGTGGAACAGGGCTCCTTGTTGGGAAATTGAGTTGTCCTTGATTGGACCGGCCTCTTCCTTCCAAGTCCCAAGCTCGCCCATCCATGCTTCTCTTTGGCGCCGCCGCGAGCACCATTGACGCCAGCACATTGCCCCGGCTGCGAATGCGCACAGCACTGTCAGCAGCCATATCTGGAGGATCCATTGGACAATGTTGTCCGAGGACCCGGGGGCCGCCGATGCAAGTCTTTCTGACGCTTGAACCTCCATGGCTACTATGAATCTTGCTTCAAAAACTGCACCAAATCGAACACCACCTATTAGCCGGCATGCGCAGCAGAGACAAAGGGGGGGGTTAGGAGTTAACCCAACCAAGAAAAACACCAGACAAAACGGGGAAAAAGTACCAACGTACTCACCACAGGCATGCTCACTCAAATTTAACTGAGTGTCCTGTGACCCCTTTCGTCCAAGTTTCCCCCTTTTTCTCAGCGCACGGCCATGTGTTCGAAAATGGTGTCCTGAGGAGTAAACATTTGCTTCTCCTCAGTGGTGTCGCCAGGAGGTGGAAGCCAAAAGTGAGAGCTCTTCCAGGGCGCTGCTCTCTTCAAGTGCACCCCTTCAAGCCCTGTTGGTCTGGGCTTTCCCCTCCGTTCGGCCAGTCTCGACAGCCAATCTGCTTCCTCATTCCAGGTGCCCCGCAAGTGATGTAAAGTCACTCTCTGCACCTGGTACTTCTCCAGTCTCAGCACCAATTCGGCCGCCAGGAAGTTCAGCGTTGGGTGCGGGCTGGCCAGTCGCTTTGTCATGGCCAAAGCTACCGATGAATCAGACCTGATAAGAATCGCTCTTTCACGGAACTTTTGGCCCCACTTGTCAACTGCTCTGACTATGGCCAAAGCTTCCATCACCGCTTGAGACGATGACTCACCATAGTCCACTTTCAGGAGCTTTGCCTCGTTCTCGGTGATGAGGCCTTCAACTGCTTCGACCGGCACCAGCTGTTTTGGGTGATCGTCCACCACTTTGACCAAAATGGCCCCCCAGCCCTTTGGTGAGGCATCTGTGATGACGCCCCATGGAACTTTTGGTTTCTTCATCCTCTCGATGCGGATGAGATTCTCCACCGGGTTCTCGAAGAGCTTCAGCAACCACAGGTGTACTCCTCCGAGACGTTTGATCGGGAACAATCCCACTTTTGACCTCGTGTCCTCTCGGCCCGCTGCCCGTCGCTCCTCTGTTCCGTCTTGTTGTTCTCTCTCAACTTCTTTCAGAGTAGCGTAGAGGACGTTCACGGTCCATCTTAACCGTGGCAGGATTCCTCCGACCCATGACAACCTTCCCGTGGTGGATCTCAGCTCTTTGATTGAGCCCATTCCTCCTCCCTTCCAGGTGTGAAGCGTGGTCAGCACCTGATCGATCATGTTCTTGGATATTCCCAAGACCACCACTTCGGGCTCTCCGACCTGTACCACCGGGACCTCTATGGAGCATCCAATCCACGTCACCCTTCTTCCTCGTTCACCTTTCCTCAGGTTCACGCGGACCCCAAAGGCCGCTGCCGTATACAGCGCCGCCGCGAGCTTTGACTCTCTTTGTGGTCGGGGTCCAAGGGATGCCATCAGCACGTCGTCCACATAGACTTGGAGCTGTGTGAAGTTCGGGTCCATGATGCTTTGCAAAAGTCTTCCCAACGCCGACGACAACCTCCCCATGATCAATGGAGCTGCCTTGTATCCGAACAGCATCGCCGTCCAAACTAAGGCGTCCTGGTCGTGCTCGTCCGGGGTCACGCAGTGCCTCAGCTCTTCTTTCCGAACCGGGAAATGGCAGAAGGCGTCTTCGAGGTCTATGAGGTATATTTCGAAGTCATCCTCTTCCTTGGACTCTCTGCGACCTTTGTCTCCGCCTCGGGGTTTCCACATGTCCTGCAACATATGGACCACATCTGTGAGTCGCGGCAGCACTATGCGCTCATCTGTTTTGGCTCTTGAGTTACCAAAACTTCTCCTCATGTCTAGGATGATCCTTCTTTTGATGCTCCCATCGTCCTTTTGTTTGAGGATCAGCGCCATCTTCGACACAGTGCCTGTCTCTCCCAGCACGTCCTTGATCCACTGCCAGGTCACGCGCTTGGCAAAGTTCTTTTCCACGTACCTGTTGATTTCCAAAGTTGCTTCTTCTGGTTGAGATCGAACTGACTCGTAGTTGCGGAGGAATCTCAACTCTTCGAACTCTCCCGCCTGGTCGGTGTTCGTCTCCTCTGCCCCCACAGCCGCTGGGAATACACCGCTCGGGGGGATCTGTACCTCCATTCCCAGTGGTGCACCTCTCCGCATGAACTCTGGCAAGTGGACATCCGGGTCTACTGCTTCCTCACCCCACGATTCCCAAAGCTCCGACACCAGCGGGGACTTGAACTCCCAATTTTCTCTGACGACCATGGGGTGCTCTTCAACCTTTGCCAGATTTTCTCGTAGTGCAAGTCGCCATAACTCGAGGAGCTCTTCGTCGAAGATGTTGTCAGGTTTCCCATAGTGTGTTGCCACCTGCAAAGCTCTCGGGTGGGACTCGATGAACTCGTCCCACATCTTCGATATCTTCTGGCCCGTTGCTCGAAGCTGTGTCAACCTCTTCACCGTCTTGGCTGGGCTTCTCATCCCACCAATGCACAATCTGTTGTGTTCCTCTTTCAAGACCTTGGTTGGCCTCGCTTTCGAGCTCTCGGCCAAATCATCGCTTTCGATGTTGTCGATCTTGAAGGCCATCGATGCAGCCCTCTTCGAAGGCTCAGACCTGGTCGTCCCTCCTCCGGTTTTCTTCTCTTCGTTCTCAAGCCATGCCTTTGTAGATCATTGACGACCTTGGACTTTGTCTCGAATTGGTATCTCCACCACTCAAGGTTCAGCGTCTTCTTCCACACCATCACCACTTCAGCAGCTATGGTCTCGGCTAGCGCCGCCGGGTATTCTGCCGCCGGAGCTGTCTTTCTCTTCCCAACCAGTGCCGTGTGTTTGATCCATGCAGGGCATCTGCAAACCTTGGATACCTTCTCCAAGTTCTGCAACCTTCCCGTCCACACACCCGGTTTGAAGTGCCTCTCCTTGGACTTGAGCTGGTAGGCACACGTGTTGTAGTTGGCTCTAATTGCCTTGGTTCTTTGTAGGCAAGCCGATACCTCGGGTACGTCCCAGGCGCTCCCCGATTCCTCACTTCCTGGTGGATTCTCCAGTGTTGCCAGTGGGGGAACTTTGCGTTTGATGCAGCTGTTCACCTGGGCCTCGTAAATCTCCGATGCCTGAGTTGCCATACGGGTTCCCTTGTCAGCCTCTGCCTGCTGTTGTGGGCTGTTGCCGGGCAGTCCATAAATGTTCAGCTTATCCCGGACCGGACCCGGCTGGCCAGGTGTGACGTTGTGCCTGGCCATCGAAAAGGACCCACACGGGAAGCCGGCGTGAGTGTAGTCCCACTCTCCCTTGCTCACGTCCTCCTTCATGATCTGGAAGCCTCCCGGGTCTGCTAGGTCCAAGTCAGGGTCCAGCTGGTTGTCCAAGCTAAGTACAACCACGTTGAGCCGATTTTTTGCCGCTTCCAGCTTGATGGCTTGCCCAAGGGGATCGTTGGGACCAGAATACATGTGAAGGAACTTGAAGGGTCTCTTCTTCCTGTAATCCTCAAACGTCTTTGCGTCCTTCAACGCTGATTCCACTCTTCTGGGCCTCATGGCTGTCTCCGGGACCTCTGTCTCTGCGTCCGCAGGAACCTCATGGCTCGCCGCGGCACTACTGGGACCCTCGGCGGCCAATGGCTCATCTTCTTCGCCATCGCCGTAATCCACCGAGGGTGGGCTACCACTACCCTTCGTGTCTTCATCCATGATGCTGCAACGTTGACAAGCTTGACAACTCTTCCAAAAAACCAAGTTAATGCAGATCACATGAAGCTATGTACCAAAACTTCAAATCAAGGCAAAAGACAAAGCAATCAAAAGCAGAACCAAAAATTTCAAAACGCAATCGACAACAAGACCCCCACAAGGTGCCCATTTTAGTCCTGATTCACCTGGTGCACGCAGAATCTTGATGTGACGGAGAAAGGCACTTCCGACACTTGTGGGCCCGTTTTACCGGACTTGCGCACTCAGCACCTGCAGGGAGTTTTCCACAAACGCCAGTGCCCGATGCCCACGAAAAACAAATTGGGGTTCCAGATTGGTCCTTGCTTTTGCCTTTGCCCTTTCCTCCAGAGTCTTTACCTCCGCTCGTATGCTGTTGTCTGTGTCCACCATGTCCTTGACGAAGGTTTCGGAGTTCATCCATGTCCGCCTGATGCTTTCTCTTTCGTGCAGCTCTTTTGTCTCTATTTGCCTGCTTTCTTCTGGGATCCGAGCCATCATGCCCTGGAGGAGTTGTGTCACGGATGGAGTCTTGCAGTCCTGGGACGTGGGCTTTTACGGCAGCCTCAGATGCTACCACCGGCTGACCCCTCGCCCCTGCTGCCACCCAAGCTGCTGCAGGTATGTGCACCTTCTCCGACCAGTAGGAGTCGTCTTTGGTGAGCTGGACAAAGATGCAACTCCAAGGTTCTTTCGGATTCCAATCTCGTGGAACTTGACGACCCAAACCTGCTTCAACTGTGAACTGCCGCCTAAGTTTAGCCATTCTTTCTGCACGTGCTGCATCTTCCGCTTGATAAATCAGCCCCCAAGCAGAAGGCCATTGGGTTACCAGCTTTTCCACGTGCCTCCCATAGACTTCCAAGGATGCCAGTGATGCTACATTTAGCATCAAGCATGCCGTTTTCAGCACCCTCCACGATGCGAGCCATCCCTGATATGTTGGTGGGCCTGGAAGATCTCGTTGGAGATATGTTCCATCACCTAACGGTGTAAATATCCGGCAACGCTGCACTTTTGTGAGCTTTCTCTCAAAGGGGCCGAACACACCGAAGTCCACATAAGGGGGAGCGTCATCTCGAAACACCCTCTTTGCAAGGGCCGCCAGTTGATTGGGGCTAGGTTCTTCAGCTTCTTCAGGCATAGCGCCCATCACCGAGTGGTAGTTTTGAAGCCATGTGTTGACTTCCATTGACGTAGGCGGCATCAGCTCTGAGTCGTCTGACTGGTCGATCAAAGCCGACATCTTCAAGATCTTCTCCTTAATGCCACCGGTTGAGGAGCTTTGTCTCGCGGGTTCCACGGTTGGCTCCTCAGCCCATGGATCAACGTCCTGGAACTCTGCCTCCGTCATGCCACTTTGACATGCGCTGATTCGTCTTGCAAGCCGCCACACCAGCCCAATTTGAGTTGCCTGAACTGGTAATAGTCCAGACCCATCGGATCTTGTCGCCTGAGTGATCCCGGCCAGCAAGCCAGATCCAGGGAACGCCGCCAGGAGTCTTATGTCTTCTCCGAAGTCACCGACGGTGTTAGTGAAAGCTTCCCAGGCTTCTGTTGGCACCGAAAAGTGGTCCTTTATGGCTCCAATGTCCAGGAACTGTGTCAAGGCATCCCACCTACCAAACAAGGCCATGGCAACTCGCGCCCTACAAAAAGACACGAGTAAACCTAGCAGAAGAAAATCCTGCCATGACCTTGGCACATTGGAGCCATGCCTGCGGTCGGTGCCCACCCATCCACCCATTACAGTGGTTCCTCAATTGTTCTGTGTTTCTTGCAGAAACACACAAAAAACAAAAAACCAAGAACAAAAAAGATGACAAGACCCAACTCTCTGCCACTACTCCCCCCTTGGGGTGTGCAATGTTGTTTTTTTTGCTTTTTGTTTTTTGTTTCTTGTTTTTTTAATTTGTTGGTTTCTTGGTTTCTTGTTTCCTGGTTCGTCGTTGGTTTTCCTGCAATGGCTAAACGAAACCAAAATCCAAAAAAACAAGAAACCAGAAAAAAAAATGACAAGACCCAGCTCTCTGCCACTACTCTCCCCCTTGGAGTGTGCAATATTGTTTTGTTTTTTTGTTTTTTTTGGTTTCTTGGTTTTTTAATTTTTTGGTTTTCTGGTTCGTTGCTGGTTTTTTGGAGGGCTGGCAAAACAACACAAAAGTGAAGGACCTTGACCTCACTCTTTGCCAGTTCTCCCACTATAGGGGTTGCAAACTTGCTTTTGGTTGATCTTATTGGTTGCTTTGGGCCTGTGGTTCTATTGGAAAACCACCTACAAAAGATGGCAAAATGCAGGTATGACTGGAGGAAGCTTGGGGGGCTTGGAACACAGATTAGGCAATTTTGTCTGTTTATATAAAAATTTCAAAAACTGTGTTGAACAAGTGCAAAAACATAGGCAGCCAATGAATATGTAGAATTGATTTTGATATTGACATTGTTGGCTCAAACCCTTGAGTTAACACATATTCCAACACTTTGAAGGATTCCCTTGAAAAGGAGTGATGCAGCCCTTTGAAGTGAGTGCTCCCTTCAACAAGTGCATGTCTCTTAAAATGGTAAAGCATCCCATTGGAGTAGGTCATGTCTTCGTCTACTTCTATGTCAAAAATAAACCCTCTTGCACATGCAATGCCCTTTTCACAATATATTTTCTTAAATGAAGAACAAATGGCACATGTAAGCACGTAAAATATGTCCTTCACAATTGCACATCATTTTTCTGAATGCGTAAAGTGATATCCAAAACAACGAACCAAATTTTGGAATAACACCCTTTGGTGTAGGCAGCTCTCCTCTTGAAAAATATTGTAATTTGAAGAATGTGCATGTTTAAATCTTAAGACAATCAAACAATGTTTGAACATATGGTATATTGTGTGCATGCAGCCCTCTTTTGAAAGAGTATGGTTGTCCTTGAAGAATTTGTTGTTGAATTTATGCAACACCCCCTTGATATGAGTGATATATTTGATGAAACGAAAACATTATTGCTGGATTGTATTGAAAACATTTCTTTAAGTGAGAGTTGTCTAAATGAAAGCGGGACTGATCTGACCAAGGGGAAGAGTACACATGCCAAACAAAAGTAATCCAGTTTTCCAAGAATGCTGTTTCTTCACAGTAAGATTTTTTGCCATTGGGCAATATTATGTTGTTCAATGGTAAGAAGCGAAAGAGCATTCTTTAATCGCCCTCACAGTTTCAAACATGTTGCACTTTTGACAGGGATGCTCTATGTTAATAATACTGCATATACTATGCAGAAATATTGACTTTTCCAAAAGGGGTACTGCTCCTTTGAAAGGAGGGTTAGACATCTGGAAATGCACACTGCACTCCTTCAAAGGGCATGGTGCAAGTTTTCAAGGAATACGTCCTATTTTGTTCGGATATTGCCCCTGCAAAAACACACGGCATTGCCCCAAAGGAAGATTACTCTTATTCAGAAGGGTATGTTTGTTTTGAATGCTGCATTTGCTGGCAGGTATGGGGATGTTGTAATTATTTTGAAGTCATCTAGCATATTCTGCCGAAATTATGTTTTGTTGAAGGGACACTCCAGTAGCATTTATCTAAGGTAGACTGGACACCTAGTGGACATGAACACAGCTTCATCTGAGCTTAAGCTTTAATGTGATTACAGCTTTGAAAAAAATACAATAAAAAAAGTGCACGGCCACAGCGTCCTGCTCTGAAAACAAGTACAATTCAGACTGTCACAGGGGCAAGGGCCTAGGGTATTTATTTTCGGGTGGTGGTGTTGGTGGTGATGCTTGTAAGGAAACAGGAGATCCATGGTTTGGTAAAGTTTTGCCCCATCGAAACTGTTTGCACCGGGCGCAAGAACCGTACAAGTACAAAAGGAAACCACGGATCTGCATGTACACCAGCTGAACTGAGGTGTTGTTCATATTTTATGTATCTGGTGTCGCTCTACAGCGCATCGAACATCTTTAAGCTCTCCCTAGGAAAAAAAGGACTTCAAAGAAGAAATAACCAAAGCGAAATCCGAACAAATCTCAATGTCAAAGCCGCAGAAAAAACAAAGGATCCAAAACAAAAAAAGCAAAAAATATGCGGTTCAAAAATGCTGAATTCTGTTCTTATGCGCGGGGCCCTAAGAAGTACAACGCGCCTAATATTGAGCAACTATTATGGTTTCATTAAACAAGATCCGGTCGTTCCAAAAAGTCACGTCTAGAAAGTACCGAAGAAAAACACAGGTTTTGGATGTAAAACATCTGAGGTTTCCTCAGAAACGCAAAACCATAACCAAGAATCTATAATATTTATCCTTGAGAAAAATCTGTTCCAGAAAAAGAGTTGTGGAAAAAGAAGAACTCAACAAAAATCAAAAAAATGAAAAAGAGAAACAACGCAGGCCCACGGAAATTTAAAGCCCCAAAAAGAAAGCAAGCCACAAGTCAACAACAAAGGTATTTATCCGCAAAAACAAAGGTATTTAGAGTGAGCCCTGGGAAAAAGGGATCTCTAAGAAATCCAAACATTTTGTTCATCAAAGACATCGCAGCTCCAAAAAACCCGAACAGTTCCGGAAAAGGGCAACTCATACTTTTTCAGGCCAAACACCGCCTCAAAAAAAGTATGGGCTCCAAAAAAAAAGGAACTCAAAAACATAGCGCCAAAAAAGTATGGGCTCAAAAAAAAGTGAGTTCGGAAAAAAAAGGAACTCATACTTTTTCGGGCCAACAGCGTGCCAAAAAAGTATGAACGCCGCAAAAAAAAAAGTTCAGAAAAAAACTCGTACTTTTTCGGGCCAAACATTGTGCCAAAAAAACGAGTTCTCAAAAAAAAATAGTTCCAAAAAAAGGAACTCATACTTTTCGGGCCAAACAATGTGCCAAAAAGAGTACCAACAAAAAAGGAACTCATACTTTTTCGGGTCAGGCATTGTGCCAAAAAAAGGATGAGCGCCAAAAAACAGTATGAGCTCCAAAAAAGAATAAAGGAACTCATACTTTTCCGGTTCAAACATAGTTTTAAAGAAAGTATGGGTTCCAAAAAAAAGGAACTCATACTTTGTGGGGCCAAACAAAGCGCCAAGAAAAAAGCATGGGTTAAAAAACATCAAAAGAAGGAACTCATACTTTTCAGTTTCAATTACCGCGCCGAAAAAAACATTGGTCCAAAAAGAGTATGAGGTCCAAAAAATATGGAACTCATATTTTTTCGGGACAAACACTGTGCCGAAAAAAGAAGAGTTACAAAAAAAGTACGGGTTCAAAAAAAAGGAACTCATACTTTTGGGTACTTTTTTGCCAAATCAATCCGTTTTTCCAGCACTTTTTTATTTGAACTGATTTTAGATTCAAACAGAAAAAAAAAAGTACCGGCAAAAAAGGCACCCAAAAGTATGAGTTCCTTTTCTTGGAACCCATCCTTTTTTTGGGGCTCATACTTTGGTCAGGACAATGTTTGGCCCGAAAAAAGTACGCGCTCCCTTGTTTTTTGGAACTCATATTTTTTCTTTGTGACCTATACTTTTTTTAGCACAATGTTCGGCTCGAAAAAATACTTAAGTTCATTTTTTCAGAACTCGAACTGTCTTTAGGCACTCATACTTTTTTGGCACAATGTCTAGCCCGACTAGGTATGAGTTCCTTTTGTCTTGTTTTTTTTTGGGGGGGGGGCCATTCTTTTTTGGGGCCCAATGTTTGGCCCGAAAAAGTATGAGTTCCTTTGTTTTGGAACTCATACTTTTTTTTGGATCCCATACTTGCGTTTTGGCACAATGCTTGGCCCGAAAAAGTATGAGTTCCTTTTTTTTGAACTCATATTTTCTTTTGGAACCCATACTTTTTTTGGCACAATGTTGGGCCCGATAAAAGTATAAGTTCCTTTTTTCTGGAACTCATACTTTTTTTGGAGCCCGTACTTTTTTATCTTTTTTTGGCGCTATGTTGGCCCGAAAAAGTATGATTTCCTTTTTTTGAACTCATACTTTTTTTGGAACCCATACTTTTTTTTCGCACATTGTTTCGCCCGAGAAAGTATGAGTTCCTTTTTTTGTCGAACTCATACTTTTTCTGGGAGCCCTTACTTTTTCGACGCAATGTTTGGCCCGAAAAAATGCGACTTCCCTTTTGATGGAACCCATACTTTTTTGGTAGAATGGTTGGCCTGAACATGTATGAATTTTTGCTTTTTCGTCCGGAACTGTAAGATTTTTTTGGGGCTGCGATTTTTTGATGAAATAAATGTTGGGAATTCGCAGCGATCCCTTTTTTCCAGGACTCTGACTCTAAATACCTTTGTGGTTGAATTGTGCTTTTGTTGTTGCGAATGCAGTGAATGGTTTCATTTCATAGAGATCCTCTTTTTTCGGAACCTGTTTTTTTGGCCAACGCGTGATATTTGTTGCTTGCGTACTTTAGGTTGCAGTTCCAAGACTACTTTTGCTTCCGAACTCTAGGTTATTTTTTTGGACAGTTTTTTAAAATGATCTTCTATTGTTTCTGGGGGCTCCATTTTTCTGGGACTCTCAAATGCTTTGAACCGCAAAAATGCTTTTCTGGACTGATGTGCTTTCCAATTCTTAAAGTTCATTCCCTTCAGAAACTGCACAATTTTTTTGGAATGTGTTTTTCCTTATTTTTTCTGTTTCATTTTCCATGGTTTCAAGTATGAACCGTGACAATCTCGCGGAATAGTTTAGTGCTGTATCTTGCCTTTTTTGTTTCAAATTCTTCGGTCCAATTACTTTAAAGATTCACGAAAGTTTTAATGACATTTTTCTTGGGGTCTGTGTTTTAATTTGGGGAACTCGAAGATTTTCGGTTGAAATTGTATTATATATATATATCAAATTTTCTTGACGCCTTCTGCTTTGATTTCTTTGTTTTTGTTGGGGGTCGGAGACTTCTTCGGAACTGCATTTCTGCTTTGCATTGCTTGAGTTTCGTCCTGTTGGGAACCCTTACAGGCCCTTACAGTATTCACTAAGCGACCTTTGTCTGAAGATTGGTTTCCTGAAGGTTCCTTGTTTGTCTGAACTCTGAAATATTTCAACTGTAAATGTATTTTTCGTGAACTTCCTTCTTCATTAAGAGTTTCAATGATGTTGTCTTAAAGGTCTTTGTTTCCTTGGGTTTGTCATGCTCGGTTATTTTGGTTTTCCAAACTCCAAAGTGTTTCAAAGTGATATTCATGTTCAGATTCACTCGGTTCGTTTTTAGACAACGCATTGATTTCTCAGCGGTGTCCAATTCGCCAGAAAGCTTTGGCTGGCTCTCCGTTTCCCAAAAACATGTCGCTGTCTCTTCGTTTTTTTTTTTGTGGAACCCTATAGGACTATCTCAGCAGTGCGCAGTAATTTGCTTGTAATTTCTGATTTATTTCTCTCGAAACCAAAATCATTCCAAATGAACCCTATTTGTTGGGTTTTGATTTCGGGGGAACCCTGAGGTTTGTTGATGGTTCTCGTTCTTTCCCGAAAATTGTTTTCTGGAGTCCAGCAGGGAAGTGTGACGTTGTACGACCCATTGCCATTGCATCTAAAGTAACATTTACCCATTGTTTCGTCTCAAGTGGCTCTGTGCTATTGACGTTTTTAAGTTTTCCTTCGTAGTGCTGACCCACCTAGCAAGTCCAATCTTTAGAAACCACACTACTCCGAATCCACCTCAAGCTGGGACACTTCATAAATATGGTTACGCAAGGGCTGCCAGTGCTATAACTTCCTGAAATGCTGTTTGTTCCATTACCTGCAGGCTAGGTAGCTAAGAACAAATTGCGGTCTCGACAAGCTTGCACGTATTGTACCTCATGGTCAGGGATGCATGTCCCATTATCATTTTTAACTTACCCAAACATTTTTATGTTTCAACATGCTGAGTCAACGCGTCACCACTGCAACAAAAACACGCAGCCTCAATCACATTTCATTTCAGGATTTGCCATGTCACTTACAAGATTGACCCCGTTTCTCCTGAACTGACCTGGCCTTTTGAAATTTAGCACTTGCAGATGCCATGTCTTACAGGTGCTTGCATGAAAGCTCTTGCGGGAGGCTCTTGCGAGGTTCGAGAAAGATCTTGTGGAGATCCTTGTGAAATGCTGTCAGAGGCCTTTGCGTGATCTGGCACAGATCCTTGTGAGAAGCTCTTGAAGATGCCCGGGTGAAATCCTCTATGTGTCCTTACATGATCTGGTACAGGTCCTTGCGACAAGATCTTGTGGAGATCCTGTTGCAATCCTCCTCAAGAGCCTCAAGAGGCCCCTGCATTAAGATCTTGAAGATGCTCTGCGTTGGTGCTTGTATGAATATTCTTCTGGGATGCTCATAGGAAATTCTTGTTTGAAGATCTTGTGAGATCCTCTGTATAGATCTATACATAAATATATATATATAAGGTCCTGCTGCTGAAGCTGCGCTATGTCTAACTCATCTTCTACTGTTCCATAGCTACTGCTGCTTGTATCTGGTACATTGAGCTCCTAACCGCCACACTCTTTGGGGTCTTTGCCGGAGTAATTTGTCCACAACATCTTGATGGCGCCTTCAGCCCCATCCGGACATTGCTGCTTGGGACCCAAACCTTGCATGTGTCAAAATCCAGCACATTCCAAACACATGGAAACAGCGGGCAACCTTCATGCAACGGCAAGAGCATATTCAGCAAACATCTGTTTAACAAACTGCCTCGTGTTTGACATGTCTCTGTTTCCAATTGGACGTGGCAATTTCGCTGGCACCATCCTTATGCTGGCAACTGAAGGCTACCCACATGCGCTGTTGCGCTGGCCCCACCAGCACCAGCGCCGCTGCCACCACCACCACGACGACCAGCAGCAAGACTATTGACCAAGCACGTTCAGAAGCAGCACAGAAAAGCCACAAAATCAAACATGACATGCGCGCAACAAGCGGGCACACCAGAACACTGCACAAAACTAACGTCCAAACAGAACCAGCTCAACTTCTTCAGAGGTCAATGCGCATCTCGATTGGCACAAGTTCTTACAACTCTGCAAACAGAGCAATCATGCGACTGCACCGGCAAAAGCATGCAAGCAGAAATTATAGACATTGTCAAACCCGCATGACAGTATTCATTTATCGGGGCCTGAAAAATCTGATTTTCAAAAGGCTGTCAAGACGCTAGAGCGTTAGGAAACCCAAGTGCGTGGAGAATAGAATGAAAAATCCGCCGTTCAGCAATAAACGAATATCAAAGAAAACGTCCAGACCAGACAGACCCTTGGAGAATCCGAAAACAACTCTGGGAAATTAAAACATGATGCTGGACGCGCGGAAAGATTAAAAGTATACGCACCAAAAGCAGGGTTGCCACAGCGGCAGGGTTGTAGCCTCCACTGTCTTCCATTTACCTGTTTCAACCCTGGGGTGAAGCGGAGGGTTGAACTTCTCGCAAAAGCACATATGGCATAGACAGCAATCCAAAGCACAATTCAATACAGCATGGCTTGATAGCTCAGTGAGGCTAACTGGCACGGCCACCGCACTGAGTTTCAAACTGGGGTGGCACAGGAGAGAAACCACCGCCTCGCCAAGAAACATAACCACTTTAGGGGTTGCTCCTCTTAGCTGCATTCAAAAACACTGCTGCATCACGGCCTTTTAATTTCGACCATTATTTCGACCATTCACCCAGCCTGGCCCTCCCATTTGGGTGGGAAACCCCGAGGCTGGCCTCGCCAGAAATGGCCAAAAATTTCAGCACCAGAGAAGTCCAACGGTGCAATGGAATCACACGAATCAATCATCAGCCAATGATCAATCAACGGTCAATCAGTGTCCAATCAACCAGGTCTCCATGAAGCTGCTAGGTTTTTCATTTGGTCGCCAAAAACCCGCTACAGTAGATGGCATCAAACCACTTCACTGGTACTGGAATACCGTAGACAAGGTGAACCTTTTCTTTGAAGCAAGGCACGGCGCAGCTCCTGGAATTGCTTGCGGATTCCCTGCCAAGTTTTACCAAGCTTCATATGTTCCATGCACATCGGAGGCAGAGATTTTTGCCAAGTTGATCAAAGGAAAGCATGTATTATATATAAACCATGTGAACAAAACTCTCTCTGAAAGGCGCCTCCTTGATAGGCCAATGGAGCCGGGTTGTTCCACCAATCATTTTCACCTGTCATATCTGGGAAGCCATCTAGCAAGTGCATCCTGAATCGATCTAAGAATACAAATTACACGCTGCTTAAAAACTCATTCATTCATTCATTCATTCATTCATTCACTCATTCATTCATTCATTCATTTCATTCCATTCCATTCCATTCCATTCATTCATTCGTTCGTTCGTTCGTTCATTCATTCATTTCATTTCATTTCATTT
>Ga0126342_10009524_pt1 | contig 17404 bp, 15 predicted proteins | sample Cyp1metagenome_FD_92528 | JGI IMG/M metagenome (GOLD analysis project Ga0126342, IMG submission 92528) | Coral microbial communities from Lord Howe Island, Old Settlement Bay, Australia - Cyphastrea 1 metagenome | ecosystem: Host-associated > Invertebrates > Cnidaria > Coral ... | reverse complement strand
TAAAATCGAACTCTTTATTTAAACTTCCACCCCCTTGCCTTCCACAATGCCATGATCTAAATTCTAAGTCTTTATTTAAACTTTTGGCCTTCCACAGTGCCATGATCTAAACTCGAACTCTTTATTTAAACTTCCCCCCGCTTTGCCTTCCACAATGCCATGATCTAAAATCGAATTCTTTATTTAAACTTCTCCCCCTTGCCTCCCACAATGCCATGATCTAAATTCTAAGTCTTTATTTAAACTTCCCTTCCCTTGCCTTCCACAATGCCATGATCTAAAATCGAATTCTTTATTTAAACTTTTTCCCCCCTTGCCTTCCACAATGCCATGATCTAATTGAACATCGAGTACGTGGACGATTGGGATCCAGACACACAGTCCCTACGTCAGCACAGAGTTTTAGCAAAGCCGGAGGAGGCAGAATCTGGCGAAGAGAGAGTACTTCAAACAAGATTTGTCAGGCCTCATGCCTTTGTTCGGCAGCGTCTCAATGTGTCGGAGCTCGATCCTTTAGAGATGAGCACGGTAGATTTGTGAGAAGAGTTTGAAGAAGAAGAGAAAGAAGATGATCCAATGGAGATTGACTACACGGTCCCTGCACTATCTCAACCAGCAGTACCAGGCATTGGAGCTCAGACCCGCGATGATCCACAGCGCGAGACTTCAAGTTCAGTGACCCCAGAGCGTGTTAGCTTGCCAGGATCACCGAGATCAATTCCTAACAGTCTGCCTGAGATTCCTCAGCTTGGATTGGACTGGAACGAGATGGATGTGATTGAAGCGCACTATCCAGCGGCTGAGCGATTGCGAGTGCAGCGGGTGAGAGAGGTTAATTTGTTTTCCTCAGAACAAATCCTGAGGGAGTACATGAAGATGCATCTCATGAACTTGTTTCCCAATCAACCAGATTTGTTTTGGGATTATCCCATGTTTTGGAGTCAACGTGAACTTCATGGGTATCAAGTTTTCAGAGAAATCGTCGTGGATGGTAAATATCAAAATAGCTGGGGATCATTTGTCGAGCAATGGTTTGTGCACATAGATGCACCAATTTACCACCATGATGACTAGCTGAAAGATACGATTTCAGCTGATGACATCACCGTGAAATCGAGGCGGGGTGTCAAATTCATTTGGAGATTTCAGCATGTCCGTACAGTTGCACTTACATATCTTGGTGCAAACCTCTACAGTGGCTCTGATGTAAGGAAACCAGATCTCGAGGCGCACTCTGCTGCTTGCCTAACAATTTTGGAGCATCAGATCTTCAGGTTTGCCAAGATGATTTTGCGTGACAGGTGCAGCACTTCGAATGACCTGGCATCACTTTTTCGTGCCAGGCAAGGTACTTTAGACTTTAGACAGATGGAATGGAAAAAATACAAAACGCATTGGTACGAAACCATCCGCTCTGCACTCAACTTTCCATCTCAGAAGGAAGTCTCGCAGAATTGTTTCGTTTTTGATGTTGTCAACTTGAAAATTTGAGGAAGTCTCGCAGAATAGACTCGTTTTTGACGGTGTCAAGTTCAAAAACTGAGGAAGCCTCGCAGAATTGCTGCTTTTTGATGTTGTCAAGTTCAAAAACTGAGGAAGCCTCGCAGAATTGCTGCTTTTTGATGTTGTCAAGTTCAAAAACTGAGGAAGTCATTCAGAATAGCTTCGTTCTCAAGCTTGCAGATTGCAGATAGACAGATAGATAGGTAGATAGACAACCACAACTGCAACTACACTACACTACTACAACTACAAATGCAAAAAACAACTACGCTACATTACCCTACACAAACTGCACTACACTACACTAATTACATCTAGTTACACTCCACTACATTACACTAATTAGACTACAACGACAGCAACTATTACTACCACAGCTACAACTACAATTACAACTAGACCACGTTACACTACACTGCACTAATTACAGTGCAGTACACTACAACAAATACAAATGCAAGTACAACTACATTAACATTACACAACACTACACTACATTAATTACACTGCATTGCATTACATTACATTACATTACGTTACATTGCATTACATTACATTATATACATTGCATTACGTTACATTACACTACAGCAACAGCTACAACTGCAACTGCAATTGCAACTACCACTAAATTGCACTACACGACACTACACTAGTTACATTACACTACACTACAACTACAACTACACTACCTCACAGAACGCTACATTAGACTACACTACACACCACCGCGCTACAGTACACAACGCTACAGTACACTACACTAATTACACCATACCACAACTACAACTGCAACTGCCAGTGCGACAACACTACACTAATTACACAACATTGCAGCTACAACTCCACTATGCTACACTACACTACACTACCCTACACTACCCTACACTACAACTACAACTACAGCTACAACTGCGCTACACCACGCTACATCCACCAGTTGTGGTGAGGTGACCGCTGCAAACATTGCGACCACTCCAAGAAACACAACTCCAACCACCCTTCGGTCCATCAGTGGATTCGCTCTGCAATCCGTCACTCACAACAACCAACCTCTCCTAAAGGTTTCCTATTTTTGAAACTTCCGCCGCCGCCTTCTGCGGTACTACTGGCAATATATAGTACCACAACAATTTCACAGACAATGAATTGGTCATGTCATGTTTGAAATTCAACGTTGTCCAAGGTTGCATTTAGGTTTGTCCCAACAACATAAAATTCCATCGCCCATGAAACCAAACTTGAACATTGTGCAAACATGTTTGTTCTTTTGCTCATGCCAACCATTCATAATTGAGTCATTGAGTGTGGGATGGAATGATGTTTGTGCAAATTAAGATAAGTACGTGTTTCTTTTTGATTGGAACAATTCGTTAAGGAACCAAACAGTGTAATCGCGTTGCTGTTTGGCATTGAAACACAACACATACTTGGTGGAAAAACAAAACCGCCAATTCTGCATTTTTGTTCAAATTCGAAGCCTAAATTACAGAACATTTTTGTGTCAATTGCCAGTTGTTTGATTTCGGGGTAAACTCGTGCAAACGAACACAAACTTATTCATACTCTGTTGCGCTCCCATTTTCCAGCTGGGGCCATTCAGAGCTTTGGAGGTGTGAACTGAATGCATTGGACATTTTGGAAAGGGCTGTAATCTATTCGATCTATTGCCACATTCTGGATGGCCTAGGTGGTCGACAATTTCAATGAAATGTAGAAGGAACATATGGACAAAAATTGGGCGCAAAACAGCAGAAAAGGTGTCAAACCGGCAAAAAAAAATCAAATGGGTGCACACAAAAATTACCAATTTTTGCGAATATAGCAAATTTATTTACAGAGCATATGGTATGCATTCATGAATTAGGTTGCTTCCGATGGACCAAGAGAGGGAATGAAAATTGAAAACCAAACCTGTACAATGATGTTTGGAATTTATGAATGGCTGTAGTAAAAAAAAACAATGTACAAAATGAGATGGGAAGGTGCAAACACCACTTTGGGCAATATTTCTTGCCCGTCTGCGGGGTCACGAGGTGACCACTTTGGATCTACATTCGTCCCACCATGTCCCACCACGCAAAAAAAACCAAGTCAACATCATGCGGCATTGCAAACCATGGCAGGATCGATTGCGCTACACATTTTTTGTCAAATTCATCAAATTAAAACCCCACTTTGAAATCCAGCGAACACCTTGCATGGGTTGTTTTGTGCTGCCACTTTGCCCAGAGTCATTCCTGTACATAACCAGACTGGTCGTGTTTTGTAGCTTAGTTGGGTTTTTCTTATGCCTCAATGATGTTTTTAAGGAATGGGTCCAGATGGTGCTGCAGATGGACTTTTTCTTTTGCCAATTTGATGATTCCAATAACTAGTGTTCTCATAAACATACAACTTCAGCCACGATGCAAAAAACTTCGGAGAGTATATATTCGTTTCACGAAATGTCCGGAGCCATGAAAGTTCCAACAGGTCTTCCCTTGGAAGCCTTTGTGTCTTGGCCAATTTGGACAGCAAACGCACAATGAAAATTGAATACAATCTACTTCTCGTACAACATCGGCCGTACTGCCCAACCTATAGTTAGTTAGTTCGGTTCAGACTTTGCCAATTTTGATTTTGTCTGCCTTGAGGACAGTCCGATGGACTTTGAGGTACATACACCTGAGGCGGATTGGACTTATTTTGCCAAGATGAATCACCCATTGCCAGTTGCCACGACACATTTTTCACGGTTGGTACTAGAAATGAGGTCAGCTAAAGGATTCTATGTTTGATTTTTTTTGCCTGGAAACAATGCAGACTCTGATGATGCAAAGGAGTGGCTTAAGATGTGCCACGGCCCCACTTCTGGGAAACCCCAAGTCTGAAGCTGAAATTTGTGAACACGATAGCGAAGGGCAATATCGAGTTGCAGCATATGGCGATATGATTGCGCTAGGCTCCATTTTGCAATGGTGTGGTTGTGTTGTTTGGAATATGTTGAACGTTCTCCATTCAATTGAAATGAGTGCGTCCAGCCAGTATCATAGTTGTTTGTGTTTGTTTAAGATTGCTCACGATTCACATTCAAGTGTCTAAATTGTCTAAATGATTTGCACTCGGCTGCTCGGACTTGTTAAAGTCGTAAAGGTCTTGTTTTGAGGCATCGGTGCTGCACTACATCGCGCGAGAATGGCGAATGCTTCCGTGCTGGGTTTTGGGCTATGAGGCCATCCAACATTCGAAAGCACCTGGCGCACCTGGCGCACCTTGCCCACACAGAGCCTGTTTTGAGGCATCCAACTCCAGATATTTGGTCGAGTTGGAGGATGGAAGCCAAAAACAAGCTACAGTCTCAGTACATCTCAGTACCATGCTACTTCCATCTACTTTCTCCTACTTTCATCTACTTTGGCCATGATTGGCCATAGCATGCCATAGCAATACTATTGACACTTGAATATTCATTTGAGGTCAAACGACTAGCTCTTCGGTTCAATGCTGAAGATCCTCAGAACTTTGCCTTGCGGGCGAAGAGCTGAGACTCTTTGACTGAAGTTGATCTCTGGACTTTCAACTGAACTCTTCAGAACTCTGCAGAACTCTTCAGAACTCTTTGACTGAAGAATTCTGACCTCTTCAAAATAAATCCATAAATCCATCCAGGGTGGATCTAGTATGATCTAGTGTTGGTTTTAGGTGTATGTCTCAAATCGATGGTTTGTCCGGTTCCGTGGAAGCGAAGACCAGGTGGAGACCTGTCGTGCAAAAAAAGCACATTGTGAGCTACAACAGGCGGACTGTGAGTGTTGACAGGAACTATTCGGTGCAATGTGAGAGCTGTCAGGCAGTCCACAGAGACCAAAGAGTTGTTTTTCGTGGAGTTGGGAGAGTGACTGGATACAGATGGTACAGCCGGGTGCAGCTTATTGATGGAAGGCCTTCATCAAGTTCATTGAGTCGCAACCGGATGAGTTGGTCGGTGGCTCAAAGAGCAGCCCCTATGTAGACTACGTGGGCAGACTGTAGGCACACATTTCTGTTCCTTCATGATCTTCACGCTGGTGTTTCGTCTTGACAGGTCTCACCGCTTCGTAGAGAGCAAAAAGAAAGGTTTATCCGACAAGGCGAACCATGGCAAAGCACGATGAAGCGTGGCGAAGCTGCCAAGTGATGCCAAGTGATGCTTCGTGATGCTGAGTCATGAAGTGTTGTCTGAACTGTGCTGAATCATGTTGGAACTGTCGGAACCGTTTGAACCATGTTTGAACCGCTTGTAATCTGTATTCCTCGTGTCCAGCCTACCTATTGATCCTATTGGGCGTCCTGTTCAGGCCTTCACAGAAGTCACTTGGAAGACTCGAACAGCTTTGTTGGCCGTTGGCCCAGTTTGCCCAGTTTGCCCAGTGAGATCTACGCCATGATTATCTTCTCACACGAACACACGAGAAGGCTTAGGTCTCTTCAAGTCTTTGGAGAATCTCAAAACGTCAAATCTGCAGCCTGTGGCAGCTCAGTTGTGTGGTGTTAGGACATATCCGTGACCTCATCCGGGAGATCGAAGAGTACGCCCAATGCATGTGATTGACAGACTGCACTTGAAATTGTCACTAGAGGATTTATTTGAGGTGAAGGAAAATAAGCCTGCTGATGGGTATTTATGTTGTCTTCAGGAGGTATATCACACTTGTTCCCCATAAGTTGAGCATTTCTGCACTTGAATCCTGCTTGGAATCCCAAGTGTTTCAGTCCCTCCAGGAACTATGTCCTGTCAATGAAATTTGTCGCTTGGCTAATAATCGGCTAATATCTCGGATCTTCTGGAGTGATCGAGGTGTCCTGTCAAGGGTGCTGCAGAGTCATCACAACACGTTGTAGATCGAGGTACAAAGAGTCTTTTTTTGACCACAGTGTCCCACTGTGAGCAAGCCAACAGTTCTTTGTACCACAGCAAATGAATTCTGCACGGAAGCATGTTTGCAAGCGGTTGCCCAACACCTTCCTAACCAGCAATTCAATTCCTCGAGCTTGCGACAGACTGTGGCATGCTTACAATAGCAACCCAGGATTGCATGCATACTTGAACAAGTTTGAGGCAAAGCCATGAATGCACATGTGTACAACCGCATGTAAATCCATACATGTGTATTATACATTTTTATGTTATTATAAGTACAGCTAATTCTACACGATATGATTTCATATGATTTCTGCATATCAGTTTTGCTAAGTGCGATTTCGATCTTGATATGGGTTGAGAAACTTGCATACCATGGAGGTCAGACATTATCGGCTGTCATCTTCATTCATGGTTTGGTTGCCGGTTTTTGAGCTAACATCGATCACGCCGGCAAGGCAAAAAAGGTTGCTCTGACTCTCAGGCGTTTTGCTCCCCGTCTTGTTTAGCTACCTGATCGCTGAGGCAAAAGTAAAGAATGACCTGATTCTAGAGATGGGCACTCCGTGCTGAGCTCAGCCGGGCTGGGAGCGGTTGTGAGCTGGTCCCCCGATATCTCCGATCTTGATCGATCTTGCAGGTATGCCTGTGTTCGAGACGACACGCCTTTTGCACCATTGTCCACATCTCGGAATAGTTTTCCAACTTTTTTCTGAAGACAGATGATTTCAGCAGTCTTGCTGCTCTGTCCTGACTTAGTCAACTTGCTCTGACTCTTGAGACCTGCGCAAAGGTTGGGCAACTTCCTGCCTTGCAAGGCGCCACAGTATGGCTTGGTGGCGCACCAGGTGCACCATGAAATGCGCATGCTGTCCGATGTTGTTGACTTTTTTTGCTTCATATCAAATATATCAGTATGAGAAGATGCTTTCAACTCGGTTTTTGCAATTTCTGCTCCGAGGGCCGAAGTGGTAAGCTATATTTTGCGACTGTAGGCCTCTGAGCAATCTGTGCTGGAGATAGCAACTCATTTGGTCCAGCAGCCCACCATCTCCAGAAATGTCAACGTGCCTGGCTCAGAGGAGCAAGAAGCATGTTTTCCATAGTTTTTCAATAGTTTTTCCATAGTTTCCCTGTCATGTGACGAGACCCAGAGGTTCGTTTTGTGCTTTGCGTTCTCATTTGGAGTACTCTCTGGACATTCCTGGGCCTGGTGAACTCACGAATCTCCACCTTGCTGACATACACCTTGATGTCCCTGCAAGCTGATGACAGATCCAATTAACGTAATCAACAACATAATTTCATAATCCTCTGCATAGAAACAGTGTTATCCGTGCTGCACAGACTTTCACAATCCAAGACCAAATGGAAGTACTACACTTACTCCACCAAGTCTCCGTGAGGCAGCATAGTGCACACAAGTCGTCAGACAACACACGACAACACACGAGTCCATCGAGTCAAACAGCGGGCGAAACCTCCAAGATTCCTTGTGAACTGGGAAGATAGCATAGCAGTGCTGGTGGAAAGGGCCAGTTCTACACTGCTGACACTGCTGACACCGGTGACACTGCTGGCCGAAGAGCTGCCATGGCCATGACTGCTCCGTGGAATGCGAATGTCAGCTGAGTGTGTTTCTCGATTTGCACCGAGTTGATTTGTAGAGAAAATCTTAATGCAAAAGCGAGGGAAGAGACAAGCGGAGAGCAGAGAGATGCTCTCTGAGCATCATTGCTTCCCATGGCTTCATTGAGCAATACGCAGCCTGCAGCATGATGCAGCTAATGCAGCCATCTTAGCTGAGGCCTTTCCTACATCCCGACATGCCTGGCGGCAGATTTTCCTGCTTTTACTTGGAACATGGATGGCATTATGCGGTGGTAGCCTCTATGCTTTTTCCAGGTGGCTTGAAGTCATACCTTTTGCAAGCAATTGGATGCAATCAACACCAATGCAGTGCAATTTCTTCATGTTGTATATCTGATATATTGTATGAAATTTGGTGAGCTCTGGTTGTTCATCATCTTGGCAGGTTCGAGGTGCAAATCATGAGCCACTGCAGCCTCTCTGCGCAACATTTGGATGTCATATATGCAGCTGGCCAGGTGCGTAGCCCTACTTAGAAGGACAGAGATTGATGCCAGATATCCAGTTTTCATTCCACTTTTCTTGAGATTTCAAGCACTACGGGTCGCAATGCATCAGCCTTGTGAAATCAAGCTGACTTTGCTGGATTTTGTTGGTCTTATTTTGCACAGGCAGGTGTTGGTTTGGGCATCATTCCTGGCACTTTATATGATCTCCGTGGTCCTGTTGGAGCATGCCTCTATGGACGCTTGTCTAGCCTTGCACAGAGTTGTGAGACATGAGATGGATGACATGGTGATGCGATGCAGTTAAGGTGCCATTTTCACAGCAGCCGGAAACTTTGGCATGGCTCTGATGCTTCAGAAAGATGGATGTGGCGGTGTCTCCACACTGGCATTTTGGTACTTCCTTGTGCAACAGGTGCCCAAGAGGAATGATCAGTGATCGAACACAGTGAATCTTTGACAGATCTGACCAAATTGTGGCCTTGCACTTCTGCCCCGACTCTAGTGATAGTGAAACACGCAAAGTTCAATGATGACATTCCAAAGTTCAGTTGATTTCTGGATATTCATGTAATTTCTGGCGTCCTTCTTTCAAGGGCTCCGTGGCAATATTCCAAGCTGGCCTATTTTCAAACATCGCCCATGCCCCGCCAAAGCTGCAGGCGGGGAACTTGAAAAACTGTGGAGTTTTGACTTTTACACTTTACACAGTATATCTAGCTATCTAGCTATCTAGCTATCTAGCTGTCTATCTATCTATCTATCTATCTATCTAATTATCTAATCTATCTATCTATCCATCCATCCATCCATCCATCTATCTAATTATCTAATCTATCTATCTATCTATCCATCCATCCATCCATCCATCCATCCATCCATCCATCTATCTATCTATCTATCTATAAATACTGTAATTAATATACATATAATAGATATACAGGAAAAATTGGCACTTAAGTGCAAAAGGCATTGTTTTCTGTATCAATTCCTTGTTCGATGTGTAACAAGTGTACTGTGAGCAAGCAACATAATACCAAGAGCACACAAGCGGAAACTGCTGCTACTCACATCGTCTGTTTGTGCAGGGAGTTATCACGGGCATTGTTTCATCTGGCTATGGTCTTTCCGCTGCTTTTGTGACGCTCTTGTTCTCCCTCTTTGGAGATGATGCTCGGGCAGAGATTAGGTACTACAAGAGCTGGACGAGACGAACTCATAAATGGATAGAAATGGAAGACATTCGTTGTTGCCACTCATTAAAGAGACTGTAAGCCTTTTTTAATGTCTTGTGAGCGGTGGATAGTTACTGTGTGCTGTGACACTGCCAAGGACCTTGAAAGATACTTCAAAGGCACAGGCCTTCTGTTCTGTATAACAGCGCTGGGTGCAGCAATCCTGATGCCGTTTCTTGGTATTTTATCTTCAGGCCAGACTCAGATAGATTGTGCATTGTCAACTCAAAGCATCAAAGAGAATCAGATGCCTTGCTCAAGAGATCTTGTGAACATTTGTGAACGATGATTTTGCTGGATTCTGCTGGATTCTTTGAGGTTTTTGCACATGAGATCGCGGTCGACTAATTATGGCCGATTGCCAGAGGTGACACCGAAGGATGAGGCTGGGATTTATCCCCCACCAACAAAGCAACTTGCCTGCACGTCTCAAGATTTTCTGGTCTTTCATTGGCAAGCAATGTCACATTCTACAACAAAACTGATCAAAACTGATGGGGCCAGCAAATTCACTGGTTGAGGTTTTTGTTTTGCCTAAGCAGCATCAGTTTGATGCCTGCTGTGCTAGTGGAAGGTATGGGCAACAGGACCCAGATGAACCTGCAGCTGCTGGTACTCCTAGTTCGAAATCCACACCACATATGAGCCGCAAGGATATTTTGACACTTGAAAGCATGGGTTATCCTACAAACTCGATCAAACTCGGCCATTGAACGTGTGATCATGCGGGGATTTGGGTTTCTGGCAGGTACATTCCATGTCTTTACGACTGTATATGACGTTTGATTTTCCTGTATGATAGTCAAACACATGGTTAAAGCAACACTTGGAGAGATATTTCATTTGCTACACGATTAGCACAAACAAGGTTGTGAATATTTGTTTGAAATTGATTATATAGTCAGACAAAATGACAACACGATCTTATTCTTCGATTCTACTCTCTAGACAGTGGGAAAAATTGATTAGTGTGAGATTTAGAAAAGTCACTGAACTGCAAGGACCTGCACCTATGATAGATATTTTTACTTGCAATCACGGGACAATTGGTACAGTTGGTTTTTGCATGACTAGCTGTTGTCAAGATTACACGAGATGGTAAAGCTTTTCTTGATCCTGAGCCCAAGCAATCAGGAGTTCCTGCTTTATGCCGCTGATATTGAACAACAAACAGTTGATATTTTTCTTGAAGTGACTTTCACAAGTGGATCCTGGATCTATAATATGAATAATATATGAATACAATTGTTTTGCCAAGGGCCGTGTGTCTTGTACTTGGCACGATCTGACGTGGAGTCGGTTGTCATTCACTGAGCTCATCCATTGTCAGCGCTGAGGTGTAGATTTGACTTCTGGCTGTTTCTTCTGTCATTTGTACTCCTGTATCTGGGCAAAAAACAGAAGTTCATCTTAGTACATTTTAGCAATATTTTAGCATATTTTAGCATTGTTATTGTGAGTTCAAGGCCAGGTTTCCAGCAGCTGTCCCTTGGTAGCTGGCTCAAATTGATTTTGTGGTTTCAAAGTGAACACTCGCTCAGGCAATCCATCGGCTCCGGTCTCTACATTGCCAACTTGTCCTTGTGACTCGCTTGAACTTACTCGAGAAAAATCCATTCAAGAGCCAATTTGGAGATCCATTCTGCCACCTGCACAAGATCAAGCAGATTTTTCATTTGCACAGATGCTTTCTTGATGTTCCTTGCAGATCCTTGCAGGATAGGAGACTCCTTGGGTATCTCTGCTGACAGCCGTCCGACTTATGTGCGAGCTGTGCCGCTTAGCTACCATGCAGTGTGACTCAAGAGCTGTTTCAAGTTTGAAAGCCACAGTTTTTTCAAAATTTCAGGCAATTTTTTCTCTAGGTCGTATTGCAATTGCCTGGGCCGGCTTGGCATCGGCTTTGCCATGGATGCACTGGAAGTCAGAGGCCTTTGCATTTTGAGGTGATGTTTGATCCATTGTGATTCTAATTTTTGTTGATTGCAACTCTTTCTGATCAGGTCTTTGGAGCATCAAACGACTGCGTGTTTTGCAAATTCTCAGGAGTTCATCGCTCTGACCATATCCTCATCACAGCGTTTGGAGTGCTGCTGGCATCATCTGCGCTCTTATTCCTGCCAGAGGAGGCCCTACATGGCATCGTGAGGAAACTGTTGGTATCAACACAGTATTGTGTGCTCCACAACAGTTCGGACATGTTCGAACAAGACTGCAGTGGAATCAGTTCCTAAGCGCTCGTTTGGACACTTTCCGATGCAGTTTCGAATGTGAGACTGAGCCCAAGTGTTTGTTGAGGTGATGCCGCATGCACTCCTTCCTGCTCTAGCAGTGACAGCTGCAGCATATGGTGCAAATTGGGCTTCTTGAATGACGTTCATTTAGCTGGGGGAGGTGTACTGCAGTGCAGTGTTTACAATGGGGAGATTTGCTGCCACCAACATGACCCTTACATTGGAACTGACCCTAACCGGAGCCTGCCGATATCCGAAGTCGGCGTGGCTCCTTTGGTGTCTATTCCCTGTGCATGATGCAATGTTATGAACGTGAAACTAGGTAACGACATGCAGAGGCAAGTCGCCCCTGGCTGCCTTGATTTACTTGTTGGAAAGCTGAATTTCAAATGTTTGTGTCAGGTAGTGTCACTTTGAGTCCAAGGCTATCATGCCTTCATTCATCGCGAAACGATTTCAAGGGGCACATGCTTCTTGGCAAATTGGTCAGGCTGTTCGATGGAAAGACTTCTGCACATGGTTGAACGAAACAGCTGCACCGGTGTCATCGGTGTCATCAACTCAAACGAAGTGGGTTGGGCTGGGGGATACGCTAGCGAGCAGACCTTAGACCCTTTGAGGTCGGAGTGATGTTCAACATTCATAGCGGCCACATTGCTCTTACAGTGCTGCTGACCTCATATGTTGTCACTCTGCCTGACATAGACTTTACTTTATTCAGTTGGAGTTGACAGATTTTGCCTGATTTTGCTGTGTGCTTGTGGTCCAGTAGGAAGAACACTCTGGGGACCTCAGCTTCGTGTGTTCCTTTTTTCTTGGACAATATTTTCTTGGAACAGGTGGGTGGCCTGTACGATGTTGAGGCAGCCCGGCAGGGGGAAGGCTGGACAATACGTTTGTGTATGCTGGAGGTTGAAGCCAGTCACATGGACATGTCTTTCCCGGCATGTCCATAGCTTGTCTTGCACATCTCGCCGTGAAATCCTGTCATCTCTCCTGTGCAGCTCCTGCAGATGCCTTCTGTCATGGTGCTGTTTGCTGGCGCTCGTCATTTGGATTGGGAGCTGGCCTGCAAGCTTTGGCCCTTTTGGTGGGTCTTGTTCTGGCGTTGGGCACTCAATGGTCAACTTGATCAGCCAAGTAGTCGTCAGATCAGCTTTTGCAGAGTCACGGTGGAGCGCCTCGACTGCTTCGAATCTCCATTTCAGGTGGGTAGTGCGACACTGCAGCAGCCTGAATCGTGCCAAGTAAAGTGATGGACTTGATGGAGCAAAGTGAGGCAGAAAGGAGGCACCAAACTGCGAAGCAGAATATTGGTTGTCTCGGTTGTACATATGAACTGGATCACAAACTCCAATACGGAGTTTCCTGCGGTCTTAGTCTTGTCAAATTGTACTTGATTAAAACGTCCGTGATCCTGGCAGCTCTTGCGGTTTCCCACCAGGAGATGGTTTGACTAATCGAAGCTTGAAGTCAGCTTACCAGAGGTACCAGATACTTTGCTCCAAATGAGATTTGAGCCCAGAGGTTGTGACCATGGCGGTTTGGCGTCGTTTCGGTGAGGAGGCTTCGATTATATCAAATTGATTCAAATCGTATCTCCTCTTATTGATCAAGTTGAATGATGTTGAATGTGATCGGCCGCAGATTGACCGGCATCGCATCCTCGACACAATGCCCTCTGGAAAAGTGGGAGATCGTGGCAGTAGTGCAACCGGTCGTGGAATAAGCGGCCAGGACAGTCCCGATGAGTCTTTGTGATGTTATTGATCCTGCAAGCTCAAGTGATGAACAAGTTGAACTAGTCTATGAGAATGTGACTTGCATTCTGCACTCATAATAAAAATCATTTGTCCTGACGGGGCATAGTGTCCTTCTTCGAAGACTGTTTGTTGGCTGTTAGGCTGTTACACACGGATGCACCAGGACTTTCGAACGCGAACGTTCGCACCCACAGACTTCATTTTGCATATGGAGGAGCACAGAAAGGTGGATGCCTCAGCGATGTGGCATTTTGCATCGATAGATGGCATTGAAAAGAGCCGAGGATGTAGCAGTTATCCTGGAACGCCATTGGCGAGACTATATCGTTTCAGAGGCAAGACATAACCGCGTCAACGTTTGCTTACGTGTGATAATCCTTCTGGATCTACGCACCAAAGTGAGTGGTAGAAAAGTTGAAACCTACTTGCTTGGAGCTTTTGATTCTTCGCTCACTCACCTCATCCATGTAAACATAGACATAGACGTACAGTTTGACTGTATTCATGGATAGATTGTTTTGTCTTGGTTGAATTGTGTCGTCACAAATGAGCCATCCAGTGATTTTCTTGTTTGTGCACTCCTGGTGCCTGCTGCGGTTTCCTAGTATCCTCTTGACAGGTCCTCGACAAAATGTCTGAAGTTAACAATTTCTTTATCGAGAATCCGCAGAAGCACCTCAGGCAATTGAACTGCTTTCGCATATTCAGCACATGTTGCTTTCCAGAAGAACAGAAATTTGGATTATTGCCCACAGGTCTTGTGCTAACTTGCTAGATTGCTGCAGTTGTGAGCTGATGTTGTTGACAGGCAACCTTTGCACAGAATTCTGCGGAAGTCATTGGCCCAGAGCCTTCTGATATTTCCTTTCGCTTGTTTATCAATGCAGACTCTACATATTCTACATCCAGAAATCATCCAGGAACAGTCAATGACTTGCGGACGTCTGTCGGGAAGAGTGCAGGTTTGACTTGATCCTCTCGGCGCAGATGAGATGGTTTGTTCAGATGTCTCTGACCGATTGGGCACGGGCCCCACGGGCCCCACTGGCCCCAGCGATGGAAGCAGAAACGATCGGATCTGGTTGGCTCGAGTTGAATTGCTAGTGGTATCTTGTTGTGTGGGTTTGATGTGGGTCGATACCATTTTTGCAATAGTCCTCATATTCGAAAAATGAAGGAGTGCTTTTTTGGGCTATAACAGGCTGACATGCATCTTTAACATTTTGACTCCGATAAATTTGCCCTCTTGCTAAGAGCTTGCCACTCCGCTTCTCAAGCAAAGTGACCTCTGCTTCTATGTTGGCTTCCTTATCTCTCAGATTTTGATGATTCTTCCACTCCAAGTGCATTCATGACTTGCTCCCTTCTAAAATCCTGCCAAGGTTGCCTTTGTGCGTTCGTTTATGCCGGATGATGAGCCGCTTCAGTGTTTCTGGCCTGTGACTTGCAAACATTGCTGTGATGCTTGCTGAATGTTTTCCAAGACCAATATGAACACAATAAGATAACACAAGCTTACAGCCTTGACTTGGTTGGCAGAGAATTGTAGTGACCCCCTCGTTTTCATGCTTTGTCGGTTTGCTTTACCGTGTCTTGACAGGACACCCCTGCTTACGTTGAGCCTCGAGGCAACGCATGGGGAGGCTGGATGCGCTCCCTGAAATCTGTGTGCCAAAAGAAAAACCTCTCCACCTCTCCAGATTCTCCAGTCAATCTAAAGGTCGGAATTGCACCGCATCCAGAAGACCTGAAGCAGAAGATCCTCGATCTAATCGATGATGTGACAAAGGCTGGATAAACCCTGTCTGTGCAATCAGGCAAAAAGAGCAACAAATTTACAATATTTTACAATAATCCTCCAGCCTCATATTGAATCACTGCGATTGCTCGAGCAAGTGTCGACCACAGGTCACATCTTCCATCATGAGCATCGAGTATGAGGAGAGGCTGCTTTACGACTGGCAGTGATTTCTTACATGCAACAATTTATACATATTTATACAATTTCATACTAGTAGTAGGGATAATTTGGTCCAACCGCGATCATTCTGAATGATTCTGAATCTATGGAACATGTCAGTTGGTACCTTTTTGCAACCTCCCGCAGCACTTGATGTTTGAGCTGAGACCTCAGTGCAAATCTTGCGAGATAATGATTTCTGTCCATTTTCGTACAAAGGGCAAAAATGGATGGTTTATATGGAAAATCCTGTAAAAATGGATGATTTGTACTGCATTTTTTAGGACATTCCTATCTTTGAACAGATCTTTCTTATTCTTTCCACCAGCTCTGTACCGAGTCTCCAATCAGAGGGAGCACGTCGTGATGAAGCTGACAAAAAGGAGGCATAGAAGGGATGCATTGCGGGGTAAAGTGCTGTCCTGATCTGATAGACGGCATCCTGAGCATCATGGCGTGGAGGCGTACATTTCCCTGGCAGTTTCATCACAATTTCATCATACCAAATTGACACACTGAAGCGTTGGTATGACAAGGGAAGAGCGGACTTATCATCCTCAACCTTTTATGCAAGAAGTTTTTCGGTCAGATTTCTGTTCAATACATTGGGGTCATTCCAAGCAGGTCGAAGCCAGATTGCTGGATAAGAATTATGGGGCATCAGCTTAAAGCTTTTGATGTCGACTGTTGGCTTGTGCAGTCCATTTGCAGTTGTTTTTGCACATTGTCAATGGGAATTTCAGGATCCTAAAATGGAGGTACCTACCATATATAAGGCCTATATAAGGCCTATGAAAGTGAATATCACCACAAAATATGGCCTTATATGGTACAGTACCTCCATTTTAGGATCCTGAAATTCCCATTGAGATTGGTTTCAAGAAAATCTGCATGAAACCTAGGATCCTCTCAAGCAGTACATACAGACCTGTTAAAAGTGATGGGAACTTTCTCAAGACTATCTGGGCATCCTGTGCATCCCTCTTTAATTGGGAAGCTCATGAACATGCTATCTGTCAATGATGTTGAAGTGGGCAGGTTGAAGATGCTGCCCGTCTGGTGGGCGCACAAACGTTGCCGGGATCTTGTTAATTTCTTTCAACGATTTCAGAACCACAGAATTGAGCCACTGAGTTCCTTGACCTCTCTGGATGTCTGGTAAAATTGAGGCACTCAGGCCCTGTTGACGAAGGGCAACTTCTACGTGCTGCAAAGGCGAGTGAGAAAGTTGTGCGGTACAGCGTTCATGCCAGCGGTAGCCCACTGCGAACGGTTCCGACGGTTCCGGGTTTCGTCGCGGGTTGTTTTGCCACAGATTTCCAAGGCTGCAACAGCGGAGGTCATCGAGGACTGTCTCTTTGGTCCTCGAGAAGTCCAGGCAGAACTTGTGTGCAGAATTTTCATGACAAATGGCCTGGAGGCATACCTGGGTGTGCGACTAGTCATGAGATAAAACGCCTCCAGAATTTCTTGCGAGGCAAAGTACCAGAAATATGCATATCTATTTCACGAAGAGGCGGGCGGCCTTCCCAGAGGGTAGAAACATGTAGAAGCTGAAACAGAAACAAAATGACAGAATACGGACAGCATATTTTTGATCATTGTTTGTTCCCGAATGCGTAGCAAGGGTTCCCGTTTCACTCTGGGGGTCTGGGGGTTGAGGGTGTGTTCGCTCGACGTTGCGTTCGCGAGCGCAACCGTCCGCAACCGTTCGCAACCGTTCGCAACCGT
>Ga0126342_10009523_pt1 | contig 17404 bp, 11 predicted proteins | sample Cyp1metagenome_FD_92528 | JGI IMG/M metagenome (GOLD analysis project Ga0126342, IMG submission 92528) | Coral microbial communities from Lord Howe Island, Old Settlement Bay, Australia - Cyphastrea 1 metagenome | ecosystem: Host-associated > Invertebrates > Cnidaria > Coral ... | reverse complement strand
ACTATATGGTTGATGGTCATCCCATCCATAATAAGGATCCTTATAATGGTTGTTATAAATCCCTATGAACCATTGGATGACTAGCCCCTATTAATGGTTATTAACCATGAGTATTGACCATAGCTCATATATATATATATATGTGTGTGTGTGTACCCTCTGGTTATTTAACATAGCCATGGAAAATCCCTCATAAATGGCGGTTTCTAGCTGGGAAAATCATCTATACATGGGCCATCTATACCATGGCCAGGAGGTTTCAATGGAACTTCCGAGTCTAAAGCACCCACCACCCAGGCACCCCGACGTTCCACCGCTTCCATGCGGGGTGCCGTGGGCGGTACAACAGAGTCACGTCCTGGAAGAAGGGACGGGCTATGACGGGGGGTCATGTCATACCCTGGGCATTATCATTTATAATATATACCCTCTAGTTATTTAACATAGCCATGGTATAGATGGCCCATTTATAGATGGTTTACCTATCAAAAATGGTGATTTTCCATGGCTATGTTAAATAACCAGAGGGTAAATAAAGTATCATGATTTATCATGGTTTATCTTATATGTCTACAATTATATGTCTTATATTTCAATGGTTGGGGACGGGAAAAATTGCTGGAAGCCATGGGTTATTCATGAATTTTCAATGTGTCAAAATCCATCAAATTTCGGGGGGTTTGTCCGTCCAAAACGCATGGTTGGCATGGTTGGCAGTGATGTCGGGACGATGGTGGCACTTTGGAAAATAATGGGGTGATCTAAATTACAGTAATATTAATTACAGTAATCATCTTTTCGAAGAGAAGAACATTTGCTGCTTGGGAGAGGCAGAACAAATAGGATCCGGTTCAACTGATACCCTGGGATGTTTCAGGCTGATTCATGAAGCTTGAAAATTAGCTTGGCGAGTGGCTTCTATCCAATGCATGGCACCAAGAACTGACGTTACTATGAATTGCATCTAGTGCTGTAGGAAGTGATAATGAAAACCATTTTCAAGAATCATCAGCGGCTGTTTGGTCTCAGCTCCGGGACCTTCGGCATATCCAAACACCCGCACCCACACTGATAAAACAATAAAAATACAGCATTCGATCATGTATATGTCGATGTGACTATGTGTATATAATATGTATATATATATATATATGGCTACGCTATAATAATACAAAATCATCTACAATGTTCGAGAACCCGTCCTTCCCCAGGCCAGGAGACGCACACGGCGACCTCCCCACGAAAACTCGACCTCGAGCGACCCCGTAGGAACCGTATGACCAGTATCCCATAGAATCCCATACATTTCGACCCTTAGAATCGAGCAATTTCAGAGAGATAGAACTGATCTAAGGGCAACCAAGAAATTGATACAAATTGGGTATATCCCGCAACACTTCGGAGAACATAGGTTTGATATCTCTGGTTTGCAATTTCCAAGTGAGTTCCTGAGGCTCCATCAAGGCACCATCATCATCGTCTGCCATACGGGCCCGTGGGCTGAGAGCACCATATCTGGGTCCATCTTCAACCCCAAACCTGGGATGTAAATCTGTACCCTCTGGTAAACGTTTACAAAAAACTATGGAAAGATCCACTATTTATTGGGCAAATCAGCTATTTCTATGGTCATTTTTCAATAGCTATGTTAAATTACCAGAGGGCAAGTTCCTGTGTTGTTGCTTTTTTTCTTTCTCTCTCTCTCTCTCTCTCTGTGTTTGAATGTTTTAAGGTATACTCACCAGAAAAAGACTCGAACTTTTCCAAACATGAATCCAGAGATGCTCAAGACAGGACGGCACAAAATTCCTCATCCCCACCACGCTGTCCGCCTGGCCCAAACAACAAGCGCTGGTCAAGCACAGCCGCGTGAGTCCTTTCAACGACAGGGCTGTGTCGACAGGGCCATATGGTTGATTGCACGTGGATAAATATATGATAACACGGCATTAGATTATGCCGTTTCCAGTTGATCCATGCCTTGCGAGTAGTTCTTGGATATATCATTAGCACATACATACATCCATATGTGTATATATATATATGTGTTTTTTTAAATTTATTTATGTGCTAGCTGCATCACAGCTGTGTTCACCCACAATTTGCACTTACCAGCCGCTGCTCCCAACAGTCATGCATGCAAACATCTAGAAAAAAAACACAAATCAGCTTCTTTTGCGTAATTGAGTAGATATAAAACACATCACCCCACACAGATTATATGTTGATCATTTTGATCCCTGTTTTAAGTCGTGATCTTTGAGCTTTAAAAAGTCATCAAACATCATCAGCAGTTATGATCATGAACAATCTTCAAAAAATATGGATCAACAGCATTTTCCCATGTTTTCACATGTTTTCCCATGTGGTCCCTCCATGTCGACCTGTTTGTTGCTCCAAGTGTTTGCTCACTGAGGCTTCGGCACTTTTCCCAGGCTTGGGAGGTCCACCTCCACCTGTTAACCAGCGACATATGGGGCTAAGCCCCTTGGATATGAGGCTTATATAAGGGTGATATGTTAGCAACACGGGAGACAATAAAAAATAACATGCATATTTTCATGCAAGCAACAAACCAAGAAATTGATACTTGGCTGTGTCATCTTTGTCCAGAGCAGAGAGATTTACCCCCAGCCAAGCCATTTGGCCATTTGATCATAGGAAAAAGGAGGATCTAATCATGGGATGTCATCATGTGCATTGCTGATATCCTCACATGCGAAACATGTTGCTATGATGATATGTTGTGATATGGTACTGTAGCACCTATCTATCTATATATATATATATATCAACAACATCATGGTATAATGCATGGATCCAGAAGAAAAGTTTCTCACACATGTTCTACTCTATATAAACAATAAATACCTTTTTCTTGGCAGGGCTAACCACTTTTTTAGTCTCAATTCCAAGTGATGTTTGGCCCCTTTAGACTGAGGAGATGAGAACCAGTCATAATGTGATGATTTTCAACGGAACATGGACCGAAAACGGAGGTCCACTTTCGGCTCATCCCATCCCACCTATCACAGGGACCTTTGAAGGCTCTTCCCACACAATTCCCGGAAATCACCACGTTTTTGACTGCACAATGGCAAGTCCTCATACTGTTAAAGCCAAAGATGGGGAATCAAGTGGCAAGAAGTTGGAATTCACCTGCATCTTCTTCTTTTGGAGCTTTCTTGTGTATCTAATTAATCTACTTCTGTTCCCTCACGCCTTTGAAAACAGAGCCACCGAAACACAAAAATTATGTGACGCTACGCCGCTGGTGGATCCTTTAAGATCCTTGACAGTTCTGGTTGGGAGACTCCGAGACTGGCTCTTAGCTCCAACTGGCCATGGCATGCCATGGCCTCCTGTGTAGCATGCCAGCGATTCCAAAGGCCTCCAGTTGGAAAACTGGGCAGCAAAATGAACACCAAATCTAATCCCGTTTATATCCCGTTTACAGTGGTACCCTCTGGTAAAACTAACATAACTATATGGAAAGATCCACCATGCTATTAATGGGTAAATCAACTATAAATGGTAATTTTCAATAGCTATGTTTGTTTACCAGAGGGTAATCCTGGTATATTATCCCGTTAATAGTGGTGTATGCTTATACTATTATCCTGTTAATGACCACTATTATCCTTATACAAGCACTGTATACATCTATATGCCCATACAAATGCACACACACACACGCAAAGATAGATACAATATGATAATTTTATAACAGCTATAATAATAATGATGTAATTATATAAATAAGATAATAAACATAAAGATAGTAGTGATAATAACAATAGTACGTCATAATCATAACACTAATTATAACAACAATCTCTGTCCCTCTCCATCGCCATCTCAGGCGGGAATATAACAACAATAATATTCATCGCATACTCTCGGGTCTGTGATGGTCTGTGTGCCCCTGGGGAGCATTTCCGGTGCAAATCTTCGCCTCCGGCAGAGACATAAACCACCAAGGAGAGGTTTTGAGGCATCACATGCACCGCCAAATTGAAACCTCGGATGGCGGCCACGCTGTGAAAACCTCCGTAGGAAAATATCGGAAGTGTGTGTGTTTTCCAAACATTTTTGTGCGGGTTAGTTGGAGAATGCTAGAAATACCTGCCCACAACATCCCACAACTACTTTTTGAGGACCGATTTCGAGTTGAGCCCATTTCCAGCAGCAACCATCAGTGGAGCATGAAGCGGGACCCGTTCAAAGTGTGGCAACCTGTAATGGTGTCAGCTTCTGGATCCAGAAAACCCATCGAATACCATCCCAGAATAATCCATTAATAATCCATTCATATCCCGCAGCAACTTCCATTCAGATCCAACTTTGAAGCCGAAGCAAGTTGGGACACCCGAACTATGTACAGGTCGCAGGCTTTCGGGGGACCCAGGTAGGCTGGCCTTTCGGGTCATTGCAGCAGATCCACCTTTCTTGAACAAAAGAAGTGAAAAAATGGGGTATGTTTGACAGCTCAAGTGATATTCCATTATAAACATTGAGCTCATCCTGCTCTGGTGGTTTCAACCAACCCCTCTGAAAAATGATGGAGTGAAAGTCAGTTGGGATGATGACATTCCCAATATATATGGAAAAGTAAAATTCATGTTCCAAACCACCAACCAGCAATGATCTTAAATGAAGTTTTTTTTGAAAGAAACGGATGAAAGAACAGGGTCTGTTTGGGATGACAGGAAGACCTCACAGAGACAAAAACTCGCTGGATGTTGGCAACTTTAGACTTCATGGCTTTCCTAAACCGTCCATTTAAGACCACTTTCAAGAAATATGTCACTGCTACTTTTCGAAATAGTTCGGAAAACCAACTGAAGTTCAATGGCTTGGAAAAGCGACTATCCCATGACGGATCCTAACGGTGCTGCTATATATGCTGCTCCATGGATCCCATCAATATACCCCAGTCATGTTAGTATATATACACCAGCACCATGGATCCTATGGGTACCACCAACAGCCACTTTTTTAGGGGCGTATGAAAATGAATAGACCAGCTATATCCCAAACATTAGGCTATTCAAAGATCTTCTCTCACAGATTTTTTGACTTTTGACCTCACAGAGGTCTCCTTGATCATCCCAAAAAAACCCAAAAAATCCGTTGGAAAATCGCCTCTTCCAGCAACGCGACTGCCGCGGACGTGCCAGCGGTCTCCCAGCCTCGGGCTGGGTCTGAACCATAGCCTATTGCATGGCATAGTGGTAACGGTTAGTAGTGTGTCAGTAATAGTATAGTGTAGTTATTAGTACTGATAATATAATAATGGTTAGTACTAAATAATATTATTAGTTATAGTTGTAGTAATAGTTGTTATTTAGTTATATATTGGAAATGGTTAGTATTAAATAATCTAAATATATAGATCTGAATAGTATGATGCGGCGTTTAAAATATTCGTATAGTTTCTAATTAGTATAGTATAGTCGTAATCAAACACTTAGCTAATATAGTATGGAATAGTATTTGTGTGAAACGGTATGGAAAGTAACTTGTTCCAGATTGGTAGCATAGTATGGGATAGTATAGTTATATACTAAGCAGGAATTTCCAAAGGGGATATAACCCCCCCCAAGAATGATGAGAACCCATTGGATTGAGGTACCCTAGTCTAAGACAAACCCATCTTTCGGCGGTCACCGAAATGGGTGCCCATGATGAGACTGACAAAGCACTTGTAATATTCACCATGGATTTCATTGAATTTCCTCAGGACATTCCCAGGAATTCAAAATGGACCCAACAACTTCAATCTATGGTCAATCTTTATCAATCTTTGGTAGTCCACTAAAAATATGTTGCTGTTATTGTTATGTTCAATTCATAGCCATCCAGTCGGTCGGGAATGAAAGTTCCAGAGGTGGTTCCATTTTCTCAATGCATAGGACGCCTGGGAGTATCAACATCAATGGACAAAAACACATGAGAAAACCATCATCAATGACAACCTGGCCAATGCTGGATACCCTGAAAAAGTTATTGGAGCATGAACTTCTCCTTCCAAACAAATCCAAACAAATCCAGCGGTTAAGGATATTTGGGTTTATATTGACATCGATGGATAGGGAACCATGGGTCAAAGCAGGGTGATGATACGAGGTCGCAGTACGTCTTCATATGAGGCGTGTATGATATGCACAACGTTGGCAATTAGACAGTTAGACATAGGTTCCCTGTAATGATACTCGTTTTCCCAAATAGCGGGCCAACCATACCTACTAACCTACTATACATCCTGGCTTCCGTGTATCCTGGGCTAACTCCCAGCATTTCAGTTGAAACTTTTCTGTTGCTTTCTCGATTGGTTCCCCATTGATTGAAATCCCGCATTCGCTGCGTCTGAGCCCATTGACTTCCCATGATTGATTCCACAGTAGCGGACACAATCAAGAAACTGGCACTGATGATATTCTGACTGTAAGTAAAGCAATCAACCACCTTCATGGCGTGTACAAGCTACGCGAAAATTGGGGATGGTGTAAAAATCCTATTGCTTTACTGAGATGATTAACTTAGATCCCATCAAATTCTCATGGAAAATCACCACGTTTAATAGGTAAACCATCTATTTCTATGGGCCATTTTCCATGGCTATGTTAGTCATAACCAGAGGGTAATTGGTCATGGATCCCATCATATTCTCATCGTCACCGGTGCTCCCTCGCAGCCAAAGGAGCTGATGGGAATCGACGGGCTGCAGCCGACCACGCGATTCTGCACGCGGCACTCCACGCGAAGCCGCGCGCGGGAGACCAACTTCCGGCGCTGCAGCTCCTAGCGGAGCTGTCAACACCCAGCTGGTTGATGGTATACCCTCTGGTAATTTAACATAGCTATGGAAAGATCCACCATTTTTAATGGGAAAACTCACTATAAGTGGTCATTTTCAATAGCTACGTTAAATTACCAGAGGGTACCTACCCCTCTGATAAAATTCCCAATATGGAAAAAGAAAATTCATGTTCCAGTCACCACCAACCAGTCAACATATCCTAAACATGTGGTATAAATATAAATCATCCCCAAATTTGTAGGTTTACCTACAGTGATTGAATGGTGATTTAACCAATGCTGGTGGGGACTTTCATGGCAATACGGACGGTTTATCATCCCAACAAATAGCTCACTGTTCACCATTGTATGGTAGCCACAGGTTTATGGCCGGCGGTGAAATATGTAGGCCACTTCTGGTGTTTTTTTTTGCTCGTGCTACATCAAAATGGCCAACGCTAACATGGAGCGACCTACGAAGAGTGAAGTAAAGTCGGCCCGGAATGAATGTCCTTATAACTTATATGTCCTTTCTTCTGAGCAATTGCTGACTAGCTGGCCAGATTCCTTTCTTTTCAGGAGAATTAATTCCACAAACAGCAACCGTGTAGCATGAGAATCTCACATGTTGGCTATTCTTAATCAATCTTAAACTTTATTGACTCCCATAGAAATCCCAGCTTACCAACAGGTCTCCATTTGGAACATGGAGAACTTCAAAAAAAACCTGCTTTCAGGCAACTGAATCCCAGACACCCCGGACATAAAAACCCAGGATGATGAGGATCAAAAGACATAGAGTTCATCATCATGTGTCTTTCCAAAATAGACCTCGGGTTCTCTCTCTCACACACACAAAAAATGTAATTATATATGTATACACATGTAGTCCTACAGTGTCCTACAGTATGTACCTATATAATATATATATATATATATATCCTGACGAGGATAGAATATGGAAATTTCAAAGCCATTGCCATTTTCACGAGGAGTTTCGGACATGTCCCTATTCTATCTACTCCACGATGGCTATCAAATTACAAATTAATTGCCAATATACCTTAGTAGCCCCCCTAAAAAAAACCAAACAACTCATTTGCCACTGTCTTTTAAGTATAGTTTAAAACACAGTAAACCCCCAAAAAAAACGGGACATCCCGTTTGTTAACCCACTAAAAACCCATTAAAAACCCAGAAAAAAAGCCACCAGTTTTCACCGCTTAGTTCACCCACTCCTCTGAGGCCAAGATGGCTTCCGCCTCGCCGACGATTCCATCCAAGGCACGCGATCGCAGGACCTGTGGCACCGGACATCCCCAGTCATCACCATGGTGAAACATGGTGAACATGGTGAAAAATGGGGTGAAAATGGGGTCAACCATGGTGAAATTTATGAGTTTCAAAGATGTGAAAATGGCTGGGGCTCACTATTTTCATCCCATGACAAAGCCATTTGGGTTTCTTTTTTTATGGGGGATCCCCAGTCGTCACCTTGCTTGTTTCGAACACAGTCGAATGACTTGGAGGATTTGGGGAGCATCTTTCTGGTGGCGACCATAATCCCAAATTCCCATTGGTGTAATCCTCAGGGGAGATCATGAGGATATGATGTGATAACGGGAGAGAGAACCAACCGTTCCGTAAAATTCGGGGATTTCATGGGATTTCCAGACATACCAATTTTGCAAAATGAGCACGTCAACCAACACATGGCAATATTAAGTCAAACACGTTGGGAATTACGATGGTTGGGGTACAAACCAACACTGGATGGGTAGAACAACACATGTTGGTATGATGGGGTTCGATAATGATACAAACCAACAAATGGGGATAGCCAGCATTTACCGAACCCACCATTTGATCATGGGGTACAATGAGCAATAGCCAACAGATGCCAACAGTTATATATCCGAAAAGGAACATCTTAATGCGCTAATTTGAAAACAACCATACTGTAAACCAAACACTTGCTTGGAGGTATGCCCTTTGAATATGACCTGAATAAAAAAAATGGATCACTAGGGTAACTTATTCAATGAAAATTTCCCACGGTACAGTATCACTGCATTTGTGACGGTTGGGTTGATGACCGCAACCAACTAGCTGATCCTCCAGTATCGATAGCCAAGGGCTTGTTGGTTTTAAGGCAACAAATTGGATCTTCACCAGCAAAACCAGAAAAAAACCTGGGTCAGTTCGCACTGGAAATTCCTGTCGTTCGCACCAACATATTCTTAGAATGAGATTCAGTAGATCAAATATCAAGCAGCCAAAAACAGGTTACATGATGTTACATGATCTTAATCCAAATATGGATTTTCCAAATAGTCAATCTGTGCTAGTCCGCAAAAAATCCTAATCTTTTGCTGGATAGTTAATTCTTGTCCACAACAGCAACAACGACAACAAGTCAAGGAATTACCAGTGTTCCCCCATGATTTTCTAGATACCCTCTGGTAATTTAAGTGGCCCATTTATAGTTATCATTTACCTTTTAAGGATGGTGATTTTCCATAGCTATGTTAGTTTACCAGAGGGTATTTCATGACTGGTTGGTGGTTTCAACCCCTCTGAAAAATATTAGTCAGTTGGGGTTACTATTCCCAATATATGGAAAAATATAAAATGTTCCAAACCACCAACCAGATGAATTTTCGTGATATTTCTCTCGTTTTCCCAGCTGTTTCTATCCCCAGCTTCGGGGGTCAACGGGGTCAACGGGCTCAACCGGTCTCGACGTCACCTCCGTTGAGGTCAACTGCGTGGTGGCGGAGAGATCAAAGCGATAGGATGGCGCGCCTGGGAAACGGATGGGATGATTAGGGGAGTACCCTCTGGTTATGTCAAAATAGCTATGGAAAATCACCCAAATAAATGGAGGTTTCTAGCTGGGAAAATCATAGCTATGTAACAAATGACCAGAGGCTAATCTATAGTTCGCAACCATGGATTCCATTGGATTCCATGGAGATGTTCATCTAACTGCGGATAATCATTAATTTAATTCTATCTATCTATAATGTCTAATGTTAGAAACCATAGTTAGTAATCCACCATATATATATATAAATAATTATATATAATTATATATATATAATTATGTTAGTAGCCAAAGTTAGCAAGGGTTAAATAACCACCATATACTACATGTTAGTGACCATAGTCCACCATACATGAAAATGGGTAAGCAACCCACGGTTGAGTAATCCATTAATCCATGGTTAGTAAATGTTAGTATAAACCATCCATTGTTAAGAAACCATGGCATGTTAGTTCAGAACCAGGGGCTGATAATCCATAATGTGAGTAACCATAGTTAGTAAGGGTTAATATAACATAATATAACCACCATAAATGAAAATGGGTTGAGTAATCCATGGTTTGAGTAATTCATCCATTAATCCAAGGCTAGCAACCATAGCTAGTAACCCATAATAGTTTTGGTTTAAGTAATCCATAGTCATAACATGGCTGCTTAATGGATTACTCGACAACCATTTATAGTTTTGATTAAACCATGGATAGTTATGGGTTACCCTCTGGTGAACTAACATAGCAATGGAAAATGGCTATTTATAGTGGATTTTCCCATTAAGAATGGTGATTTTCCATTGCTATGTTAGTTCACCAGAGGGTAAGTAACCCATAGTCCAAAGTTAAGTTATTAAAATGGGAAAGCTATTGATGAACTGTTTGTAGATCATTTATTGGAAAGTAGCCTCTGGTAGTTTGTTACAGGTTGCAAACTGGACCACCACCAGTCTATTGAATTGGTAGATCATCTATCTTATAAATACCGAAATATTGTTAAATTCCCAGAGAGTATTGGAAAGTTATGGGCTACTGAGGCAATAATTGAATCATGATAATAAACCCATCCCCCCAATTTGGGTCTTTGAAATGATGTCTTTCCCTATTTGAAAAACATGACCCTGGCAGGCCCTGGCATGTTTGGTTCTGATCAGCGCAACCCACAGCGGTTGCGGCAATCCAAGGCCCACGTGCCTGCAGGGCGTTTGCCGGCATCCCACTTATTTTGAAGTTGGTCCTGAGCCAAGGTCATGGGACCTGGCAAAGTCTGGTCGAAATCTTCGGTACCCGGGTATTGAAAAACCAACCCATCATTGAGTTACTTGGGGATCATCCCGTTTGGTTGGAGAAAATATATGGGAAATCACCAAGTTTCAGAGCTGGAAAGTTAAGTATGCCATGGCATTGATAGATATACCAGGACTTTTTTCAAGGTAGATTTTGAATGATAAAATGATATGAAAGTTGGTGATTTCCCATATATTTTCTCCAAAAAATCAAGGTGGGATTTCCTGCTGGAGGGGTGATCCCTTGATTGGTCCCAAACTCTCCAATGCCACTGGAGTCCCCGGAGTCCCCCGCCCTCAAACGCTCGACAGGCAGGCCTCCAGCGAGATTTTCGTCAGTGACATGCGATTCTCTCGGGAAAGGTGTGACTTTTACAATCGCGTACATATATGATATATGATATATGATATATGATATATATATACCTAGGCCCTCCAAATACCATCAACATAAAAGATCATAAAAGTACTGAAATCATGGTGCAAGTGCAAAACACCATTTTATGGGTACATGGAGGGTCTAGGCAATTATATTCCAAAGAAAGTTCATGTTTCCACTGTCTTGGTAAATTTGGTAATATCAGAAAAAGTCCTTCCTACGATTTTGATGGCGTTTCCCACTTTTTGCAGGAGACACCATGGTTCTGGCTTTATAAACCAAATTCAGTGGGTGCTGGCCCCCAGCCTTGCAAATAACTCATCTCTTCCACCTCCGCATCAATGTTTCTGGCCTGGCAGCGTGGCAGCGACAAGCCTGGGATCCAAGCACACAACGGTGCATTTACGCTATGATTAGAGAAAGTAAAACAAGGCATTGAAATATACCAATTGGTTATTTAACATAGCCATGGAAAAATCCACCATTTTTAATAGGCAAACCATCTATTTCTATGGGCCATCTATACCATGGCAAACTGTTAGTCAGAACCAGAGGGTAAATAACTATGTGTAAAACTCATATTAAACATGCATATTGTTTTTATCAGAACATACATTTGGGTAAATGATCATATTTCACCAACCTGATTTTTTTGGGGGCCATAAAAGGGGATGATTCCCCGCAATCGAACCTGGATTTGCGGCATCCATGATGCCTTTTGACACCCAGAGACGTTACTGGGGCCACCGTTGGGTAATGGCCCAGTGACCCAGTGATGGCGCAACTTGAAAGAGGGCACTAGGATGGGTTTGGCGGACTTTGGCTGTACCTCATCTACGAGTCCTTCAAGATCCCAAAATCCCAAAATGGTTTTCTCCAACATCAACCATTCAAAAGATGAACGTCTTGTCCATTTCACTCTGAGAAAACCTGGCCTTGCGCTCGCCATCGCTGCTGGACTCATGCTCCTGGATCATCGCTCTTGATGAATTGGCCCCATTCAAAATAACCCATTTTCCCATCTCATCAAGATTATAAAAACATATTTTTTCATATGATATTGCATGATATTTCAATTTTATGAAATATCTCCCAAAAAATAATTCAAACTAGCTGGTTGATAGGTTTCCTGTGATTGACCATCCCTGCCGGACTTGGTGTACCCAGTGTACCCCCTTCCTGCGCTTGTGCGGTGAGACGCCAAGGTGTGGATGTGAAGCCGTAGTCCTATGCCATGAAGCTTGGAACAGCAAGGGGACAAAAAATATGCAGCACAAAAATAACATGGTGATATCATAAGTTTTATATCATGATATAGTTTACTATCTATCTATCTATCTGTCTGTCTGTCTGTCTATCTATTTATCTATCTATCTATGTATATATCTATATCTTATCATATCCTACAACTAACAGAGATACATAGATGGTTCAATACATTCAATACCCTTTATATAAATGGGCTTGGAACTGGCCTAACATGGGCTGCTAATGGAAGCGAACCACAATATATAGTGATGACACTACTACCACAGCAACCCGTGCAACATGTTTTCAACGTCAAAGACGGACAATATTGCAAACAATGTCACTTTGACCATCTGTGTGGGTATGTCTCAAACATGTTCGAGCACTGGCTTCCCAACAACATGATAGAGCGAACTCAAAAAGAACAACCAAAGAACAACCACAACAAAAACAAGATAAAACATACGAACAAGATCAACGCCAACGCATAACACAGAAATACACAGAACACCAACACACCAACACGGCAACACGACTACGGTCAAATCATGTCAACACGAAAAATGCTTCAGTTCAGCTTCACAGCTTCGGACGCGCCTGTCGGATCTGCCTCAGTTCACGCCATTTGGCGTAGAGGTTCTTACAGATCCTCGGGGAAACGGAGCGGTTACGGTGGGATACGCAGTCCAAATCGTTTAGGTATGGAACATGCCTCTGCAAAAGGTTCAACTGCAAAAATGACCAAGCTGTTTCAAGACTTTAAAGGTTCAACTGCACCTTCTCAGCACTTGGACCTCGGATTTATAGATTTCAAATCATCATGTGAATTGTTCTTTCCATCTTCGGCTAGATTCTCTGGACAGAAGATTATCAAAGTGCTAGTCTAGCCATGGACATTGATAAGACTCACATGATGGATATGAGTCTCCAAGCCCTATACCAAATGGATACTGCAATAGATAAGAAGGATGAAATTTTCAATCAACACTTACAGTAAACCATCCCGATAAGATCCATTTTTTGTATATGGATTCGGATGCAAAATGAACCCCCTCTCAGTTGGTTTCTGCATCTGTTTTTTTTTGTGGGTGACCGGCTTGGAACCCAGGAACTGTTCGAAATGTGCCTCCTTTTCATCGCGCCTGGCGGAGCCACAACGAGAATATGGAGTCGAGTCAAGGGCCACCATCCAGCTTGTTAGGATGGAACAACGATCAGTACTTTGATGTTCTTTTGAATTTCGAATCCAAAGTCATGGAATGTCATGGACACGGCAATTCGATAAACTCCAACTGTCAATTTGAGCAGTAAATCCTCAGCGGCTTCGATGAGAAAACACCCCGTCCAGCCTGGAACGAAGCTTTTGTCGCTCCTGTGACCAGTAGCCAACTCCCCGGGGAAGATCCGACATGGACCAATGGGATACGGTACAGTGTCCGAACAGATACTGGTTGGTGGTTTCAAAAAACTATGGAAAATCACCACTTTTAGTGGGTAAATCAACTATAAATGGCAATTTTCAATAGCTATGTTAAATTACCAACCATGCTGGTGGTTGACCTACCCCTCTGAAAAATATGAGTTCGTCAGTTGGGATGATGAAATTCTCAATATATGGAAAAATAAATGCCATGTTCCAAACCACCAACCAGTATATAATGAGAAACCGGCAGCAAATCCAATGGGGTTGCGTTGTTTACACAGTGCCAGGCATCTCTTTTTGTTGCACCAAAAAATGGGAACAGGAGAATGTGATGGAACGTCATCCATCCTACAAGCAACAGAAACCATCCATGGTCATCCAAAAGGCTTGCCATGGCTTGACGCACGGCTCGTGACTTTGCTTGTGATTGGAATCGCAGGCATGAAAAACGAACTCGTCCCTTGGGTTCTCCATCAAGAAACCACAGAGATCTTAGAACTCATCTGTCTCAGTAGTGTCGGAGCTACTAACTATCCATGCTTTTAACTCATACATGCCTGGCTAAAGCACATTATTTTTTCTTCAATGAGAAAATTCTTGGGCTCGTCCCCTCTCTGATAATACAACGTCACCTTTTGATCCCCTCAAACCTGTGATCGGCCAAGGTTACGTCAAATTGCCCACCCTTGCGGAGTTGGTCAACCGCTCCTGCAGGTGGTTCCGATATGCCTCACGCGCTTGTGGCAAGGAGTTGCTACGCTCCTTGGATTCTTCCTTCAGCCGGTGCTGGAGGCAAGGTCTTCAGCATTATTTGATATGATTTGCATATCGGTCATTCCTGCTGATAGTCGCTGTTTTTTCGCGCTGTCTGTATATCGTATATATATATTTTTTATTGTGATGAAGATGTTCTTGAAAAATGGCCAAAAAACGACTCATTCAAAAGCAAATCAAGGTTTACTTAATGTCAACCCCGGATTAATAAACCATGGTTAATCCAATACTTAAATGGTACCACCCCAATTAAACATAATTAAACAGCCTAAGGGTTTATTAATCCAGGGTTGACATTACTATGGTTTACTGACACTTTGACATGTCATGGGGATGATTCAGAATGACTTCATCGATGTTGGGACATCACTTGGGCGATTGTTGCATCCAAAATGAGGCGAATGGGAGTTGACAAAGATGATTGTTAAACCATGCTAAAGGCTCCCCCAACCAAGCTTTAGTCACTTTAGTCCTACCCTCTGGTAAACTAACATAACTATGGAAAATCACCATTTTTCATGGGAAAATCCACTATTTCTATGGAGATGTTTTAAAAATGCGCACCACATCTTTCCAACGGAATGGATCCACCGAAGCCAGGAATGGCTACAGATGGAACTCCTCAAAGAGTGTGGCACGCAGCGTCTTGCCGTGCTCCACCAAAGCGTCCAGACCTCAATGGTTCCTCTCTAAGAAACCCTGCGACGAGACTAGGATCTAGAAGGATTTGAGAAAACGAACATCAAATCGAAGACACGCGCACATGTATACATGTATATATATATATATATATTATAGATGCATTATATATATGTGTATATAGATGCATTATATATATAATATATATATATGGGTATGTATGTATATATATGTGTGTGTGTGTTGCACAGTCAAATATATACATATGTTTGTGCTTAAATTATAATGAGTACAAAACATCAGCCCATAACATGTGGAGATGGTCCCCATCAAAATTGCCACACATCTGGAGGGGGCTAGTCAGCTGGGGCCACCTAACTTGGCAATTTACTAAAGGTGAAAAAACTCGTTGAAACTACAAACCTCAGAGGAAACCAACTTATCCAACTTTTGAAGTCTTGGAAGATGAGATGCTGCACATGGCACCCCTGGCTCCCCGACGCAGCTCAAGCTGTACCAAGACATCACCCTCGATCTCGCGTTGGTATCGATGGTAGAGCTCCTTGCGGTGAATGCGAAACGCGAAGCTCCTTGGGATGGTGAATTTTATCCATCAAAGATGGGCATCGATCGACGTTTCCTAATGATAAGTTTCATGGGAATGTAGGTATCGGTATGAGACAAAAATTAGCTCACGATAACAAGAGAGAAGCTAAGGAGATGAGTTTTCTAGCGACATGAAAATGCATTTGGAAGGAGCAAAAGTGATACCCTTCAAACAGGAAATGGGAAGGCTAAGGAAACACTCAGAAGGATGGGGCTAAATTCCCATGCGGGATCATCCGCAATGCATCCGCAATGTTGACTTAGGCTCTTGACACAGCAATGGGAACCCGTCGGAACAAGATCCGACTATTAATACATCCGCATACATGGCATAACTATATATATATACGTATGTGTGTGTGTATATTATGCATGTATCTATATACCTATGTATGGACATAGATATACATGTGCGCATGTAAATATAACTAGCACCCCTGGTACCCCTTATGAACATATGATGTGGCAAAACCAAAAACGAACCATTCCCAATAGAGTTTATTTATTTGAGATTATATATGTAAAATGACCTCCAAATGGTTGGTTAATGGGGTGGTTTGAGTTTATCATAATTTTTGAATATAGAAAGACACTGTGACATTATCCCCTTATGAGTGTTAAACCATATCCTTGATTGTTATCTTCACAATTAAAATCTATGCGTAAAACCACTATCATGGAAATTTTCCTATGACTAGTTAGTCACATTGAAGTGCTACATTGAGTGCTACATTGAATGTTAGTGACCGATAGTGGCACTCTATTAAACATATCATCCTGTGTCGCTTGGTCCCTGTGAATCGTGACTCGTGAATACTGACTGATCATCCATTTTATACATCACCAAGAGGTGTTACTATCAGATATCTAAACTTAACAAACAAAACTTTTCACAAATAAATCCATTGTATTTTCAGTTTCATTATTTCATTAGTCCCTTATTGATTGAGTGCTATGCACTATGACACCACATTGATTATTATTGATTATCTATAAGATCACATTTGTGTTACTATTATTTGATCATCCATAACATCATATCCATGGCCATTTCAGGAACCTAAGTTGCAGGTACCTACCATATATAAGGCTCCTGAAATTCCCATTGATCATATTGGTGTTGCTATGAACATGCAGCCGGGCCTGCAGCTCGCCAGCCGCACGGCTCTCGCGACTGTCCAAGGCATCCAGAGCACTGAGGCGGACCTCGCGTCGATCACTGGGAGAGGGAGATATGATCAGTGTTTCTGGTTGGTGGTTTCAACCCCTCTGAAAAATATGAAAGTCAGTTAGGGATGATGAAATTCAAAAAAAATGTTCCAAACCACCAACCAGGTTTCGTTTTTTTTTTTTTTTTTGGGGGGTTTTTTTAAATATTTATATTTTTTTTTTTTTTTTGTTGTTTAAAAAATTTTTTTTTTTTTTTTTTTT
>Ga0126342_10009522_pt1 | contig 17409 bp, 18 predicted proteins | sample Cyp1metagenome_FD_92528 | JGI IMG/M metagenome (GOLD analysis project Ga0126342, IMG submission 92528) | Coral microbial communities from Lord Howe Island, Old Settlement Bay, Australia - Cyphastrea 1 metagenome | ecosystem: Host-associated > Invertebrates > Cnidaria > Coral ... | reverse complement strand
TTTCACCCAGAGTCGACCAGTCAGGAGGACTGGCGACTTGTCTAGGCCGAAGACCTAGCTGCGAACGTTGCCGCTGCTGCACTGCAAGCGCCGTGCACAGTCGGCATGCAATGTCCGAGCTATGTATGTATGTATGTATGTATGCATGCATGCATGCATGCATGTATAAATTATGTATACATATATGAAAAGCGGACAAAATTGCGCAAATTGACGGGTCATCCCCTATCGGAAGTGAGGCTGCGTTCTCAGACTTGAGGCGACTTACGCAAAACAGGGGTCTCGGTATAGGGTCGTCCCCCATCGGTAATGAAGCTTCTGCACATCCCTCAGCAGGCCAAGGCAAACTAAATTTTAGTAGTACAATAATTTCGTAGGTTACTCATATAGTAAATAGTTAACTGCAACACATCTGATATAATGTCAACCCTGTATTAATAACCCCTGGGATCCCCTGGGCTGTTTTATTGGGAGGGTAACATTTAAGTATCAGACTATGACTATTGGAGGAGTACCACCCTGAATAATAAACCATGGTTTATTAATCTGTCGTGGTTGACATTAGTTGTATAATCACTATCTGTTGTGGTTGAAGAACAAATGCCCGGCTCATGGATGATGACAATCCCTGAGCCAAAGATCATCTGGAAGAAATCATGGAACAAATCGCTCGTAAAGTCTCCGTAAAGTGAACAGCAAAAGCACCATGATATGGAAATCAGCAATAAAAAGAAACAACATGCAGGATCAACCAAACTAAGGGATATGACACATGAATACATTGAATACATGATCTGTGCTCGATAGGGTTTTAAATTTAAAGTCAACCACCACCACCACAACAACAACAACAACAAACACAAACAATGCACATAGAAATGCATGGAATCAGTGGATGCTTTCCTATCTTTCCTAGTCGAGTCCAGCCTTAGAGCCACCTTTTGTTGGCCCTCCCATTCTCTTGGGCAATGTGAAGGGAAAGCTAGGTGTCCAAAGGAATCAACATGTACACGTTTATATATGTATTATGTATACATGATTCACAAATACGTTCTATAATATGTCACATCTGCATACGTCAAACAAATATAAACGCATGCAAAACAGAAACATATGTGCCATGGTCAACGCATGGTATATGTGGTATGGTGATCAAAAAAAAAAACACAAAAACCTATCGGCAACTGACCAATTTTCTGCCCATGGCGTCATGGCGCATATATAAAGATGCATTTAGATCATTAATGATCATTATAGATTATAGATTATATGTTATAGATGTTTAATGATATTTAATGATCCAGAGAAGTCCCTGACCAGGGCACTGACTTCGGACGTTCAATTGGAAGACCAATGGCTCTAGACCAAATGTACTGAGCCATGACCTCGCGGGACAATCCATGGCATTCATAGTGGAAAGAAATAGTGGATTTATGTGGATTTGTTCCAGCTGTAAACCTCCATATTTACAGTGAGTTTAAAAGAAATGCAATTTTTGATACTTCTTGATGACTGGAGGGTAAGCATCTCAAGCTAAATATCATTGCTCAGATTGTACAGCACTGAATCATGAATTCCCCAAACATTTTTTCAGTTTATTCAGTTTACAGTATGTCTTCGGCAAAAATGTTTTGCGCTCTGGTCACGGTGGGCAACGGCCAGGAGTGGTATTGAATTGCACTGCCACTGCCGTATTTTTTTGATTTTTTTTGGGCCTGTTTCTTCTTTAGCTATAAGTGTACTATATTATAATATAAGTATATAATACTATAAGTATAATATTATAATTATACTTATGTTATAATACTTTATTATTATTATTATATATATATATATACTCAGGGCTCGCATTCCACTGAGTTACCATGAGTTGGTTGACCCTTTCAGGTTGATGGACCCTATGCCCTATGACCCTATTTCCATCTATTTCCTATGTTCGAAGTGCAAAGAGTTGTTGTCGGTCTGTGCTCTCAGAGCTTGCAACGGGTCCTCAACTCTTTCATGTCTCGTCAAGAGGCTCCCAGGGTACGAGAAACTGCGAACATCACGGTGTAGAAGTTTTGCTCCTTCAGGTTGTAGAAGTACCTCATCCCAAGCATTCGCCATCTGATGTTCAGCATCCTGGCTGGAATATATTATCTAACACTGCAGTGCATGTTCGCACCTACTATCTGAATTTCAACTACATTGAAGTGTCATCTGAACAACAAACAGGTAGCTGATGCTTGTCAAGCCAAACAGCTTCGGTCAAAGAGTTCTGCTCCCCAATCCCAGCAGGATCTGGCTTGCCCTTGTGGAGGTTTCGGCCGAGATGCATCAGTTGACCACTGTGGGCATCGACATTGGGATATGGGTTCTTCACCTTGCCTTGCTTCAAAAGTACCGGAGGGATAGCATGATAGCCTCGGTCTAGGGCATTCCAGGGACTTCGCTAAGAAATCCGCTGGCAAAAGCTACTGGAACAAAACGGATCCTCACACCTTCATGAACATCACAATCACAAAAACTATCCGAGTAGATAAATGAATTGCTGAAATCATCATGTTGAAATACACCCCCAATATCCCCATAGAACTGCCTAACGACTTTTCTCCTGCCCGGCCCTTGGCTCCGCCATGCTCCGCCCCAGCCATCCCAGCCACATGCATCCACCAACTGGAACAGGGGATCATGCGTGCAGTGAGTCAGGGCAAACTCGCGTTCGAGCATATAGCGTGGATCAGTGTTTCTCAGAACTGCATGGCCAAATCCTCGGATGAAGTGAGCGGCTGTGCTGTAACGAAGGGGGCCTCGTTCTGTGTGGGAAAGGGAAACCCAAGAGCCAAGAAGCCTTTGAAAATCTGAGTTGGTGTGTCCAAAAGAATAGTCACGGGAGATCCGTGCTGGTTTCTCAGTAAATTCGGGTCATTTCATCCTGTCCTCCCTGCCCAACCTACAAAACGTGAACAAAAGACACAACTGAACTGCTCAAAATACTGCAAAAGTATGCAAAAGTGCCATTTTGTTGGGATAGATCGGTTCGATCCATCTATATATAAACTGTCTCAACAGTGACAAACCACGAGACTTCCGAAACCCAAAGCATCAATTCCTGCTGTGTTTAATTTTTTGGGGATCCTCCCCGTGCCCCGTTCCATGCTGCGGCACTGCGGCCAAGTCTTTTCTGCCAGGGTTCCGGGGATCACCTTGCCCTCCTTCAAGGTCTTTTCGGCGAACTCCGTTAGCAGCTCCTGTGGAAAGGAAGAAACATGAAGAAACAAAGGAGGTACATGGGGGATGTTCAAGAAGTTTCAAGAAGATTCAAGACGACTTGGGCGCGGCAAGCATATCGCCATAATACTAACTTGCAAGACCAGCAGCATTGTGGTTTGAAAAAATGATAGACTGAACGGATTCTCCAAAGGTTTCAGGGAAGTTGGAAAAGATTCCCATCCCGCAGTCCCGGAGTCCCGCAGTCCTTGGTGGGCCTCTGATCACCCAACTGTTTTTGAACATCCAGGAGCCAGGACAAACATTCCTGGCGGCTGCCAACTTCATCTTGGAATTGTCTATCATTGCCATTTTGGGATGGTATTGAAAGATATCCCTCCAAAAAACCATACCTGCACACACACACACATCTATCTATCTATCTATCTGGCTGTCTGTCTGTCTGTCTGTCTGTCTGTCTGTCTTTCTTTGTCTGTCCATCTGTCTGTCTGTCCATCCATCCATCCATCCATCTATCTCCATCTATCTCCCTCTCCTCCAAAGAGCCATATGGCATCGACCATTTTTCTTCATGTTTGGGTGGTTTTCAAAGCCATCCAGCAAGAATTGGCTAATCGTGGCAAGTTATTGGCCCTCAAACCATTTTTTTACTTTAATAAAAACAACTTGAAGAAAAACTATATAATTATATATGCTTTGAACACGGGTTCAAATATAGAGTAGTAAAACAGTAAAACATGTAACGAACGAAATACTCATAAGCTGAGCATTATGTACTCTAATAACATGGTATAAACATGATCGCTGCAAACCCTACGTTTGACCGCGGCGGAAGTCAACTGAACCCTACGTTTGAACCGTGCCCGAAGTCAGCTGAAGTTCAAAGGGGGTGGCGGATTTGATCCCTCATGAAGAGAAGTGCAAGCTAATGAACCAGTCAACATATCTGTTCAGAGGGGTGGGGGATTTGATCTGGAAGTTCATAAACCATTCAACATATGTGTTCAGAGGGATGGGGGATTTGATCCCTTTTGAAGATAAGTGGAAGTTAATAAACCATTCATTCAACATATTTGTTCAGGGGGGTGGGGGATTTGATCCCTTTTGAAGAGAAGTGGAAGTTGATAAACCATTCAACATATTGGTTCAGAGATGTTCAGAGGGGTGGCGGATTTGATCCCTTATGAAGAGAAGATTCCCTCAGTAGAAAGCGTCCCTGTTAACCTTATGGATGTCTCAGCCGGATATCAGGATTGTTTGACAGCAGCAGGCTACAGTCCTCACTTGTGTCGCCAGAGAGTTGCGTGTTTGGAGGGTGTAGACCATGTTTGATTTAGATAGTAGAGGAGAGATCTTGTGGGTTATGGTCGAACGTGGGGTTTGGCGCCAACATGTTTAAATACATTTAAACAAACAAACACACGCACACACACACATATCTGGGTAAATTATAATATTTCACTAACCTGAATTAAGGCCATTTGGGGATGATTTCCAATACTAACCATGATTCCCAGTGAGGTCGCAGTGAGGTCGTTATAATTTACCCAGATATGTATATATATAATTATATTATAACAGGCCAGACATTCAAATTCGCACGACACGAGCATCTCCTGGTTGGCAAGGCCATGCAAAGGACCTGCAAGACCACAAAGCCCCGCAGCCCATGCCTGGCGCAGGGCGACTGCGACGCTTTGGCGGGCAATTTTCATGATTTCCATGGGAAAAAACTTTGTTTCCATGAGAACAACATGGTTAAACAATATACTAATTTTGTGAACTCTGCTTGGGATTCTTGTGTGTGTGAAACTCTATCAGCATTTTTTTAACAAAATCATCTGTCATAGCATGTGAAAAAACGGCCTGGACACTTTAGAAATCTCCAACCCGAAAGTCTTGAAATGTATCTTACCTACTTGTGCAGTTTACTAGGACGATGCGACTTCAGAGGCAAGGCTTGATCATGCTCCCATCAACCGACCAGGGGCTGCGTGGGAATCCAGTAAACAGTTCAAACATCTGGAGTCATGAGCGCCGTTCAACCTATTTTATTATTCGTTATATAAGTATTTATGAGACACGTATCATGTATCCCATGAAAAAAAATAGTTTCTTCATGAAAATTGGCATTGTGCAGCACCATGCAGTGCAGTGGAAACCTATCGCACTTAGCCCTGCAGAGCTTCAAGGTTTCGAGTGGTAACATGCTCCACACCCTCCAATTGCTGCGTTCAACCCTTAAAAAAATGATTTGGAATCTGGAGATGAATTTCCTAAGATATGACCATAGAAAATGAGTTTCATCTTAAATGTTTCAGATATCATAAAAGAGGTGAAACTAACTCAAACAACTCACTCACACCCAATTGGGGTCGAGTTGGGAACCGCTGCTGAGATGCATAGTATGGATCACTCAAGGCAGAACCCACAAGGTGAGTCGCATGCGCTGAAACATTTCCACCTGAATCCGGTGGCAGAAAACGTGGGCCATGTTCAAGGCTCGGATAAAACACACCCAGCAACGTGATATGGTAGATATAATGTTATATATATATAGTATTATTATATTATATATACCTATAATTATCTATCTATATATATATATATATCTATTATGTTTCCGCTGTTTCCTCTGTGGCACTGTGGCAAGTTCCACTCTTAAAAGAAATAACACCATTTTTTTTCGCAACCCATCAATCCATATTAGTCCCATATCAATGTATGGCCCAAAATTAACCATATCTTGGAGGATTTTTGGGGCTAGATGTTGGAACATGGGGATGCCCGCACCCTCGTGATCTGCGTGGAGCATCAAATACAAGCCTCAGCTGCAGGCAGTACCAATGGGGCCACTATTCCAGCTGGGGGGAAATGTGACACCGACCCTTTGAACGTTATATCGAACAAGAAATTGCTTGGTGGTCTTACCCGTTTGGTAGATATGAAAGTCAATTTCAGATCATAATATCACATGGCATGGAAGCAAAACACATTTCAAACCGCCAATGGTGGTAATGTTCCCAGAATGAGCTGGTTGCACCAAACCTTCCGTGAAATAAACAGGTTTCAGCCATGCTGGGCACACCATCTCCAACTAAGATATACTAAGATTAGACCCTGAGAGCCACCCATTTTTTCAGGAAGCTAGTCTTCCAACTCCCGATTTGGCCGGGTCTATGTTGGAAAGATGTAAGGGTAGGATTGCACCCAGCAATTTCAAACTGAGAGGACGATGGATCTGACCAGGACCCGCTTCTGAAATCGAGAAGCGAACTGCCTCCTTGAAACCTTCGTCCTGGTTGACACCTAGCATCTGCGCGAAATTGGCCGCCCAATCCAAGCTTTTGTCATACCTGGGTCAAGGTTCTTCAAAAACAAGGGCACCCCAAAATCCGCTGATTTGCACTCCGTCTTCTAAAACGAATGCATTTCTGTGTAATAATGAATTATTGCCCATCTCTGGACAACCCACACACATGTCCTCCATGATGTGCTCCGCCACGACCGAGGCATCCAAAATTTTATTGCCATCGTGACGTGTTTATGAATCAAAATCCGCCCCAATGATTGGATGGTCAACACTCAACACTGCCAAAACACTGTCCCTCTTGATTTTTTACATTTTTTTAAAATGCGTACCATCCTACTCAGATATTGCCACCATGATGGTTGGGGTGGGGATTGCAAATCGAGGATTGCAAGTAGGACGAACACATCCGCTCAACTTCACACCTCTGATTTGTCAGCCTCTGATAATTTCTGAATGAGCTGTAACTTGCACCCTGCTATTCTCCGAATTCTCAGTATATACATGATAATGGAAGGAACTGCTACAAGATGCACAGGTTTTCAATATATTGCCAGTTGTAACTGCTCTCCACTTCACTCGACCTCCTTAAGATCAATCTTTAAAACAAATCTACCCTCAAGTAACCAAAGTTGGCAATGAAAAACACCGTTAATTTATATATATATATATAAATAATTATATATTATATATATATATGTACAGGGTTTAGAACCAATTGTCCCATTAAAACCTCCATTCTAAACCCCAAAAAGCATCAAAAACCTGAAAAGTCGTCGAGTCAGGTCGAGTCACTCTGGCACCACACCATCTTGGAAGGTTCGGCGATAGATCTTGGCCGCAATCGTTGGGATCTTGGCGATGATGTCCAGTGCATCGTCCAAGGCGTAGACCCAATACCTGGGATCGGAGATGACCGGGGGCTTGGTGCCGAGCAACAATAACATTTATATATCATATATATATATATATATATGTATGATAAATAATGATAACATGCATTACATATGTGAGAATATACATCATATATGTGAGGATACCCATAGTAAGTGGGCGAACATTGCACACTCGGGTGAATAGTCTTAGCACAATCTAGCACCTTTGGAGCTGGGGTATTTTCACATTGAACTACAACCAAACTGCCAAAAACATTTTGAACATTATAGACCATTCCCAATGGCATGGTTTCCATTGTGCTGTACGTAATCCGTACAAATTACAACAGGTCGCCAACCTATTTCTCTCTTCTGATGATTCCCCTTCCTAACCACCAGAAGAACTATGCTTGTTAAGAACTGGATTCCGAGTTCGTGGATGATGATCATCTTGAGGGTAGGCCAATAGCCACCGGAGAAAAAGGAAACAACTGCAGGGGTGTAAATGTAATCATCAACCACTGCTTTGAATTGGATTTGAAGGGGCTAAATATAGACTTATCTTCAGCAAATCCAGGATAATGTACGGCAGAGTTGCTCGTCCTTCTTCATTCCTTCCTGGTACTTGCCGCAGAACTTGGAGTCCTGGCGATTTGAGCGGTTTCACGTTACTTCTACACAAGTCCTTGTCATGTAACTGTCATATATGGTAGATAGTACACGTATATAAATGTTATTTCTATAAATATATGAAATAAATGCATGAAATATATATAAATACATATTTATACATGTATATAATTATTATGTATACACTTACAGCATTTACGCTGCACATAAATCTACATATAGAATCATATAAAGAGATACATATACATCCGGATAATCAAACATGGTTTGCCAGGCGAAATAGATATCCGATATCCCTTATTGATAGTCATCCCAGGTGGCCATGGATGCATAAATCTCTTTGATAATCAAACATGACTATATGTTTCTCCCATTTGAAAATGATTTTCAGAATAAAATTTCCATTTATAGTGGATTTTTCGTTGCCATGTTTGACTACCGGAGGGTACTTAAGCATGAAAATCACAATTCTCACAATACTTAAAGAAACACCGTGCAGAAGAGGAAATAATTATTGGTTTGCTCAGCTCAACCATCAGGTTCGCTCTCAACAAGTGGTTATCTAACATCCAAGTATAACTCAACATCAACTCCAATACAAACAAAATCAACATCCAACAGTGTCTGACAAGGTCTAAATTATATCCATATATGCATGCATACACACACGGGCATTTATAAAGCACATGTATGTATACATATATATAAATAAACAATAAATAAATAAACAAATAAACAAAATTAAAAACATATAATGCACACCTAAATACCTATAAATGCATATATGTATATGTGTATGCTGTATAATTCAATAAATGGCATGCAAAGATGCATATTGTATACACCGAAAAAAATAATTCAACACCAATGGGTCACGACGGTCACAACCCTTTCCGCATCCGCTCCTTCTGCAAGGCCAGCATCGCCACAGACAACTGAGTCATCGGATGGGTATCCTCATCGAGGGGCTCAGCAACGCTTGCAATGGGAAAAACGGCTCGATTTTTTTCAAATGTACATGGCCGGGAAAAAGTTACAACGATGGTTGTTTGATTGATTGATTGATTGCTTGATTGACTGATTGATTGATTGGTTAGTTGATTGATTGATTCATTCATTGATTGGTTGATTGATTGGTTGGTTGATTGATTGGTTGATTGGTTGGTTGATTGATTGGTTGATTGATTGGTTGATTGGTTGGTTGATTGAACGACTATGGTTGGTTATGATTGGCTATGATTGATTGATTATTTGATTGGTTGATTGCTTGATTGATTGATTGATTATGATTGGCTATTGGTTGACAACGACTGATTGAATGACTGAGAGATGGAATAATTGATTGGTTGATTGGTTGATTGAGTGATCTGATTGAACTGGTTGGTTGGTTGGTTGGCTGGCTGGCTGGCTGGTTGGTTGGCTGGTTGGTTGACTATGATTGATTATGATTAATCATTATTGGCTATGGTTGACTATGATTGATTGATTGGTTGTTTAACTGATTGATTGGTTGATTGATTGGTTGTTTGGTTCATTGATTATGAATGATTAAGATTGATTTTGACTGATTATAACTGGTAGCAACTGATTGTGTTTGATTGATTGGTTGGTTGGTTGGTTGATTGATTGATTGATTGGCTGATTGATTGATTGATTGATTGGTTGATTGATTGGTTGATTGATTGGTTGATTGACTGATTGATTGATTGGTGAATATTAAATATGCTTGACTATGATTGATTATGATGGTTGGTTATGACTCATGATGATCGATGAGGATTGATTGTGAGTGATAATATTTAATTATGATTATTGGTACTTGATACATTATGCGCGATTATGAATGATGATTGGTTGTGATTGATTATGATTTATTAAGGTTGGTTCTGATTGACGACGATTGATTATCATTGATTGAAAGTTAATAATTTAATGGGTCCGTTGATTGATTATGATTGAGATATAAATAAACAAATATCATGTCATGTCATATGAGCCACGGTCGAAATTTATTGTTTACATCAAATGCGTCATCAAATTAGTGAGCCCCCTATCGTTTTACAGGGCTTCATGTTTTGACACATTTTTACATCTTAAATCTTAAACCATAGTTTTGAAGCGCGTCCACTTGGACCCTCATCCCTGGCGATCTTTGTTTGCATGCGTTGGAGCACATTTGTGCTTTTGCCCATGCCTGTCCCTCATGTGGTCCTCCTTCCCGCTGCTTGGGCGGTCTCTCAAATCAGCAGGTCTTTTGGAAAGAAAATAGGTTTTGACATGCTTTAACCACTCACAGCTGCTAACTTCAAAATTTATCCAGCCAGCGCACAAAAATGCAGCCCATCACTACGACATACTACCAACATCCACCACCTGTTCGGCCTGTCTTGTGACCGGGGCGGCGCTTTGGGAAAGATTTGAGTATTGTTTGGGTATCGTTTTGGGTATCAGATATCATTCTGCGCGGGCTCCATCTTTGCAAGTCACATGCGCACGAGACTTAATGAATAGCTTGCTGCGGTCTGCCAAAGCTAGGCCAGGCAGCAAAACGAGATACTGCATGGAGTTGGCCACTCCAGCATGCCTGCACTGCCTGCGAAAATCATGCATGGCTTCCGTAATCTGAGCTACTCGGTGCCGAGTTTAAGCAACCCACCTAAAAGTCATGTAATTACAGTCAACCCGCCGCATGGGCACACCCATTCATGATGAAGTGGATCCGACCGTGAAAAAACAACTCTGCCTAAGCAAACACTTTGCCCGCACCACAAAACGCGCAAGCATGCGCAAGCAAGAAACGTATTTTGTGAATCCCCTATCGTTTTAGCGGGTTTCATGCAACGGCCAACATCCGATGCACACTCCGGTACATAGTTAATGGCGGAATCTCATATCGCTTTGAAGGGTCATCCGCCATGAATCCTTCTGTGTATCATGTTCCAGCTGATTCTTCCGGTGGCCCCATGACTCGCTATAGACTTTGGTGGAACAAGCTGCCTCCATGTGTTGAGAAGTCATAAAATTGCCGTAAGACAGCCACCGGTGTCCCATCCTTTGCCACCACAATGCTACACATTCCTACCACGCCAAGCGATAACTTCCGATGTCGGAGACCAACCCTTGTGACACTGTCTTAGCTGGCTATAAATGAGCCGTCGAAGCCTCGTTCTCCATGCCCATACCCTTGTTTGCGGGGGTTGACCTCTTTCTACATCGCCGCACTTGTTTATAGTAACTGAATGCATTGAACGAAATGCCAGACCTCGTTCTCGAGATGTTCCTCGTTTTGCACCTTCAGCCTATATATGATGTTTTCGCCAAAGCGGACTACGACCCAAGACTACTCTTCACTTCATCCATTGCATCCTCTCCAGCCTGGTATTAAGACAAAAAAAACAAAACACTGCGAAAAGTTCGGCTCACCCAAGCTTTCTGGCCAGGCGCAAGGGGCAACGTGTCAATGGTCTGCATGACATTTGCAGGCACGGTGGAGCGTTTGTGCAACTCCTCCGTCAAACCTTTCACTTCCTCTGGGCTGGGCTCTTCACCAGTGACCTGGGACCGTGGCTGATGGCACTCAGCTTCAGATACATGGAGAAAACAGAGGAGAAATATGGGAAATGTGGGCAAATGTTGTAAAAAATCATGGAGGTGTTCATCATCATTTCACTGATATCGATTGAAGTGATTGACGGAGGAAGCCATGATTTTTCTCGCTAATTGATCAATTCTGGGGCCTGTGGTCATCCATGTGATGAAAGGATGGCACCTGCCAACTCATCGCTCGTGGGGAAAATATCATTGGAGGATATTGTGGGAAGCCCTCTGGTCATTTAACACAGCCAAAATCACCACCTTTAAGAGGTAACTGATATACAGTATGAAATATCTGTAAATGTCAATTTTCATCAATTTTCGACAGCTATTAGCTATCCATGTTAAATATGGCTGAATTAAGTACGTTGAATTACCGGAGCGATCCTGAGCGTACTGTATGGCACAAGATGGCGCAAGCCCATGATCAAAGTGACCTTTGACCAGGGATTTCAATAATCTGATGATCTGGCTAAAGATGACTGCATGCAGAGCTCTCACACTATGTCAACACATGTCAACAAGTAATCTAAGACAGACATGACCAAACATGACCAAACACAAAAGCACTTAAAGTTGTTGGGTGCACATTGCGTTAGGTTCACCAAAAGATCTGGAGGATCGGCCGACACTGCCTCATAACTGCCTCATAACTGCCCAGCGACTAACAACCAAAATGCACCTTCAGGCAGTGCCACATTTCCACCTGGAGAAAACCATTGGAGTCAACTTCGACATCCCAGACTCCCAGCATCCCGTCTTCAACACCAATCATGATCGGAGACGATGAACTGTACAGCATTCCATAGGTGCACTGTCGACAATTGTGGCTCAACATGCGATTCACCAAAACAGCGGAACATATAAATCCTTTCAAAAAATCTCATCATTTACCTCTTAACTTGTAATTGCAGTTCTTGTTTGAAGATGTTTAAAGTAAGGATGATTGAGATAATCAAGGCTACCTTTTTATACCTTGTCATTCTTCCCCGGTGGCCATCTCTGCCTGGTGCTTTGGGAAGATGATTGTTGACGTCGTAGAGCGAGAGATGCCGATACGCAATGCCCAGGTTGGCATCCAGGTCCGACGTCTCCTTAGCGCTGCATCGCCCTGGAGTTGACCCGTCATGGGATGTCATGGGGAGCTTTCTCAAATTGAGCAATTTTTAATTTTTAAAAGCACTCTACAGATGCAAAATCATGACATGTGTTTTTTCTTTCGAATATATATATATACATATGTAGATGGAATTGGGAAATCCATGCATGCCTTTGCAGTGTTCTTTGTCGAAACGTTGCAGTTATTTGCCCCAATGCCGGTCAGAATGAAAATGCCAGATGCAGATAGGGATGGCAGGCCGCGCACTTCTTTTGCAAAGGCAAGGGCACAAACCCACCAACGACGAATATGCCAACAGCCATAACCAAACCATAACCAAACCACATCAAACCATTAAATACTACGAGTACACACCACAATCATCACCGCACCACTGTAAAGAACACCCCACGCACCACACTACAAGTACCACCACGATCATTGCTGACCGGTGTCCACTTATCATCCTCAGCCTCCTCCTCATCCTCATCATCATCATCATCATCCTCCTCATCATCATCATCATCATCCTCATCCTCATCCTCATCCTCCTCCTCCTCCTCATCATCATCATCATCCTCATCATCATCATCATCACCATCCTCATCCTCACCATCATCCTCATCATCCTCATCAATATGCATTTATGTTGCAGTACTATATATTATTCATTGATTTAACATTACAACATGTGTTGCTGCAATTCTTGTGAGTCCAAGGGGAACAAGCTCAATTTGCGGTGCATGATAGTATCATCATGTATCATCCAAATCTATCCAAATCTAAACATAGTACGAGTACGATTCACATTTAGTGAAATGATTTATCCATATTTATCCAACATATAGCAACTAAAACACAACATATTACCATCTAGCTATAGTTAAAATAGTTAAACTTGGTCTATTTATACTATAAACCATTGATGATATAGCCATATAGCAGCCAATTTTTACTACAAAAGTGCCAAGTTTCCGTGACCATGGATTTCACCGCACGTGCTCCGTTGATGGCCATCTCCACGGTCACATCTTGAATCTTGCGTTCCTCGCGAGAGGCCATGGAAAAATGCTTTAGCCATCCGGAAATGATGATTAATATGTGTATACAAAATACCTGTATATATATGTATATATATATGTATATGTATATATATATATATATAAATACATATATACATATATACATATATACATATATACATATATACATATATACATACATATATATAAATACATATATACATATATACATATATACATATATACATATATACATATATACATATATAATATGTATTCATATAAATTCATGTAGCCAATCTATGTCAATATAGGAATCGCTTGGTAAATACCCCTTTCGAGGGGCCCGGGAAAGCTTAGATTTGATCCACTAAACCATGGTTTCTTCGGGGGAATGCACTGAATTTTCGGAGAATGGGATTGGATTAATCAATCTTGCAATACATACTGAGCATGTGGTGAACTAAGCAAGCTTAGATGTCATGGATTGGCATGCTCACAGGCCAACCTGAATCCATGTCTAGGGATCGTTTACCAATCCATAGAGGAGCTTGGCTTAGATAAAATGAATCCTGTTTTACGCTTTGTTGATATTTCACTTCTCCACTTAGTCTTTGAGCAACTCACATGCTAGTAGCTAACCCCACCTACATGTAGCATAATCCAGCTGCTCGTCCCAATTGCCAATGGCCAAGTCTCACCATGGTATTTCAGCATGAAACTCTTGAAGGCCGCCTTTTCGCCTGCGCGTCATGTCGCTGCAAGAAATTTCGGACACAAAAGTGTGGAGCAGGTTCAGTGTATGCATTCTGCACCCCGAGAACCATATGCAAACAACAATGTGAATAATATATATATACATATATATATATTATAATCACTAATAATAATATTAAGAAAAAGAAGAATAATATGTCAACTCAACGCCGCAAATTTTCGAAAATGAAAGAAGACGATCATGATCCTCAAATCTGCGGCTTCCAAGCTCCAAAAACTTACAAACATGACAAGCCCCCCCACCCGCAAGGGTGGCAATCTTGGTCTTCATCGCTTCCATCACTGGAATTGCAGCCGAGCATTGCTCCGGTGCAATCCCGCCGCAAACGACGTGGCCGGCAATACGCTTGACACGCTCCATGGTTTGGTGCCGTGGGAAGATGCCTTGCAGGCCTGGAACGAAGGTCTTGAGCCTTAAAGACTCAGCCGTCACCGTCACCAACTCAGCCGGTCGGGGGCTCTGATGGTAAGAACCACAGTACAGTATCCTGGGGCGGCAAGAAATTGAGCCCTTCAGTGAGCCCTATGTTGGCACGAAAAAGCCAAGCGTGAAGAACCTCTGTGCCGGTAGGTGGGTGGAACATATTAAAAAAGGGCTTGAGCATGGTGCAAGTGGTGGGCGGAATGCCAACCACCTGTTGATGCAACAGGGATCTTGTCGCAAATCCCTGTGGAGAAAACAACGTCTAGCCAAAAAAAAACAACACATGCACCGTGGGGGGTATCTGAGGTCGAGTAGGCATTTGTACATATTTTTACCTGACATCTACATGTATATACATTATTAGCATTCTGTGTTTTTTTTGTTTTATTATCTGCTTATCTATATTATATTAAATATCATATTTTATATATATATTTCATATTATATATGTATATCGTATACCCCTCAAAGCAAGAGTTCTACCCTCTACCCTTCCAAAGCTGTTGGCTGCATCTGTCCATGAGGTCAACAGCGTTGAGGCCCCAACGACGTGGATGTTGTTGAGGATCTTCCGCAACAACCTGCTTTCTGGTCTTGCTTTTGGCCTATGCAAAATACATGGTGATCAACAGGTTCTACGCATATATATATATATATATATGTGTGTGTGTGTTTTATAAGTGTGTATATATATACATAGTGGTTAGATATATACATACATGTATATATATATATGTATATATTTATAGTGTATATACATATTTGATCATATTTGTATATATATATATGTGTGTGTGCGTGTGTGTGTGTGTTGGACATATCTAAATATCTAAACATTGAGATCAATGCAATCATGAGATCATTTAGATATTGTGATACCACAACAGTGGACTGTGTCTCAAATCTTGTGAAATGCCTAAATACGTCCACCATCTGCGCATTTAGAATATGCTAATTGTGCATGTGGAATACGTCTCCGAATTCCGTGGATTTATTTCGGTAATTTTCCCCACCAGGGACGCCCCTTTGATGCCTCACAAAATAGTTGTTGCCACCTTCCAATCGATCCTCTGACTGCTGCCTGGCAATTTTCGCCTGCTGGAGGCTATTCCTTCTTGTATCAAAGGCATTTTGGAACCAAAGTCCTAGTTTAAAGATGTGGTTCCAAGCTCTGCAATTACCCGGGAAGCACAACATCAAACAACAACTCCACGAACATGTCTGGTCTGATGCAGTGGCTTCAGCAACACTCCTCCAATCATATGGATGTCCCCCCTTTTTTGCGGCCCCCCCAAATGACCACATACAAGTATTTAACAGGGTTTCGTTGTGGCTGGAGATGGTTGGGGGGTAGCATTACGTGATAAACACCCAACTAGTGTGATTCTATCCAGTGTCTATCTGGGAATGCACACATGCGGCACACACACACACACACGTGTATATATATATATATATATGTGTGTGTGTGTAAAAAATATTACATGTGTATAAGTGTGTAACGTATGTATCCGTATGTTCTTCACCCCATCCATTCATCCATCCACCCATCCATCCCTCCATCCGTCCATCTATCCATACGCTAATCATCTGCATTTTCTGATGGTCTGCATACGGTCCGCGTGAATAAAACAGTAGCGCCTTTTTTCATGCAGCGACTCCCACCATCCTGCTCTCTTGGTCTGCTCGGGCTGGCTGCTCAGGGCCGATCTCCTCTACCTAAATGGGATCAACCAAATCAACCAAATCAACCAAATCGACTAGAACCGATCAAATCAATCAAAACAATCAAGCAAGCACACAAGCAAGCACGCAAACAATATGTTGATAATTCATACAAATACGCATATAATATATATATATATATATTGGACTGTCCCCCCTTACACTAACAGTCACCACAATCCAGACCACAAAAAAAAACACAAGCACGATGGACCCAAAATGCCATTGAGAAGTTGGGTTGGCACATTTTGTCAGCCTACCAACCCACAAAGAAGTTGGGGTTTTCACAGCATGAACCCAATAGTTCATAAAGAAGTTGGGTTTGTATATACTTTGGCCGGAAAGGGCCAATGAGAGCTTAGGTCTGTATATTGAAAAATCCAGGGCAATTCAGCACAGACACTCAGATTATGCACCATCCTATCGAACCAAAGGAGGCCCACCAAATAAATGGGTTTATGCTTGGTAGGCTGCCCCCAGAGTGATTTTGTTGGATAAAATTTCTTCATGACTAATATGACTTATCACAGAAAAAAACAATCATATCTCATTACATATGACGCATGCGACGGAATCATGTGTGCTGCTACTCTGACACACCCTAGTCTTTACTTTGAAACGCTTTGCTTCTCAGTTTAAAAGTATCATTGGCCGAAGGTTTTTCATATCGAATCATATGAATCACATGAATCATTTCATTGACTTGGCTGCCTGGTGTTCAAGCTAACCTGGGGCTTCACACT
>Ga0126342_10009521_pt1 | contig 17410 bp, 13 predicted proteins | sample Cyp1metagenome_FD_92528 | JGI IMG/M metagenome (GOLD analysis project Ga0126342, IMG submission 92528) | Coral microbial communities from Lord Howe Island, Old Settlement Bay, Australia - Cyphastrea 1 metagenome | ecosystem: Host-associated > Invertebrates > Cnidaria > Coral ... | reverse complement strand
ACCATCTGAGGGAAGATGAGGAAACCACGTAGAAACCATCAAATTCCTATGAGGGAAGATTCGAAAATGAATGGTAAACCATCAGATTCCAATGAGAAAAGATAAGAATACCTATGGTAAACCCAAATAGGAAGTAACCCTGGAAATTGTAACCCGAATTAAAAAGTAAAAGGGAGTAATAGCAAATTAGTCCCACCAAAAATTTGGGGATCCCGGAGGGGCATGATTAATTAGGGGGTAGTTTAGTGTTATTAGGGGGGGAAATCAGCACGTAGAGGACTTTAGTATTGTCCCAAAATTTCCGGTGAAAACGGGCATGATTAATTTGGGGGTTTTATTATTCCTAGCTCAACATTATAGTGATTCCAACAACCAAGATATTGTTAGTGTATAAACCAAGATGTATATTAGTTATTAGTTTTCCCATATAACTTACCATAAGTGTATAATGAGTATAATGATTCCAAGATCATTTTTCCAACAACCATCATTATCAAGTGTATCATGGAAGTTATGGGAAAATCACGATATAATGCAACCATTGTTATGGGAAAACTACCTGATTTTTCACACAATATCGTAATAACAATGTAATATATACCTGTGGAAAAATTGCGATGATTGTTTTTTTTGTCCCATGATCTACCACCTTTATATTCCCATTATTGTGGGCAATATTATATTCCCAGTGTTATAAGTAGCAAAATGCAATGGACCACAATGGGAATATCCATATATGAATATATAACAACCACAATTAAGAAGATAATGGGATATAGCATATGTGATATATATATATATACTATATATACATATATATATATATACTTACATATGTAGAGATCCAACACCATGATTTGGGATTGTCGGAAAATGATTTTTTTAACCTTCGAGATGACAGATACCAATCCACCATGGGAAAACATGAATTCACATCATCACATTTGAGTGGATGCAGTGGCAACAGGTCCGTTCCAAACATGGCGTTTTGTAGGAATACAGGGGAGATCCAAATGATAAAAACTATGGAAAATCACAGTAAACTATGGAAACACTTAGTCAGTTGGTGATTTTGAAATTGTTTTTTGCTTTTATAGGATTACACTCTGGTAAACATACAAAAAACTATGGAAAATCACAAAATTTAATTAATAGGTAAATCAACTATAAATGGGCAATTTTCCAATAATTAGCTATGTCAATGTCAAATTACCAGAGGTTAGCTGGGATCTTGGCATTTGGTATCAGATGATCAGAACATGTAAAAATCAGTTCATCGTTTTTTTTATACAAGCAGTTTGAATGTCAAGTTCCCTCTGGTAGTCAAACATAACCCATAGGATCCATGGTGGTGCTATATATGGTAACATTTACCATCAATATACCCCCAATGTTAGCATATAGAGCAGCACCATGGATCCGTCATGGGTAATGTGCTGCACCATAATAAAAAAAAACAGTAGTTACTCAGTAGTTCAATGACTTTCCCAGCCAAAAACCATCCGTTTAGATATCGGGATTTCCCAGCCAAAAACCTCTTTTGGGACAGGATGACCAGTGGTCCAGTGGTCCTTTGAAGTATTTTTGCTGGCCGATTTCTGGTCAAAGCCTTGTCCATTCATTGATTTACCCTCTGGTAAATTAACAGTTTGACCCTGAAAATCACCAATTGTTAGTGGAAACTAATCTTCCAACCCCGATGACTGCCAGGGTCTATGTTAATTTACTGGAAGGTAAACTATGTGCTGATTTACCACCCATCTGCCTAGGAACTGTCACCCAATGCCGGTGAAAACCGGTCCTTTGACATGTCTCAAGGTGCCAGACGGCCAGAGGGCTATGTTTATGGAAAAGAACACGTCATTGATATATGCAAAAAAATACGGATATATATATACACACATATGTGTATATATATATACATGTATACATATATATATATTGACATTTGTGAAACAATGCCCTCGTGATAAAGCTGTGATCATTTTTAGCATTGGATAAACCCCTTCTCGCGGTTTTGCTCTTTGAGTTTGGAGGATGACTGCTATCCCATGTCACCACTGTCACTTAGCATCCGTCAATGTATTCAATTCCAAACTTCAACAGATTATACCAGTGCTAGTCCTGAACTCTTGCTGATGATTGGCCTGAAATTTCGCACAATCCAACATTGGAATGAACTTTGTTCAATCTACCGGCAAATCCAGATGGTAATCAAAGATGGCAAGCAAGAAAATCACCCTAAACTCTAAAAAATGGAGGTTTATAGCTGGGAAAATCTCGGTCAACGGAGGATTTTCCAGCCATGGCCACTTGTCTGCCGGGTCGTTGGGCTGTTGGGCCGTTCGCCGTTTTGTTCGCCGCAGATTCCAGCCTGGTGATCACGGACTTTTTCTCAGGCATCTTATCAGGCAGGGATGGCAGGGACGGCGATGAAAAAGACTGGGTAAACCTTGCGTTGTTTTTTTTCATGGTTAACTCTCACATGTTTGCTTGATTCAAGATGTGTGTGGTTGAATGTGAAAAATTACCACATTGAAAATCAGATTCAAACCAAAACCTTTTTATGTTTAACCGACTACAGTGGACAATTTGTTGCTTTATTGTGTTGCTTTACATTTTTTGCTTTGATTCAAAATACCCGACTAAAACTCACTCAAAATTGGCAGGTTTGGCTGATTTGGAAGTCCCTCATTCAAAGAAACACAAATTTGTAAGTAAGGGGTTATTACTCACAAAAGCCAACAACGAGTCACTATTTTTTAAACAACATACAATCATTATCAATCATTATAGTCTATCTTATCCGATTGTGTAGATTATGTCCCCACAATTATCTCATACAATATCCTATAGTTTCCACATTTTTTATTTTGAATCCATCCGCATTTTTAGATATTATGGATGGAAGAAATCCTGCACCTGTCAGTAACTCTTGGTAACTATGAAACTGTAAATAATGGGGCTAAAACGGGACTCTACCAACTGGTGCAGGATTTCTGCCATCAGTATGTTCCATATTATATCACATATGCTTCCCATATGTTGCCCTTGTCGCTGCGAGCTATCCATACATATTCCCATACACATTCCAATATTTTCCCACATATTTTCCCACATATTTTCCCACCTGGTTGGTGGTTTCAACACTTTTTATTTTCCATCAAAATTATATGGGATAATCCTTTTCCAATTGTCTTTCATATTTTTCAAGATGGTGTGTTTGCACCACCAACCAGTTCCCAGATATTCCCATAGATATTTCCATAGATATTCCCACATATTTCCATAGATATTCCCATATATATATATTCCCATATAGCTATCCATAGATCTTCACATATTTTCCCACATTATGATTCCCATACGTTGCCCTTAACACCTTGCGCCCCATAACCCGCCCAGATGGGGGTCTGGTGCGGCTCCGGAATGCCCAGCTACAGCGGCTGCGCTATGCGGTGGAAATGCCGCGGGCGGAAGGACTGGACGTGGCAGGTGCGGTGCCGGGGACATGGCAATTTTCTATCAGAAATCATGGGAAAATTGTGGGAAAATGAATGAAAATGATGGGAAAATCATGGGAAAATGATGGGAAAATTGTTGGAAAAGGTTGGGAACATGGAATCTATTCCTGTTTTTGCAGGAACATTGATGATTTACAAGTGCACGGAATGAGGTATTACACTATGTTTGGACCAACCGGAATTGCGATTTTTGATTGGCATAGCCTCAAAGGTTTCGACCCATCCCCCACTTAGGGTCACGGCTCACCTCTTCCTGGCAGATTCGGTGCTGGAAGATGTCAGCGAATTGGCCTTTTCCTGCCTGGAACTTAGACATTACAGCTGGTCAGGGAAGGGAATGTGTCTTCAAATAAAGGATTTACATTTACATGGATTTTGCAATGGTAGGTGCTGTAAAATGAGGCTTTTAACCAGTGGAAAATTGGTGCCATAGCACTAGAGAGTGAATAGTGGTTTGCACGTATAGTCCGTATAGTCAGTATGTATTGTAGATATGCATGCGCACAAGTGTTGAAGGAGGTAACGCATGTGGTATGTCCATATTATAGATGTAGAAATCTGACTTGAGTAGATTATGATTAAAGATCAAGAGTTTGGGGTTCTCATTCCAAGTCCATCCCAGGGTAGTTTCGAGCCTAGGCACCCAATGACCACTGGTGGTCATTTCCGTGAGTGACCACAGATTGAAAGTCCCCCAGGGATTCCCCATGGTTCTCCATTGTTCTCTCATTCACCACGGAATTGCAATACAGTGTAGAACCACCATGATTTTCCTAGTGCTTTTATGTTTTTATGTTGAATTTGGGTGGCACTTAAATCTCCATCGTTGTGAGTGGAATCACATCCGAATCTCTAACTGTACGTTTCGAGGATGTGAAAAAATCCATAAATCGTCATCATCTTCATGGTGAATTTTTTAGGGTGAAACCATTACCCATGACGGATCCATGGTGCTGGTATATGCTAGCATAAAGGGGGTATATTGATGGGATCCATGGCACACCATCCGCCAGGAAAATCCCAGGAATTTCCCGAAAAACTCCCCGGTTCTTCTCGGCGTCGCTGCAGGTGGCACCTGTCAACACCTGGCGCTGCGGCGCATCGTGGCCCGCAGAGTGGGCGCCCTGCTGCGGGCGGCGGAACTGAAGAAGTGGAGCCTGCAAGATGTGCAGGCGATACGATGGGGATGAAACGTTGAGGTCGAAGGTTTGGGATTTCATTGGGATACCCGGCCCGGTTATGTCAAAATAGCTACTGAACATGGCCCATAGAAGCCCATAGAAATAGTTGATTTACCTATTAGAGATGGTGATTTTCCATAGCAAACTGTAGACGTTTACCAGGCCGGGTGGGATTTAATGAGATCCAAGGGGTTCAACGGATAGGTTCGATGGTCTTTTTCGATGGGTTTTTCGATGGGATTCAATGGGATAGGGCTAAGACAACTTGTGCGATAGGACTCATGCGGATAGGACTAATGGGATGTATAAATAGATTTGTAAACGGGCTGAAAAATTGCAGATCAAAGGATATTGAATGGGATGTATAAATCAAAACAATACATCATAATAGCATATTTGGGTTTATAATGGTTCATATTTAAGTATACCCTATGAGCAGCAGGTGATGTCCTATACTATTTATATTGTTCTGCCGATACTTTGATGATAGGATGTGGTTTGTGTTCATAAACCAACCAACACGATGATGTACTAGTGATTCAACTGAGATACGATCAATGGTGAGGATGGGATGTGGGCCAGGATGTCCGCGGAATAACTAGTTGGCCATAAAAGGCCATCATAAACATCCCCTTCAGATGGTTGTGCTCAATACTTAGTTTGGTGGGACATTCCTTGTCCCACACTTCGCAGAGCTTGTCGAACATCTATGTAAGGTAGTTCGTAGGATTTGTTTTAATGGATGTTTTTTGTTATTTTGCCAAGAAAAACGACAAAACAGGGGGAATTGAAGAAGAAAGGCAGGGATTTGGCACGCTGCCTTCAACACGGTGGTTGTCACCAGAAGTTGAGGCTATCTACTGATGGCAGAAAATGGCTATCTACTGATGGTTGGTGATATGATCACCACAATTGGTATGTATGATACTCGTTGTTGTCATTGCACTGATGCACTGATGATACTGATGGTGATTTGGGTAGCCAAATGTAGCTAACCAGATACACATACTGGCAACCCCCGGCAAAAACATGCAAAAACTGACTGGTGGTTTCAAACATTGTTTTATTTTCCATAATATATGGAATAATCCTTCCCATTGAAGAACTCCATCATTTTTCAAGATGGTTATTGCACCACCAACCAGAAAATCCACGATCTTCCCATATTTTCCCATAGATATTTCCATAGATATTAATATATATATATATATAGCTATCCATAGTGTTGCTGGTTTGATCAGTTCTGTCCCCAAAAGTCAAGTCACCGCTTCGTCACCGTGCCAGGCGCGCTGCTCCCAGCGGAGTCAAGTTGCTTGCGTCCCTGGGATCCCTGGGATCCGGAGCGGGACTGGAGATCCGGAGGTGATGTCATGGCTTTGGAATCCCCAGGTCCCCAGGGTCCCCAGGTAGGTCCATGTCAGCCCTTGTTTCATACCGAATCAACCAGGGTCCCAGGGTCTTGGTCACGGCGAGCCAATAGAGCCATCTGGTTTTCTATGTTTGTTTCTTTGGAAATAACATGAAATGACCACATATTTCATCATAAAATGTGTTCCACAATTGTTTTTCCCATCAAACCAGACCAAATTGAATATCAAGTGATGACCAATTTTTGATCAGTGAACACATGAATCACTTGGAAATTCAGAATGTCTATTCTGTAGGCTCGTAGGTCCGTAGGTTCATCAAAGATGTTGGTCTGTGCGCACGACTTAGGTCCAGCTTGCCTCTGCGTTTCCGGGCTGCACAAGACTCATTGCATTTGGCAATCCCCTCCATTACTGAACTGTTAGGATATGGCCTTGATGCTTGTGTAATTTTCCCGTGATTTTCCCATGTTTTTGCCTTGATTTTCCATGATTTTGCAATGATTTTCCCATGTGTTTGCCTTGATGTTCCCATGATTGTGCAATAATTTTGCAATGATTTACCCATGTGTTTGCCTTGATTTTGCCATGAATTTCCAGTGATTTTCCAATGATTTTTCCATGTTTTTTCCATGATTTTGCCATGTTCCAAGCCAAAGGCTATCTATCTCCGCCTGGGTCCGAGGCTGGTCTTTCTGGACCCAGAGCCCTGGCGCTTGGAGAACATTTCTCTGGAAGCGGAGGACGATCACCATCATTTCATGGAGATGTTCCCCATGTTTCCCATGTTTTCCCATTTTTCCCCCCATGAGTTGATCCATTGTCCAAAATTGATGTCCAAAGATGTCCAAAACATATATATATATATATATTACAATGTTTGCTACCATTTTGAAAATGGAAAAACTCCATCATTTCACATGAATGATTTTCTACCAGACATGGGGATAAGTGGGGTTAAAGCAACATGTCATGATGGGACGGTTTGTGAGACTGGCAGCGCGGTAGTGTAGTTTTTGCTCGTGCGCTTGTCTGACCGTGCCAATGTTCCCAGAAAGTGCTAGGGCAAGACATGGCCTGTGCATAAAACAGTTGGTGCCGGGGTGTCGATTCTTTCTTCGCTTTGTGGTTTCATGCTTTGGTTGGAACAAGCACCAGTCAAACTTGAGGGTCCCCGCACATGGTTTCCGGCTTTTCCAAAAGCCTGGCCAGAACGTGAGCTCCGACGTGGCCCCGGTCTTGCTGGATGTGGAAGGGCCCAAGGCGGCTTCGCTTCGCGCCCTCAGCAATAGTGGGATCAAAGGTGTGAAAAACTGTGAAGATGATGTACCCTCTGGTAATTTAACATAGCTATGGAAAATGGCCATTTATAGTGAGTTTTCCCATTAAAAATGGTGATTTTCCATTGCTATGTTAGTTTAGCAGAGGGTATGATAAGCAACCCCCAAAAAGATAGAACCGTAGCATCCATGTAAATTCATATTCTTGTGTGATCACCTCGATTTAGCAGAAGCACCCCCCGACAAAAGATCGAAAATCACAAATCCATTTAAATCCTACATACAATATCTGTTATATACAATATACAATGGTGATAAATTACTGGTGTTATTACTGGTGATATATCCATGTAAATGGTGATAAATTCCTGTTCTCTCTTTGTGGCACAAATTAACGGCTCCACCGGCAGGTGAAAGGTAGCCACATCACAGTGAGCGCCACGTGTCCAGCAGGCGCCTGAAGATGGTGGGTGGTTCACCCCAGTGAGCATTGTCAAAAACCTGGTAGAAAATAGGCTATAGTCCCCATTAACCCAATCATATTGGGATCATTACACAAAACCATTAAGCTAGATTTTTGACATGGCAGTGGAATATATTCCATGATATTTTTTGGGCTCTAAATCAGGTAACCTTGAGGTTTCAAATCCATTGGATAGGGCACATGATTTTCAAATAAACCCCATTTGGAGATGAAACAAGCCCATCAACGTCTCAGAAGACAGACATGTCTTGTTTAGGTTTTTCCTGATGAAAGATCTTAATTAATAATGCAACAGGAAAACCATTATAGATCATATGGTGTTTAATCATTTTAACATTTTTTGTTTTACTAAGATGATGAAAGACCATATGATCATAATCAATAATCCAATGAGTCCAAAAAAGATCTTCAACAATCCACAATAGGGAAGTGAAAGATGATGAAAGTTTAGAAGTTATGGATCCTTCGGAAACTCGCAGATGGCATGAGCGGTCCTATCGTTGGGGGGCAACGACCGAGAGATTCCTTGAAGATGGAGTCAGCCTTCCAGGGGCTCACAGTCCCATAGTCATTGCCGAGAAAACGATCGCATGTAAATCTACTTCAAGCGCTCCTAGGATCCCATGAAAATCTCTGCTTTTTGATACTTGCCAAGTTCGATTCGGTACCAAAAAGTTCCGTCAAAAACCCGGGTGTGTGTGTTTTTGCCATGCTTTTGAGACATCAAACCACAGGGCAGTGAAGTGGGTGACACTAACTCTTATGTCCTCACAAACTACTGCGAGGACAGGCGAGGCAACGAGGTAGACAAGTCCACATTAACGATGCAAGCGACGAGGTGAACAACAAAGATTTAAGGTACCAGTGAGGGGATGTAGTGAACATTGTGGCCAGAGATTGAAGATGGACAGCCCACTCAAGCCAGGTGCACGGGATGTGTCAGCACACATGCAAATTGAAAAAGAACAACTTCCTGGCACGAGAAAAGTTGTGTTTTGATTCTTTCGGCTTTCTTCTCGCGGAGAAGGAGCAAAGACATTCGATTCCAGGCATTTGCGAGGTTATTTTCTGGCAGTTGGGAAAAAAACATCACTGCCAGAAAAGTGTTTGTTTTTTTTCTTGGCCTTTGTTTGCAGGCTCAATGGACATGGCTATCCCCAAAAAAAACACGGCCCCAAAAGTTGTGTTTTTCCATTTTTGGATGTTTCAAAATGTGCTATATGTATGCTCAAGTAGAACTAACGAGGCAAGGCCATTATTGCCCCTCGGTATGTAACAAGACGAGGTGCTAAATCCAAAGTTCACATTAAAGCCACGAGGCAGACGCGGCAAGAAATAGTAGGTTTCCCAGTTATATTCCCAGCATTAAGCCAAGTTCTCGCAAAGCCCATGCTCTGGCGGCGACCAGGTAGCTTCTCATTTACACAAGTTGCTTGGCGCTGTATGGTCCTCTCAGGTGAGAGTTGGTGCTGATACAGTCAGGGTGTTACTCTTTGCGGGACTCGGATAGCCCTGAAAAGAGCCAGTGAGCAAGGTTTCTTCAGAGAATGCGGTTACGGATGTTACGGACTGTCTACATCTGATTCATCTCATTTACTCAACACTTGTAATCCACATACCCATGAGATCCATGGTGCTGGTATATTTATGCTAACATAAAGGGGGTATATTGATGGGATCCATGGCACACCATATATAGCAGCACCATGGATCCGTCATGGGATATATTTCACATCTGTTCTTCAGCAAATGATCATAACTTAATAACTGATCCCTAGGAATCTGGCAGCAGCATCTCCAAAACCGCGGAGTTGATGGCCATGTTCGAGATGATGAGAGGTGCCCTCCTGGGGCCTCCAACCCAAGAATCGATGCGAACTTCTCCCAGCTGATGGTCATTTGTGAAAATTTCTTCGATAAGTGCTTGGACTTCATTATGGATACTAAAGGTGCTTGGACTTAGGAATCTTAGGATTTTGGTATAGTCATAAGTTCTAAAATGTTCAGATTTAGTATCCAAACTTATTCAGATTTAGGTTCTTCAATCACAGCCAACACTTGACACTTAATTCCCTGTTGCTGGTGGATCAACTTGCCTGGACCTCGGAGAAATTCACCATGCAACTGGATGTCATGGTTGAAAACATCCATCTATCTGGGTAAATTATAAGGGGAATCATCCCCAAATGGCCGAACGATTCAGGTTAGTGAAATATTGTAATTTACCCAGATCTATGTCCATTTATGATACAGCCCACGAAATAATGGTATAGATAAATAGAGATCTTACTTGGGGGTCTCTTGAAGGGATCTTGCGTGGAGATCTCTTATAGACACCTTGTACAAATAGCTTTTCAGACGCATGTTGGACAGCAGCCTCTTCAGAGATTGCACACTATCTTCTACAGAGATCTTCACAATGGAACTTTCAGAATCAAACCTGCTATCTCTTCCTCGTGCTCCTTGCAACACTGTTTGGGGTCTCTTGCCGGGATCATATTTTAAGTCCCAGCTTTGTTCGCACAGTTTTTCCTGCTGAAATGTCATTCGTGCTGGTAGGCTTCCTATTTACTCTTTTATTGACAGTTGAGTCAGCATATCCCCATTAATTTCCCATTCATTGATGATCACATCACCATTCCTGCGAGTTTTTGTCGTTTTCAAGCCGGGGATACCCGGGCCCCAATACACAGGTTGAATCCAGGTCGGGACTTGCTGGGATTATTGTAGAAACAATGAGGGAGTCATTGAATTTTTCATGACCATTGCGTTATGTTTTTTTGGATGCTTCCTCCAATCCTCATTATCATGATGGTTTCAAACATGTTTTATTTTCCATCATATATGGGATAATCCTTCCCATTGACTTTCATATTTTTCAGGATGGTTAGTCAACCACCAACCAGTCATTATCATTGATGAAATTCTGCAATCCTTTCGCTCAAATCCTGGAAAACTCCATGTTTCTCTTGGTTGAATCACCATCTCTGCTGCTAACAAAAACTATTTCTTGCTGGTGAAATCACCATGCCTGTTGGTTAAACCATCTAAAACCCTTCTATTATCGGTAGAATCCGCATGAATCCGCCATTTCCGCTGGTCAGACTCTGATTTACATAGCTCAAATCGATTCAAATCCAGCACTTCTGCTACTGAAATCCCTATTTGTGGATGGCTAAAGACTCCTTGAACCAAGGCGCGTCCCCGTTGTGCCAGGCGCCGAATCGCCCGCCGAGAACGGCCTGGCCGCCGGCCCGACGTGTTGCGCCTCCACGCGGACCCTGCCGCGGACGCAACGCTTCCTGAAACGATGCTGGGACGCAACGGCGTGCTGAGAAATGCTGGGAGATCATGGGGATAGAATGAAATATACCATTTGGTAAACTAACATAGCTATTGAAAATTGCCATTTATAGATTTTATAGTGGATTTTCCCATTACAAATGATGATTTTCCATTGTTATGTTAGTTCACCGGAGGGTACATGAATATGTGGTTATATGTGGTTATATGTTATGGAATGGATATTCATTATGGATACTTTATGCACATATAATTTATTTTGCTTATTGATCTGGAATTGGAATAAGATTCATCATCAAGATTTTAAATGATTTTATAATGTTCTATATAATTATATATTTATATATATTTGGATACACATACCATGATAATTTAGATATGCACATGAATTGATATATATATATATATATGAGAGTATCATGCGTACTGTGTATAGGTGGTACTCACATCTTGCCCACCATGCGTAACGGGATGTTTTTTTTCTGAATAATCCCTATAGGTCTCTCCTAGGGCTTGGGATTTTGGGCGCCCGGCGCCAACATGATGACGATGCATTAATGGATTATGTACCATCGTAATTAACATGGGTAATACGTATAATGGATTGCCAAATTTACCATGTTTTTAAATTTGTTTTTTGCCAAATTTACCCTAAAGATGGATTGTTACTATTAAGCCTGATTCACCATGATGATTAACAATGATAATGATGACAATTTACCATTAACTCACCATAGTATCAACCATTAATATTAACCATCACTAACCATTTTTAGGCACAACGCACCACCAGCGCCTCAGCGGGGGCATCAACAAGTCTTCCAAGTCGACAAGGATCCAGTGTTCTGAAGTTCTGGCTGACAGGCTGCGGGCACAAGCTTCACTTGAAATCCTGGTTTTGTTATAACTAGTTATGGAAGTTATGTTAGTTACTAACTTGTTACCCATGTTTTTTTTGCATGTTCCCTTGTTTGAACATTTGAGGCTTGAAAACAGTTCGAAAAGGACAATGCCAAATCTTAAATCATCTGTGCACGTATGGGGATTTGTCCATTACCAGGTTACATTGTCAGAGGAAGGTGGAGATTTTCACGTCATTTGGCGATTATCTGGTGGTGATTTGTCCTTTTCACTCGCGGAATTCCTGGAAAATTGGAATTTTCCATGGGCATTTCACCACGAGAAATGGGCATTTCACTAGCCAGTCAAGAGATCTGAAATGCAGTTAATATACCCTCTGGTTATTTAACATAGCCATGGAAAATGGCCCATTTATAGATGATTTTCCCATTAAAACCTCCATTTATTAGGGATTTTCCATGGCTATGTTAAATAACCAGATGGTAACCTGATTTTGACAAGCTAAGATTATATCAGCAGGACCTTGAACCCGAAACAAGTGCGATCAAAAGCCACAGTCTACGAGAGGTGGATAAACAATCAATAGGCTGTGAAGCATTTAGATCTAATTTGATGATAGATCATACCAGCCACAGCTCCATGGTAAATTATCAACATGATACTGTAAGGTTCAGTTTGTTCTTGCCCCAGGAACCTTTGACTTTGACTTTGGCATCATCCCAGACATGAACATCTCCTGCGATCCAGCAACGTATCCCTGTGCCGATCTCAGCAACGGGCTGAAGACTGTGGTGCTACCACATCACAACAACCACAACAACAACAACAACACCAACACATGTGTTTTGTCAAATACGGGTTCGTGGTTCCTTATTGTTCACATAGATTCCACATTCGTTGTGTTTTAGTGGCGAGAAACCCCATGAAACCTGAGGCGTGTGCACCACGAACATCTGCGACCGTCAAATACTGAAGACCTACTTGGTCTCAACCCGCCAGGGGCCACACAAACCGCTCAGCTTCGGGGGCTGCGGTGGTGGCTATAAGGTGGTGCCCCATCGTTAACTAAGTTGGTTTATAAAGTTTATAAGTCCAATAACTATGGTCTATCGTAGATATATGATATATCTATACTTGCTATGGTTTATAAACCAATGTTTTGGAAGTTGATGAGAATCACTTGGAAAGATTTAACAGGTACTGAATGATGCTTAAAAAACAGAATAGACTAGGGCATGGGGCGTGGGAAACCCTATTCCAGGAGCGGCAACCTTGGCTGAAAGGATGTCCAGCCCTGACAAGACCATGATGTCTGCAACATTATAATATATACCATCTGGTTATTTAACAAAGCCATGGAAAATGGCCCATGTATAGATGGTTTACCTATTAAAAATGGTGATTGTCCATGGCTATGTTAAATAACCAGATGGTAATATATATATATAGGCACTGTATTTACAATACACCATAGTTATATTTATATCTCGGATATATGCCCATGACACCGCAATTTTGTTTCTTGAATCGCTTGAACCCCTCATCGCGTCCTAGTTCTGGTCTCCTCTCCATGGCCCAGGTGTGAGCTGCATGTCATGTCCCATGGGACAGTACTCCTTGACGCCGTATACGCGCGCGCTGACGGGCGATGACTCAGGCATCCTCCGGTCATCCTGGGTTTGTTTAGTCGGTGATTTGGCTCATTTGGCTCATTTGGCTCATTTTCCCAATGGAAAATCCACCATTTTCCTGGGGAATCTAACATGACTGGGGAATCTATACATTGTGAGCCCCCCAAACGATAGCTAAGTTGCTGAACATAACTCCCATTTCACTATGGTTTATGATACCTAGAAAACAAACTAGTATTCATGGGGTTTATAAACCAACATTCACATCACTGGGGGGGCTGAACATTTGTTAATTTTGGGGGACGGTGAAGATGATCCCTTTATGGATGATTCACCCAATGTTCGAATGTGACCAGCAACAAGTGGGGGGTTCAACCAACAGAAACAGAAGGTCTGGACAAACAAAACACAGGGATTGGACTAACAACATAGAAAGTATGCGTGATTGCTTCATATTGCCAACGAAATTGCAGGCAAATACTTGTAGAGTCCTACGGACTTTTAACGTATGTTTCCCGTGGGCGAAACCAGGGCTATGCGGCGACAAGTGACAATGGCGATGATACTCCTTAGCTGCGGCCCAGGTTGCCACTATCAATCGCTCGTGTAACATGTTACAATTTACAATGAGATATATACTGTAAAATGAAATTGATTATTCTTGATATACGTTGTACAGCATGCATTTGGGATATAATTTACGGTAAAATGTGGTAAGCCGAATGCTATAAACATACCAGTTGGAGACTTTAGCAACCATTTACGGCCATATTTAGGAATTTTGTATATTTTTGTATTGCCTTGGGTGAATTCCACATGACTGTAGAAGGAGTTTTTATCACATCAGTTTTATATAGTTTTCCTATCATGAATTATAAGTCACCGACTTACTGAAGTGAATCAACATATCTATTTTATTCATCACACTTTCATCACTTTTCCACCTGGTTCCCCTTGATTTCCCTCGTTTTTTCCGGCGGCGAGCCGCAGGTTTGCTGGGCTCGTGCCTGGACCGGAAAGCCTGGGGCGGTATCCCCAAAAAAAGGTCATTGAACCACCATTACCCTCTGGTTATGTCAAAATAGCTATGGAAAATGGCCATAGGAATAGTGAGTTTTCCCATGAACAATGGTGATTTTCCAGTTCGTGATTGAAACGCTTACCCTCTGCTTATTTAACGTAGCGAACTGGAAAATCATCATGTTCAATTGGTAAATGATCATGTTCATCATCTATAAACGGGCCATTTTCCATAGCTATGTTAAATAACAAGAGGGTAAATCTAAAACATGGAAACCCATAATAGAAACATTAAACATCATTAAACCATCTAGAATCCATGTATTCGACTCATAAACCATTTAGAAGCTACATATGAAAAAAAACAGTTCACGGTGTGATTTAACGCCATTTATAACCTATCTAATGCCCAGTTGTAACCCATCTATAACCCAATGATGATCTACTTAGAATCCATCATATTTTGCTCTGGCCCATGTCATGCCCATCTACGCGCAGAGGTCCGGTAGCGTATTGGAAGGCGACTGCTTGAGCTGCGCGGACGTGGTCACGCAGGCGACGACTCGGGCTGTGGGAAACCCTGGCCGCCACAGACCTTCCATGACTGGGATCTACTTGTTTGGATATTAAGGATGATTTCTATGGCCTTGTGTTTACCACATCACATGTGTGTATACGTATAGTTCAACCATATCACTGGGATGTTTTTTTTCTCCCAAGATAATATTTGAGGATTGGTCCAGAGCAGTTTATGTCTTTGAAAAGCGAAGACTGCCTTTTTGGTTGATGATTTACTATGATTTACCAATGTGTTTCTTGAAGATCAAAATTACTAATCATCATCATCATTATTATTATTTACTAATATTTACTATGACTTACCAATGATTTACTATGATTTATCATAATTTGGGGTTACCTTGATATACTCATCACTAACTCATCACCTTGATTGGAAGACCAGGTGGGCAAGATGCCGAACTGTGCTGGGCGATGCTTGGCGTAAGAGGTATGTGTTCCATCCATAAATCTAGGAAGCTCAATATCATCTTGCGTAGAAAGTATCATGTAAATCTATAAAATCTAGAAACCATGATAGTGAATCTTGTCAAATTATGGTATGCATATCTATTTATAGATGAGGATGTCCTAAAATGAGGGGTACCCCAGAATGGATGGTTGATAATGGAACATCCTGGGGGAGCGAGGAAGTGTTCGAGTGCCTCGAGGGCTGATGGCGCTGAGAGGTGCGGCCCCATAGCTGTTGGGCGAAAACTTTCCTGCAGATGTTCTGAATAGATCTGAATAGTGGTAAGATGTGGTAAGGTACTGGTTAACAAGTGGCTTATAACTAACTCATACGAAACACCTAGTTGAAAGGGGATGCATAACCACTCAGATACGATCCCACTGAAGCGTGCGTGAATCAGCTATGAGGAGGCTCATGATCGTTGCGGACAACGTGGTGAAGATCCTTTTGTCATGATGGTTCAAACATGTAGACCACGATGTGTTGACTGTTTATAACCATCATTTAAATATGATAAACCATTGATCATCATTTTTTGACATATTTTGATGGTTTGAAACCATCACAACATGTTTTTGAACCCAAGATTTCATAACCCACTTCCCCCAGCCAACACTGCAGGTAACACCAGGCATGGCCTGCGCTTCTACCGCTGTCCCAATGCGGGGGCCTGCCCCGGAGGCGTCTGGTGGTAGCGACCAAAACTTGGGGTGTGTTGGTTTGTATATGGAGGATACATTCTCTGGTTGGTGGTGACTGGAACATGGCTGGATGATTTTTCATTTTTCCATATGGGAATGTCGTAATCCCAACTGATGAGTTGTCCATCATTTTTCAGAGGGGTTTTTGTCAACCACCAACCAGGATATATGTATATATCCATTAACCACCATTAACCACCATTAACCACCATTAACCACCATTAACCACCACTAACCACCACTAACCACCATTAACCACCATTAACCACCATTAACCATACCATTAACCACCCTTGGGGTAAGTCAACCACCAACCAGACATACTTGGGATGTGAATCTTGGCAAATGACGTCGTTTCTGGTGTCGTTCTTTTCGGGTGTATGAATACACCCATCAACTCATAGTATCGCTATGGTATGTCGGTTGTCATGAGAAATATAATAAACGATTATAGATACCATAAATATACCATAATTAGTTTACTATAAATATATTATACACTATAGTAAACTAATATAAACTATAGTGTAGATACCTAACCGATTGATTTTGAGGTACCATTGGACACAGCCATGTTGACTCGTGCCAGGAGATATGGTGGTCGCTGACAACCTCACGCAAAACCAACGTTGCGTTGGAAGACTCAGAGGGTGGACAACTTGTCATCCCAATGCAGAAGTGGGACCCCAACAGTGGGAGTTTTACCAACCAAAATATGGGAGTTTAAGCAACCAAAATGTCGGTTTGGTATGGTTTTAAGCCATATTACAAAACAGAAGTTGTGATTTTTCACCAACCAAAATGGTGGTATTTAACAAGACATTGTGTTAATATTGGGTAATATTCTTTTGCCCAGCCAGTTTCCGGTGAAGATCTTCCCAACAATAGCAACCCGTGGATCTTATGGGAAGGTTTCGTTTTAGAACGCGGGATAATACTCAATTTGAAACGCGACTTTATTACTCATGTTGAAACGCGACACACTCTGTGCCATGGTTTCCATGGTTTCTATTTTTCTCTGCGGTTTT
>Ga0126342_10009520_pt1 | contig 17410 bp, 16 predicted proteins | sample Cyp1metagenome_FD_92528 | JGI IMG/M metagenome (GOLD analysis project Ga0126342, IMG submission 92528) | Coral microbial communities from Lord Howe Island, Old Settlement Bay, Australia - Cyphastrea 1 metagenome | ecosystem: Host-associated > Invertebrates > Cnidaria > Coral ... | reverse complement strand
CACACATTTCACAAAAAAGAAAAACATGGATTTCACCGACAAAAATGCGGAGTTCACTCACCAAAATGTGTGATTTCACACATTTCACCAGAAAAAAACATGGATTTCACCGACAAAAATGGGGAGTTCACTCACCAAATGTGGGATTTCACACATTTCACCAGAAAAAAACCATGGATTTCACCGACAAAAATGGGGAGTTCACTCACCAAAATGTGGGATTTCACCCATTTCACCAGAAAAAAAGGTTTCACCGACAAAAATGGGGAGTTCACTCACCAAAATGCGGGATGTCACACAGTTCACCAGAAAAAACATGGATTTCACCGACAAAAATGGGGAGTTCACTCACCAAAATGTGGGATTTCACACATTTCACCAGAAAAAAAAACATGGATTTTACCTACAAAATTTAGGGAATTCACCCAGAAAATGTGGACATGCACCGAATTTTAGCAAGAAAAATGATGCTTTGACCGATAAAAAGATGGTTTGACCGTTTGACCTGCAAGATGTGGGAATCAACCTGATTTAAACAGGATTTTTCATGATTTGACATCGTTTAACCAACCAAAGTGCGGATTTCACTAAAACTGGATTTGACCTTCAGGAACTATGGGCGCCTGTCATGCCCACCACCAAGCCCTTGTCTTGGAGCACTTGCACCACTTCCTTAGGGTGCAACCGTTAGCAATCCAGCCTCAAAACAGGAAAAAACTGACGCAAGCGTGGATGTTGCTTTTCGCTTGATCATCATGCACTCTACTGGACCCTGAAATGCAGATTCTCATTGCATCCATTCAAAAATGTTGTTCCTGATTTTCCGAATTTCCTCTTTGCTTATATACCTCCCAGTTTTTTTTCTGGGCATCCACATTTTGATTATTTAGATTCCCATCTCATTCTAACCATAATTTCTGCTGCTCATCTTCCAAGTCTTGGTCCCTTAGGACCGCCACGCATCGTGTTTGTCCAAGGGTTTTACCTTTCCAAAGCCATCCGCTTTCAAAACCTCATCGGAGGTGGGAAAAAAAAAGTGTGACTAATGGTGGATACATATTGATAAACCGATCATTTGTTGCTTGGGTTTAGGGAAAAAGTTACAGGCGATCATTTTTTGCTATCCCCACATATAGGGGGGTGCCTGCAGATTTTGTTTCGACCAATCTGTGGGAAACGTTGTAATATGTTGTAATTTCATGCAGTTTCCACCAATGAAAATGTGCTTTTTTTCAGGCGCAGAAATTTGGAGTTACACAAAAGTTAAACCAATTCAATGGGACACTCTTTGAGGAAAGTGATTTTCCTTCTGAAAATGGAGCGTGTGCCTGCCAGGTCTCTTCACGCCCAGCAATCATGCAACAGAGGTAGTTGAAACTTGGTTCTACCCGGTAGCATTCAACAGAATGGAGGATTTTTGCACTTGACGGATTTCAATTTTTTATATTTCAAACAGCAAACAAAGCATCATGAATCAATCGTGGTAGTCCCTCCATCCCTCAAACCCCAGTGAACTTCGAGGTCAGTGGTACTTGGATACTTCCCCCTGGTTCCCAGCAAGCCTTGCAATGGGAAATACCTGAGAAAATTGTCTGTAAATGGATCATAATGGGTATAATAATGGATAATAATGGTATAAATAATGGGTATAAATGGTTTGACTGATTGACTACCTAAAAGTGAATGAACCAGAACTCGCAAACTCCCAGTGCGTCCAATCGGCGATAAGATCTCGAGCGTCACCCGGGGGTTGCAAGCAGTCCGGAGTTCGAATGTCCGTGCCCAAATCAATTTGCCTCGTGCGAACGTTCGATTGACATGCCAGAGGGAATATAGGCAACAGTGACAGGACTACAACCAAGTGATCTATTCATATCCATTTTGGGAAAGTCTACCATTCTGAGCGAACAATTTCCTCTGTGTGGTTTCCGCAAAATGATATTATATGTGGTAGCAAATTGGCAAATTGCCAATGTCAGCGATCGATTGGTCTTCGGGACCATGTTTGGAAGCACAACTCACTGGCACAACGTGGAAGATCAACCCTCTCAATCGATGTCTTTTCACTAATCACAGGAATATTGGATGTGCGATCACCATGATTATCATCCTCTCAGGAATCGTGGGATGATATCTAAGTGTACACCCGATTTGTTGTTGGAGACGTTTGGAACTGATGCACCAGATGGATCCCGCGGATGATTTCTGTCCTCGCCAGCTCTTTCCCAATGTTGTGATGGTCGCCTGGGTCCCCAGATGGATCCATGATATCCATGGTTCAATCAGTAAACCCTAGGATCTTCAAGTGGCATCTCGGCTGAGTATTCTAGTGGTTTTTGGGATTTTTCTCCAGTATTGTCCGGTTGATCTACTACCGGGGGGGTTTATCCCCAAGTTTAGAGGTTTACCCACATTTTTTAACCGGCTTGATAAAAAACATCCGACTATATATACCATATCCAGCAACATCCCGGAAAATGCTTGTGGCTATTCTATGGCTATTCTGATACCATTCATACCCGGAAAAAATTTGGGTAGAGAAAATTGACCATCCAGCTGTAGGGCTACCGGGTCGTCCGGTCCTGTGATCATCTTCACAGCCACTTGCGCGTCTTTGATTTTCCTGGACACGATCATGATATCTTGGAGCATAGAGAGCAACAGCCAACAAACATGAGATCATGTTTTGGTCGTTGTAGAGCAGTGCCAGAAATTGAGAGCGGACATGTCTCCCAAATGAGCGGAGGAAACCATTGAATCACCATGACTCATTCATACATTGATTTTACACTAGGCACTATGAATCATCATTGATTGGTTGGGCACCAACAACCCTGAAATTTGAAACCGTGGCGCCCAAGCACTCGCCACACTCGCCACGTGGATGGAGGTTTTATCAGGGATCGGTTTAGTGAACTCTGGGTGAACTAATTAACCAAGAAAATCCAACAAACATAACTGGAAGGGCCACCACCTGGTGGTTTCTGTTTTTGGGTACCCCCCTGTTCAATCCGGTGCCCAATGGTGCCCTTCACTGACCGAATTCTGTTCCAAAGCCGCCTGATGGTTTCTTTGGTATCATGCCTTGGTGGGTCCATGATGGGCAAGATCCCCGCAAACTGCATAGGGCCCTGGTTCTTGCTCACTGCGACGCCCAAGGTCTTGAAACCTCCAGAAAAACACCGAAAAACTTTCCGCGACGCCCTGACTGCAAAGCCGTGCTCTATTCTTGAGAAGTGGCAAACCCCAGGTTAGCGTTGAGTGCAAAGCTGCTGCTTTCTCTGGGTACCCAGATGTTTCATGTTATATCGCATTACATACCCATTAAATATCCTAGTAAATATTCATTGATATCCCATTATTCTATTCCTATTAGAATATATATATATATATATGATAGATATCATATGTGTATATTACATAGATGTGTATCTATATTTATATATGTATGTATATACATATAATATACAGATACATATACATATACATATACACATACACATACACATACATATACATATACATATACATATACATATACATATACATATACATATACATAGGCATTGCATCTATATGTACTGTATATAATGTGTATACAAATATATTATGTATGATATATATATATATATATATATATATATTTATGAGAATATCGGCCAGCCACAGACTGAAATCAGCAAAATATTTTTTTTTACCATTCCTGGCCCCATTTCCCCAACCATTCCTTTTTGCTGTTTCAATTCCTGGGTCATTCCTAGCACCATTTTTTTAACCATTTCTTTCTTGGCCCCATTTCTCCAACCATTCTTTTTGCTGTTTCAATTCCTGGGTCATTCCTAGCACCATTTGTTTAACCATTCTTTCTACTGTTTCAATTCCTGGGTCATTCCTGGTCCTATTGTTCCAACCATTCTTTTTGCTGTTTCATGTCCTGGCTCATTTCTTCCTACCTTTTTCAGTTGTTCCCCACCTGCCAGGTGAGGGTTGTTAGATTTTATCACAGTTGTTCTCGTCCTCCTCCTCCTCGTCCTCCTCCTCCTCGTCCTCCTCCGCCAAGCTCTTCGCCAAGCTCTCCGCCAACTCTTCGCCAACGTCCGAGCTCAGTGTGCACCGCTGGACCTCAACCTGGGACCTGCCCAGCTCAGTGTGCAAGGCTGGACCTCAACGGCCAGGCCAGATAGAATGCCAGAAGATATCCCAAATAGAATGCCAGATAAAATGCCAGAAGATATGCCTAGTAGAGTGCCAGAAGATATGCCAGATAGAATGCCAGAAGGTATGCCAGATAAAGTGCCAGAATGTTTGCCAGATAGAATGCCAGAAGATTTGCCAGATAGAATGCCAGATAGAATGTCATAAGATATGCCATATAGAGTGCCAGAAGATATGCCAGAAGATATGCCAGATAGAGTGCCAGAAGATATGCCAGAAGATATGCCAGATAGAGTGCCAGAAGATATGCCAGAACATGTGCCAAATAGAATGCCAGAAGATATGCCAGATAAATTGCCAGAAGGTATGCCAGATAAAATGCCAGAAGATATGCCAGATAGAATGCCAGAAGATTTGCCAGTAACAAAACATATAAATGTCCTGGTGGGGATAACTCGAAGTAAAGTAATTTGTATTTGTGTGCCTGTGTACCTGGTACATGTCATTGCCTTCATTGTTACTACTAGTGCCTGCCTTTGTATGCTGCATTGCTCTAGGCCGATTGGCCCATTTGCTTTCCTTTCCTTGCCGCGATACTGCTGATGGGCTTTACAACTAGTATAAAGTATGTACATGCAACATTGTCAAATCAACAATGCACAGCGAGCGCCGAACGCCAAATCCAAAAATGAGCCAGCAGGCAGTCGGCCCATCATTTTTTGCTCAAAGCTGATGCTCGAGGTGAGTATATGAGCTTGAAATGCTCAGTGCCGCCTGCCAAGCAATTCTACACCCAGCCAGTTGGCCGATCTTTTCCACTCAATCACTGAAAATATAATATATGACAGGACACATAGTGACCTAGCGTTTACTTGTATATTGCACGTGTGTTAAGTTGTACCGTTTTACCTATCTTTCAACTTCGCTGGCATCCGGGCAGCATGTCACATGCTCTCTGTACGACCTAGAGCCTGAGTGACAGTTCTCATGGTAACTAATGGTACTTATGCCGCAGGGATCTTACCCTCGACTTCAGCCAAAAGTGCTGGATGGATGTCAGCCCGGGTGAGCCCAAACTCGTTCTCACTGTTGTCAAGAAAATCCAGCTGCTGCTGCAAAGATCTCAGCATCTTGGACTCCATGTTTGCAACCACCAGTGACTTGAGAGCAGTGATCATGTTCAACTCTGTGATCAACAGCCTGGCTTCTCGCACCTTGCCCCGCAGAAGCTCTTTGATCGCAGCATCCATGTCCACCAGCGCAGCATTTGCTCCATGCTCCTCCCAGAACCGCTGGCTGAACTTCTCAGCATCCGCTGTGGCCTGTGACAGCGGCAGCTGCACATGAAGGTAATATATTTGATAATCAATGTGATACAATCGCCCAGTATAACAAAATCAACACACCTATTTTCTATATCAATCAATGCATGTGGTCACCCATGTGGTCAATACATCTCGGCAATGTTTCAAAAAAATACACCGGCAAGAGACCCCAAACAGTGCGGGGAGGAAGGGGAGCAGGGGCCAATTAGATAGAAAGGAAACAAGGGGAGACACTCTTGGGAGGACACTCTGAGGAGGACACATTAGCAAAAAGGCTCTTCAGAGACACTCCTGCAAAGGCACTCCAGAGAAGACACTCTTGAGAGACACTCTTGGGAAGACACTCTTGGGAGACACCGTTACGAGACACTCTTGGGAAGACACTCTTGCGCCCCCGCAGGATGACACTCTTGAGAGACACTCTTGGGGAAACACTCTTGCAAGACACTCTTGGGGAGACACTCTTGAGAGGCACTCTTGCAATGCACTCCTAGGAAGATGCTCATGAGAGACATTCTTGGCTTGCAAGACACTCTTGAGCGTCTGAAAGAACAGTCTTGCGAGGCACTCCTAGGAAGACACTCTTGAGAGACACTCTTGGGGAGACACTCTTGCAAAACACCCTTGGGGAGACACTCTTGAGAGGCACTTTTAGAGACACTCTTGGGAGAAACCGTTACGAGACACTCCAGGGAAGACACTCTGGGGACGACACTCTTGCGAAACACTCTTGCAAGACACTCTTGGGGAGACACTCTTGAGAGGCACTCTTAGGGAGACACTCTTGGGAGAAACCGTTACGAGACACTCCTGGGAAGACACTCTGGGGACGACACTCTTGGGAAACACTCTTGCAAGACACTCTTGGGGAGACACTCTTGAGAGGCACTCTTGGGGAGACACTCTTGGGAGACTCTCGTGCAAGACACTCTTAGGATGACACTTTGGGAGACACTCTGAAAAAACACTCTTGGGGAAACACTCTTGCAAGACACTCTTGAGAGGCACTGCTGGGGAGACACTCTTGGGAAGACACTCTTGGGAGAAACCGTTACGAGACACTTTAGGGAAGACACTCTTGGGACGACACTCTTGAGAGACACTCTTAGCGAGGCACCCTTGGGAAGACACTCTTGGGACATACTCTTAGGATGACATTTTTAGGAGACGCTCTTGCAAGACACTCCTGGGGAGACACTCTGGAGAGACACTTGAGAGACTCTTGCAAGGCACCTTGATGATGACACTCTTGGGAGACACTCGTAGAGACACTTTTCAGCGACACCTGGCTTGAGAGTGCATCGAGAATCCGAGATGTCACTTTTACCGTTTACCCGCAAATTTACAGGTGAAACCCCGTTGCAAGAGTCGCGATGTAGGATTTCCCCGGGAATTCACAGAGGAAATGGACACAGGATCCAAAAAGGGCCACTTTATCCGAGCATTTGCGAGGAAAACGTTCGAGCCAAAATGGTGACCAACAATTTACCCGAGAATTCACAAGCGAAATGGACATTGAGGATCCCAGAGAGCCATGTTACCTGAGGATGTACAGGCAAAACACTCCAGCCAAAATTGCCCCAAGGATGGCGTACCTCGATCAGACCCGGCCCTTTACACTCACCATGAGAACCCCTCAGCGTCACCACTGTTTGGGGAATGAATGACAAGGCATAAACTCAAACAGAGATCAGCACAAAACTAAACCAGGGACTTCACAACATGTTTTCATCAAACTACTGAACTAGCGCCTTCAAAAAGTCAGTGGGGCACTTCATGAGCTGAGCCGGGTTGACCTTGATCTTGGCAGCCGCATCAAATATCTTGTAGATCGAGACATCCTTTGCCAAACAAGCCTTCCAGTTCTGGGCCCCGCTGGTCTGGAACCCTCCACAGTGCTGCTCCATATCATTTGCCATAACTGCCAAATCTGATTTGAATTGCGCAGCTTGGAAGCCAACCAAGTCTTCAAACATAGTGTTGGATGCTTCGTTGACCGGGGCAAACTTCTCTGACATGTCCAGCACGATGAGCCTGGTGATTGGGCAGTCAGAAGCCTTTGCACTCTCTGCAGTCTCTCCTGCATTGTCCAGCCACTCTTTCTGAAGTTTGCCCACTGCGGCGAGATCTTGCTGCATCTTGTTTCGAGCACGGTGCAGGTATCCAAGCATTTGGAAATTCTTGTCTGTGGCCAATCTTTCCTTCGCAGAAGTCCCATTGCCATCTATTTTGTTCAAGGTCGTGCGCAGGAAGACCCCATTGGAAATGACCTGGGAATAGAGGTCCAGAAGCACCGCAAGTTCTACAAACTCCGGGCACTTCTCCTTGATGTTCTGCACAATCTCGGCAAACCGCTTGAGACACGGCAATGAAGACTTCAACTCGTCCACTGCCGGAGTTGGCAAAAGGGCCTGAAGCACAGTGATGAGCTGCAAGTGATCACCATCCTTAAAAAATCAACGACCTAATGTCTTAATGATGAAAAAAAACACTTGGTTGAGTTGTTTGTCAGAGGTTAAGATCAGGCCTTGTCCAAAAGGTTGTAGCAAACCTTCAGCAAGAAATCAGGCAACGGATCCAGAATCTTCTGGGGTGTTTCCGCGTTCTTCTCCTGCACCCTGTTCAAATTGGTGATCACCAATTCGAAATCAATCTTCTCACGCGTGGAATCGGCCATGGTCTTGACTAGTTCAGACACAGCAATGGAGCTTCGATTTGAGACAAGCCATCCCTGCAGCCCCTTTGTTGTCGACATGGAGCCTGGAATGGTAGGGAAACGGTTCAAGCCCTTCAGCAAGCTGTCCACAAAGCCGGCCTCAACATTTGCGGCATCCATGGTCATGACCAACTTCCCAATCTCACACAACCTCTGCTGGAACTTGGCAGCCAAGGGTTCCACCTCAATCTTGCGGGTCCCGGCCTCAAGGTTGCCCCAAAGCACAAGGATCCTCTCCAAGGCAGCCGTGCCTTGAAGCGCGCCAATGTCCTTGTCAAGAAAGCTTCTGAACTCTTCCAGTTGGGGTCGGAGGAGCTCAGCTTGACCAGCGCAACGGACTATGTCAGCACAAGCATCTGCCCAGAAAGAACCTTCCTGAGTCAACTGTTGTCTGATCATTTTCTCAAATTTTGCCCGGCCATGGTACTTGCTGAACGCCGTGACATCTTGAACGCTGGCCTCCACGCCTTCAAAGTTCTCAGCGAAAATGTAAAGAAAGCACTTGCAAAATCGTTCAAGTCTCTGGGCGGCTTCCAAAATGGGAGCCAGCAAGGGCCTCTGCTTGATGCCCTCAAGGACGGACGTGGCCATGCTGTGATTTCCCAAGTACCCTTTGCACAGTGCCATGAAGGCAGCACGGCTGTTTTTCTCCATCTTCATCAGAACCAGGATCTCATCACTGGAGAAGAGATCATCAAGTCCCTGCGCAAAAGCCTCCCACAGTATTCTGGATTGGGCTAAAATTTGGCATGACTGACATCATGATATCTGCTCATTTGTATTTGAAATAAAAACCATGAATGTGCAATTACTAGCGTGGTGGTGACTTCTCAATCAACCTAATCAATGATGAGCGCGATGGAATTCAACCCTGCTAAATTGGTGGTCTATAGTTGCGATGCTGAGTAGGTAGCAAACACTTGCCAACAGGAAACAGAAATCTGCAATCAGCAAGTAGCAACAAAAAGAAAGTATCTGAACATCTCACAGAAACACGTGCCTCTGCAGCTTCTTGGACCTGAAACTCCTTTGGTGAAATTGCGCCGGGGCTCTTCAATTCACCTGTCTGATCAGTCCCCTCCTTTTCCAAGATCTTATCCACATCCATTTCGCCATCAAAATCCACCTGCGAAGGCTGTGATGATGAGTCCGCAGTGTTCGGAGACGCCGTGGCCAACAACGCACTCAAGATGTCTCCGACTGACATGCTTTCACCCTTGAAAGGAACCAGGTCTCCACCAGCAGCGGAAGCAAAAGCCAAGCGTGAAGCAAACTTCCCCCAAGCTTTGACCTGTGCAGCTTCATCAGCTGCCAAAGTCGGCTGAGTGCGCCGAAGATCTTCAAGCAGGAAGCGAAAGACCAGCTTGGTTTGCATCACCAATGGAGAAATGGGCCAGAGCTTTCTGGTCAGAGTGATGTGCGCAATGATCTGGATGATGGGAGTGTGCTGGAGCCCCTTCGCAAGCTTCTGCCGGAGGAACATTGCGTGCTCACATTCTGTGACTCGCTGTTCAAGCACTTCAGACGCGTTGGCTCCACCGCTTTTCTCACCCAAAGTCTGGACAATCTTTTTGGCCTAAATCCAACGCAATCCAACCCAAAGCAAAAGCAGGTCTAGCAACCAAATATCAGTCATCAAATAACAAATATCTTGCATCTTCAAAATAGCTGCCAAACCCCAAGGTGATAGCATACTTTGTCAAACTGTTTTGCCCCAGCATGGTTGCTCACAGAGGTGCTTGCTGCTTGCAAAAAAAAACTTTACTTCGAGTGATCCCCACCGATGCATGATATCTGACACATAATTCTGCCATTTTATCTGGCATGCACCTGACATAATTCTTATTCTTATATGTAGGTTCTGATATTCTGTCCGGCGAAACTTTCTGGCAGGGAAGAGCAGGAGAGGACAACTCTGATGAAATCTGGACCATTCTAGATTTCCTTTCTCAATGGATATCCTCCAAAATGACTGTTTTTGATGGCGTGCGCGCGCAGGGCGTACCCGATGAAGAAAAAAACGCTGAAGTTCAGCCACTTCAATCTGATGTTCTATCTGGTCGCACTTTGGTTGGCATGTCATCTGATATATCTTGTGACATTCTATCTGGCAGTTTGTCTGACATATTATGTGACATATCTAGTGACATTTATCTGACGGATTTGCTGACATCTTTTCTGGCATTCTATGTGACATATCTTGTCTGATGCATTATCTGGCATTCATCTGGCAGATTTTCTGAGATCTCATCTACAATCCAGCAGCTAGCATTCTATTATCTGGCAGTTGTATCTGACATCTTATCTGGCATTGTACCTGACATATCTTCTGACATTATGTCTGACATTTCTCTGCGGTTCAGGTCCAGGCCCACTCCAGCAAGTTCGGCAACTGTTCGGGTCCAGGGCCACTCCAGCAAGTGTGGCCACTGAGGCCACCGGTTGTGCCACAAACGGGCAGATGCAGACCGTGATCCCATCTTCAACAACTCGGCAACATCTTCGACAAGCTCGCCAGCAAGATGACGGGAGGAGAAGGAGAAGAAGGAGGAGGAAATGAATGGGATCCATTCTTTAAAATCTAACAACCCTCACCTCACATGTGGGGAAAAAACGCAATCACAATCCCATTGGAGAGATTATGGCTAAGCCTGAGCCCTGCACTCCCAACAAACTGCTAGAGCAGCTCTTGTCTGAAGCATGCTGGTGCGTCAAGCAAAGGAAATTCTCACCAGTCAGGCCTATAAAGCTCTTCAATGAGGTGCCGCCCATCTCGAGGTGCTTCTCAGCCACGTCCTGGAGGGAATCATCCAACGAAGCCTTGATGCTTTCAAATTCGCAGCCCTTCTTGCTAAGACTGCCTCCTTTCTTGGAGGTTTCTTGATCATCTTCCTTTCCATTAATTTCCTCAAGGGTACCAGCTGAAGAAGCAACCAGGCTGAGGACTGCACCATCAGCACCAGAACCTGCTGCAGCACTTGCAGCTTTGCGCTTCTTTGCATTCTGCTGCCTGGCTGCAGCAGCCTGCTTCTCCCTGGCTTGCTGAGATTCTTTGGTCAGAGTTCCCCCGCCAAGCCCCAGAACTTTGCGACCAGCGACATTGCTGTCACCAGATTCCCCTTGCATGCCATATGCTTCCAGAAGTGGCTCCTGCTCCTCTTTCAACTTCTGCTGGATCTGCGCCTCAATTTCATCGTGCCTCGCCACAAGCTGTGCCAAAGTAGGAAGTCTGCCGCCCACACTGGTAGCAGTGCCTTTCAAATGCAATGCATCTGGACGCGCTTGCTGATGCAGCCCACAGACAAACTTGAAGACATCTTGCCCATGCCTTTCGTGCAACTGCAGCTCTGGCGTCAAAAAAGCTTCCTGGTGCGTGGCCCCAGACCCAAAGGAGATTCGGACTTTTCGCACACTTTGCCAAAACTGGCTTGGTAGCTCTTGAAGGCTGATCCCATACAACGTGAGGTTGCTACCAGGCCCCAAGAATGGGATCTGCATCGGCTGAAGCTTGCAGTGGTCTGTCTCAAACTTCAACTGGTCAGGAGGGTGGCCAGTCATTTCACTGTACTCCTGCTCCGTCACAGCTGCAAGATCCTGGAAAACGGAGTATCCGTAAGTCTGTGAGTTCATCACTGTGCTGGCTGGTTTGAACAAAGTTGCTTGGAGAGGGTGACTTGCCCGATGTTGCTGCGACAAATCAAACTCCTGCTTGAAGAGAGGGTCCTTCGAAGCTTCCCCATTGACATTGGAGTAGATGACAATCAACGAGGACAGGGGCCTGTTGGGCCTGATGGACATCGCGATGTCAGCGCAATCTTCACAGCAATCTAGGGTGATGCTGGACTTGTTCTCTTGCACTTCAGCAAAACGTGCCCCCTGCAATGCTTGGGTTTGACTCTGGAAAAGATGCAAGCGCAAATGTGTAAACGCGTGCAGCTGTAAAAACTGCAGTCGTTTCTAGACATCATCATATGACAAAAAAAATAAGTCTGCAATTGGCAGCTAAGTTGCTATTACACTTTGATCTCCAGAAACACGTGTATCTTGGCTATCTAACTTGGAACCGGTGCAGGTGTACGTGAAACCCCTCCCTGCCTTGGAGGTGACCTTGCAAAAGACACATGTGCGCTCAACTCGCGGTCGTTTGCCCGGTTGCTTGGCAGGAACGATCTGAGTCTCAGCCGGCACCTTCTTGTCAACCTTTTCCTGCAGAAACCGTAACATCTTGGAAGTTGAAGAGGTGCATCCCTCACAGGAATATTCAAAATGGAGGCTGCAGTTGAGTTACATTGCTTCACATAGTATAAAACATGAAATTTCTATAGGGTAATTTAGTAATTTAGTATATGCGGTATGCAGTGGGTAGTCCGGGTAGTCTAATCGCTATCGACCCTAGGCTTGAAACAACATCTAATTTGCACATGTCATCCAATGTCATATGTCCCAACTCCAGTCCTTTGCAGCAGGACCCCTTCTGTGAGACATGTCAATGGCAAAACGGCAAAGTCTGGAGAGTCGGCCTGCCTAAGTCCTAGGTAGAGCCTGCCTGCAGCTTGCAATAGAAGATAAATCCCCCAAGCTGCTTCCAACTGAGCTGTCATACTCACTTGAATCTATTGTACTGTTCTACCTTCCCCCTGCGTTTGATGTTTGTTCTCTCGATGCAGCTTCTGCAGCATGCTGCAACAATGGAATGGAAAGCGAAAATTGAGAAGACAAACGCCCAATCCCCTCACACTCACAGTGTCACTGATCGGGATTTTCCATGTTGCCTTAGGCCGGTCATCTTGCAAAACTGATGTTTGTGCCGCTGACTGCTGGTCAGCTGCCAAAGCAACTGAAACTGGTGAATTACAAGTGGTCAAGAGCTTACTGTAAATCTTGACCCACAAGTGAAGCCTTCTCTTCGCTTTAATGTCAAAGGTGTAAATACGGTACATATATATTATACACGTGACATATTGATATCTAAGTAGTCAAAAACAAAACACCAGAACTGATATTAGGTATGTAGGTATGTAGGTAGGTATGTATGTATGTCATGTCATGTCATGCCATGTATGCAATGAACCTATGATTAGATTCTACTGTAAGTATTGTCATGTATCATATATATCCTACATATGTACTGCTTGACATGTCTGTCTGCCTCTCTGTCCATCCGTCCGTTTGTCTCTCTGTCTCTGTCTGTCTCTGTCTGTCTGTCCATGTGTGTACGCATGCATGCATGCATGCATGCATGCATGCATGCATCCATGCACGTATGTATGTATGTATGTATGCATGCATGCATGCATGTTTGTTTGTGTGTATATATGTATTATGCAAAACTTTGGGTATATGTGTGCATGTTTCAGAACAATACATTGAATACATCATTTGAAATGAGCTGTTTTCAACAGTCAACACAGGCTCAAAAAGATTATACCAGTACTACCGCACAAGGCGGTGGCGGAAGTTTCAAAAATAGGAAACGTATAGTAGAGATTGGTTGTTGTGAATCACGGATGGCAAAGCGAATCCATTGGTGGACCGAAAGGTGATTGGAGCTGTGTTTTTTGGAGTGGCTGCAATGGTTGCAGTGGTCACCTGGTCGGTCACCTCACCCACAACTGCTGGATGTAGTGTGGTGTAGTGCAGCTGTAGTTGTCGCTGTAGTGTAGTGTAGTGGAGTTGTAGTTGTGGTGTAATGTAATTAGTGTCGCGTAGTTGCAGTTGCATTTGTGGTGGTGTACTGAGTGTAATGTAATGTAATGCAATGCAATGTGGGGTAGGGTAGTGTAGTGTAATTGAGTGTAGTGTGGTGTGGTGTAGTGTAGAGTAGCATAGTGTAGTGTAGTGTCGCGTGGTGTAGCGTAGTGTAATGTAATTAAGTGTAGTGTACTGTACTGCAGTGGAGTGTAGTGTAGTGAGGTGTAGCGTCGTGTAGTGGAGCGGGGTGTAGTGTAGTGTAGGGCAGTGTAGTGTAATGTCACTAGTGTAGTGTTGTAGTGTAGTGTAGTCTTATGTAGTTGTAGTTGCAGTTAGTGTGATGTAGTGTAATGTAGTGCAGCGTAGCGCAGTGTAATGTCATTACTGTAGTGTTATGTAATGTAGTTGCAGTTGCAGCTGTAGGTGTAATGCAGTGTCATTCAGTGTAGTGAAGTGTAGTGGAGTGGAGTGTAATTAATTAGTGTTGTGTAGTGTAGCGTAGTGTAAATGTTGTAGTTGTAGTTGTAGCTGTATTTAGTGTAGTGTAGTGCAGTGTAGTGGTATGTAGTGTAGTGTAGTGTAATGAAGCGTAATGCGGTGTAATTGAGTGTAGTGGAGTGTACTGAAGTGTAGTGTAATGTGGTGTAGCGTAATTTAGTGTAGTGTAGTGGATGTAGTGGAGTGTAGTGCGAGTGTAGCGTAGCGTAGTGTAGCGTAGTGTAGTGGAATGTAGCCTAGTGTAGTGGAATGAAGCGTAGTGTACTACAATGCAGAGTAGTGTAGTGGGGTGTAGTGTAATGCAGTGTAGTGGAATGTAGTGTAGTGTAGCGTAGCGTAATTGAGTGTATTTGAGTGTAGTGTAGTGTAGCGGAGTGTAGTGGAGTGTAGTGTAGTGTAGTGGAATGTAGTGAAGGTGTAGTTGTAGCGTATTGGAGTGTAGTGCGGTGTAGTGGTTGCCACGAAACCCTCACGTATTGCTCACTTTGACCAGAAGTGGTCCGTACCTGGTTTTGTACATGTTGACTTCTAAACGCGCTTCGCGCTACAACGGCGTGCACTTTTTCGACATCTCCACTTCCAACAGTGGTCCGACCCTGGTGTGTTTTGTACATTTACATTTTTCCTTCGAAATGTGCTTCGCGCCACAACGGCGTGCAATTTTTCATTTCTCATCTGGCCAGCTGGCTCCGCACCCGCCGCTTTAGCGAGCCTGCTTTTCGACCCTCCTGAGCCACAAATCATTGAAAAAACACCGTGCTTCGCGACTTTCCTACCTTTTCGCGCGCCTGGATCCTCTTTCTTCTGAGACTTTCTCTTCTTGATATGCTTTCTTCTTCTCTTCTCTTCTCCGACTCTTCCCATCTCTGCTTTTCATCTGTCCATATTGTTGGAAGTTTGACTTCTAAACTTCCTTCGATGATTAGAATATATATATATGTGTATATATATGTACATATATACATATGTATATGTATATATATATGTACATATATATATATGTATATATATGTATATATATATATGTACATATATATATATATACATATATATATATCGATATGTTTATATGTATATATATATATATGTAAATGTATATATATATATACGTCGTCGGTCTGTCTGGAGCATAAGGAAATCCTTCTGGCATAAAAGGGCCACAGCTGTTTGAATGTCCCCACATTGCGTCACGAATGCTACACATCATACAGTATATAGTTCCTAGTCACTAGTCATTCACAGTACATCAAATATCATATATCTGTCAGAATAAATCCTTTCTAGAAGCCGCTAGACTGCGAGAAGGCCAGTTCCAACCATGGCAACGATCAATGTCGCCAAGTAAGGCAACGCAATGCCTTCACCAGCCAAACATTTCACTGCATCTGGTGACATCTCAGCGGGAATTTTCAATTCCTTGGTATGGCCTTGAAACATCAATAGTTCAAGGGGAAGGACTATCCTGTCCTTTTTGCATGAATACAAAACAGTAGCGGTTGTCAAACACTTGGCACAGCCTTCTTGATTAGAGAAAGCCTTCCGACATGGGTTTTGTGAGATATCTACGAAAAGATCGGAGACCAACTCAGTTTGCTGGTCCAAATCCTTCATGGAACGGCTCGCATTTTCCACGCCCAAGTACTGAAGAACAGCCAAATCAATACAGGCCTTGGCACGTACGGTTGCATTGATGCCAGTGAACCTCCTCTGGGCAAAAGTCCATGGCTTCAAGTTTCTTGGGGCAGAAATTGATGATCGGATCTTCAAATCCTGCTGCGCCCATGCTGGAAGCGTGCCAGCATCAGGGGCAGCAGAAGGTGCACCTCGCTCCTGCATGCAAAACATTGTCATCTGCAATCTGAATTAGATATCTAGATGATGTTCATCCCTGTTCCATACATTGGCATCGCATTGCTTTTTCACCGGTGGGACATCATTGAATCCATGCAAAAATCACACATGCGTGCTTTACAAACACGTCTCCAGAAACTTTTTGGCGTTACGCAAACATAAAACAAAACAGACCACCGCAACATCCGTGCTCAAATACCACCGTCTCCGCTATCACGATCGGTATACCAGCGTAGTGAGATTCTTTGACAATCAAATAATCGAATATCTGCAACGTGCTAAATCTCCGCATGCTCGCATGATGCACCATGTTCATGGCCAAATCGGAAAATCGTTCAGGTATCAAAATTTAAACAGTTCGCGTAAGTTCATAGCTTCTTGTCGCGTAAAAACGCTGCGAGGACGTGAGACGCGTAAGGGGTCAAGGAACGAATGACGCAACCAAACCATACAAGAGGACGCGCACACACAGCGCCAAAAAAGTTTCTTTTTAGGACTGAAATACAAAAAGTTAAATCTTTCATACGCATACCAAAAAGTTAAATCTTTCATTTCATTTCACTCATTCATGCATTTCTTTCATTAATACATTTATTCATTCAATTCAATTCAATTCAATTCAATACAATTCAATGCAATTCAATTCAATTCAATCAATCATTCATTCATTCATTCATTTCATTCATTCATTCACTCATTCATTCATTCACTCATTCATTCATTCATTCATTCAATCATTCATTTCATTCAATCATTTATTCATTCATTCATTCATTCTTTCTTTCTTTCATTCATTCAGTTCATTTCATTCATTCACTTCATGCATTTATTCAATTTTTCATTCAGTCATTCACGCACTCATTTCATTTCATGTCATTTCATTTCATTCATTTCATTTCATTTACATTTGCATTTTGATTTTCATTCCATTTCATCCATTCATTCATCAATTCATTCATCCATCCATCCATCCATCCATTCATCCATTCATTCATTCATTCATTCACTCATTCACTCATTCACTCATTCACTCATTCACTCATTCATTCATTCATTCATTCATGCATTCATTTCATTTCATTCATTCATTCATTCATTCATTCATTCATTTCATTCATTTCATTCATTTCATTCATTCATTCATTCATTCATTCATTCATTTCATTCATTCATT
>Ga0126342_10009519_pt1 | contig 17411 bp, 16 predicted proteins | sample Cyp1metagenome_FD_92528 | JGI IMG/M metagenome (GOLD analysis project Ga0126342, IMG submission 92528) | Coral microbial communities from Lord Howe Island, Old Settlement Bay, Australia - Cyphastrea 1 metagenome | ecosystem: Host-associated > Invertebrates > Cnidaria > Coral ... | reverse complement strand
GGTGGCATTCTCTGGCGTGGATCCATGTGCAGATCCGGTGCTATTGTCCTCTGTCGTCGTGTCTTTCTTGCTGTGCTCGGACTTGGTGGCTTCTGCAATGGCAGGCGCAGAGCTCTTCGAGATCTTGTCAGCACCTGGTGTTGACTCATCCTCCTGTGGTGTTGCCTTCTTCTCTTTTTTCTCCTTCTTGTCCTTCTTTTCCTTTGGCTGCTTGCCTTTCTCGGTGGCATTCTCTGGCGTGGATCCATGTGCAGATCCGGTGCTATTGTCTTCTGTCGTCGTGTCTTTCTTGCTGTGCTCGGACTTGGTGGCTTCTGCATTGGCAGGGGCAGAGCTCTTTGAGACCTTGTCACCGCCTGGTGTTGACTCATCCTCCTGTGGTGTTGCCTTCTTCTCTTTCTTCTCCTTCTTGTCCTTCTTTTCCTTTGGCTGCTTACCTTTCTCGGTGGCATTCTCTGGCGTGGATCCATGCGCAGATCCGGTGCTATTGTCTTCTGTCGTCTTGTCTTTCTTGCTGTGCTCGGACTTGGTGGCTTCTGCATTGGCAGGCGCAGAGCTCTTCGAGACCTTGTCAGCATCTGATGTTGACTCATCCTCCTGTGGTGTTGCCTTCTTCTCTTTCTTCTCCTTCTTGTCCTTTTCCTTTGGCTGTTTGCCTTTCTCGGTGGCATTCTCTGGCGTGGATCCATGCGCAGATCCGGTGCTATTGTCTTCTGTTGTCTTGTCTTTCTTGCTGTGCTCGGACTTGGTGGCTTCTGCATTGGCAGGGGCAGAGCTCTTTGAGATCTTGTCACCACCTGGTGTTGACTCATCCTCCTGTGGTGTTGCCTTCTTCTCTTTCTTCTCCTTCTTGTCCTTCTTTTCCTTTGGCTGCTTGCCTTTCTCGGTGGCATTCTCTGGCGTGGATCCATGTGCAGATCCGGTGCTATTGTCCTCTGTCGTCGTGTCTTTCTTGCTGTGCTCGGACTTGGTGGCTTCTGCATTGGCAGGGGCAGAGCTCTTTGAGACCTTGTCAGCATCTGGTGTCGACCCACTCTGTGGTGTTGCCTTCTTCTCTTTTTTCTCCTTCTTCTCCTTCTTGTCCTTCTTGGTGGGTTTGCCTGTCTCAGTGGTGTTCCCTGCAGATCCGGCTCTCTTGGCTTCCTTGTCTAGCCGGGCAATTTTTTCTTTTGCCTCTCGCACAGCTTGTAACGAAGACTTGTTTTCATCATCTGTTTCTGCACCTACATTGGCTGTTCCATTGTGTTCTCCCTTTTGCTCATCAGTCTTTTTTCTTTTACTTGTGGTCTTCACCTCCTTTGTCGCATTCCTCATCTCTTGGAGTAGCTTTTCTCGTTTCTCTGCACGTTTTTCATCCTCCTTCACAGCCTTTTCTAAGGCCATTCTTTGTTTCTCAAATTCAACTAACTTGGGGCACGGAATAGTGGTGGCCTTCTTAGCTCGAATCCGTGCAGCCTCTTTGGGGGTCATAAAAACCTACGTAAGGTTCCTAGTCCCACACAGCTGGGAGCCACAAAGTTCTCCGGAAACATACCCAGAATTACCCAAACAAAGTCCAGTGAAAAAATCGCATTTTGAAGATTATGGCATCAGAAGGCCAAAAACGACACGCAAATGACACGCACTCAGACACTAGGAGTTCCCGTGGCACGCTCCTAACGGCCTACAAATGGTGATACTTTTACAAAACGGCCTACAATTGGTAAGCCACTCCCAACCCCAATGACACGCAAATGACACGCAATGACACGCGCCTTTGGTCTGTTTTTCCTGAAACATTTCATATTCCCGAAGGTTCGCACTGAAGCTCTGTGGCTTGTGTGCGTGGCCCCAGAGATGCCGATGGTTGGACCCAGGGAAACTGATTGAGAGTAGTCATCACAAAAGGACTATCATAACATTTTTGTAAGTTATATCATAAGTAACCTCATATTTGTCGGGTATGTTGGGCTACAAGTAATTAAATATATTCATCACCCCCAGGATCCTAGACAGCTGGCATCAACCCCTATACTATACCCCTATTGTTGGCCCTCAGATTGGGCCCGTCCGGCTTCCTGATCAGCCTCTCGAGTGTCAGCAGCTAGGGTCTCCCATTCACAGTTGCAATCTTTGCAGATGCATCGAAGTTGCACCACATCGGTCCTCAGAAACGGGGCGCAATGGATCCATAAAGTGGCTATAAAGTTGTAAATGGAACATCCAAGATCACTTGAAGAATTGGCAGCCCGCATCCCATAACGAGGTTTCCTTTGTATATGGGGCTGTGTAAGTTGTAACTTGTTTGCACAATATTCCTGTGTGAAAAATATGGTAACCAAACTTAGTTCTACCCACCCACCTACCTAACCTAAATCAAAAGTATCCAAGATTCTCTTCTAGCCATTCCTCAACTTGAGTGAGCCAGCAGCTCAAACATAGACGCTCATGACGGGCAGTCCACAGCTCAGCTAAGTAAGGGTTGCTATAAGGACAAGACATGTTGGTATTGTACCAAGAGCACTATCTGAGGGCCAGTGCTACCAGCCATTGAGTCACTCATAATATCAGATTGTTTCAAAATCAACTGGGCTATGGCAGCTGTGACCATATCGGCTTAAATCCTTCATTTGTAATGTCAACCCCGGATTAATAAACCATGGTTTATTAATTAGGGGGGTACTCCTCCAATAGTCAAAATATGATACTTAAATGGTACCCTCCCAATTAAACAATCTAGGGGTTTATTAATCCAGGGTTGACATTAAACATGACATAACACACATACAGTGAACGTCACAAGCGAACTGCCCAAGCGCCTAACCCCTTTTCACCCATAACTTCTGTAGTACAAGTGCGATCCTCACATAGGAAATGGGTGGCCCAAAGAAAAACAGGTATGATTATTGGTTGAGATTGATCTATGGTTTCAAATTCATCCATGACGGCCACACCCATCACCCCGTGAAGGTTGGTTTCCTCCACTCGGTTCTTTTGGATCCCTTCATGAAATCATCCAGGGAACCCAAATGGTCTGTACCTTGGTATGTTAAATCAAGACCTTTCTCAATTGGTCGCCTCCCTCGAGCAGGCACCAGGGCAGCTATTGCCATACCAAAACCACGAGGATAATTGGCCGATTTGGCCAACTCACTTTTGACCTCAGATGCTAAATGTTTTGGGTAAGACAAGTGTGTGAAACCATGAAGGCTCACGAATGGGTCCCATATCTAGTAGTCAACTTAACCCATATTATTCTGACAAACACTGCGCATGTGACATGTTAAGTTTTAAGCCAAGTTGCTACCCGGCGGCGACCCTTCTTGTCGATCGTCTTGCGCACCAAATTGGTTGCATTCCTGCGAGAGCGGCAGAATTGGTTCCGGGATGGGTGAACAGGAGGTGATGGCCAAGACATGAGATCCTGCAAAATCATGTGACCATGGGTGCTCGTTGGCTCACATGCAATTCATTTTCCAAGATGATATGCATGTGGAGAATCTTGTGACACAAGCTCAACGATATGGCTCACAGTTGGCATGCCCCTTGTCAAGACTGGCGAAAACAAGGATTTCGTCAAATGGACGTTGTATGACGTGGTCGCAGCTTTGGTTTGACAACCACCAGTTGGAGTGGCAAATGACTTCGCTGACAAGTTCAACAAGCTTGGGTTGGATTCGATCTGCATGATAAAACATGATAAAACTACATTGGATAATAATAAGACAAAGATAAGTACAATCCGACCCATAATATCCCAACATATAATTATATATCCAACCTGTCTCCCAATCTCAACAGCTCTGTCCTCGCAAGGGCTTCTCGCAGCTGCTTCACGTCCAGTGGGCGACGCAGGCTGGAAATCCCGGGCAGTGTAGACCAAATCCTTGGGACACAAGATCTGTCAATGGGAATCAGATACCGACACACCATGGGTGAGAAAACGGAAATACTTTCACTATAGCATCAAAGAATCGTTGTGTATTTCATCGTTGCAGCTCCATAAGATCCCATTGGAAATGTAACTTTCCTGCGAAGGCAGATGCAGATATATAAGCATCGTAAAGTTCAACTATAATGTTCAGTTTGCAATATTCAACCACATCTCAGTTTGTAACAGTCCTCGCCCCTATGAAGGTGAGAAGCCGCTTGACAGGTGCCCAGTCAAAAAGAACCTGAAAGGACATTTTGAAAATTAGAGTTTCCAGCAGTGTTGTTTCATCTCTAAAATCAATCAACTCTTTTGCAAATCCAACTTGTTTGCTGTCAGGTGGCCGAGGAGATTGGTTGTTCAATGGCCACATAAACACCACGCTGCCAAGCATACCACAGTCTTAGTTGATGCAGATAACGGAAGGCTGGGAATAAACTAACTCAAGTATACCCAAGTAAAGTTACAATATAATACTCCCATAATTTATATATATAATCAATATGAGTATTGTAGGCAGCCTACATCGATGGTAGGAAATCATTTTATTTGTTCAACTTGTCTAGCCAAGCAGCATGTAAAGCATTCTCATTACGAAGATATTGGCCAGTAGCACGCAACGGGTTCTGAAGCCTTCGGGAGAGATCCAGGTTCGTCCTGTTGATGGAGAAGACCTGAGATATTGATATGTTTTCGGAGTGATCACATGTCCTAAGTAATAAGAACACAAGTGACCTAGCCAATACCTTAATTAACTTTGCAATTTGAGACTAAGTCATCAACAGGGTGAGGAACATTTACATCGACCGTGGTGATACAAAGAAACAAGGGACAAGATAAGCATAGCTAAGACCAATCTAACACCACAACTTTCCATTCTGAAACTAATGCATAAAAGGCTCAGGAACACCCATGTCGAACATGGTGGAGCGAAGAAAAGTAGACCACCCCGACGTGTGTTGCGGACCTGGGATGTTGTTTTAAGCTATCAGTCCCATAATGTTCACGATCACAATTAGGATGTTGATAAGCAACAGTGACCATTAAAGCCAGGTGACTGCAGCAAGTACTGCAAGGAACCCCACCGTCCGAAGGAAGTTGTGGTTCTTCGAATACAAAACCTAAGATGTCATAAAGTTCATGGGAATGAATGCTTCAAAGAATGATAAATCAATTATTACATTGTCATCACACAAGCTTCCTCCCCATCCCACTTGCTTTCAGGCAGCATCGAAGGCCTTTCCCTGGAATTGGCAGCTCCACAAGGCACGAGACAGTTGGCCTTCCCCACTGCACACTTCTACCTGAGGCATCGTAAACCCATGGAGCCAAAAACGAACAACATAACTTGAAACTATGTTGACATCATGCCCTTGCAACGTATCAGTTTTTTCAAATAAAAAAGGACCATATCATGTGATGTCCCAAGGCAACTTGAGGAAATAGACTGTCAACATGCATCGGCTACATGGCACATGTTCAACCCAGGGGCAAAGTCATTGGCTTGACTTTCTGGTGGTATCTCAACTTGCGCTAACAAGGCCAGAATCGGCAATAACAGCCGCGGATCCATCACCTACTTTCCAGGCCTATCTACCGTGAAAGAGTTTCGGAAAAAGGGAACATATCTGAATTTGTCAATTTGAGCCGTTTTGCGGATAGATAGTCACAGATTTGATACCTAAATTTCTGTTGCCAATCATAAATCAAGTCAGTGAAAAGTGGTAGCTGGTAGCTTCACACTGCAGCAACGAATCCATATGAATCCATAAATCCCCCAAAATGCCCAACACTCATCATTGATCATCATGGGTTCTGCCAACACAACATTCCGTTCAGAATGCATCACCATAGTCACTTGCTGAAGCAGGTCTCTGCGTGAAGTCAGAGCAGTATTTTGGCGTGGCCAGGCACGCACCCCGAGGGAGTTTGGCAAAGGGAACACGTAAAGTTCCAGGCTTTTGATCCAACACCATAGGAGTCTGGAAAACAAATAATTTTCAAATGAAGTTATGGAAAGCACCAATGAAATTATAAATTTTATAAGGTTTGATGTTGACTTCAAACAATTTTTCCTGGATCATTCAAGCCCCATTATCGGAAGTCAGCCTGGAGCCCCCAACTGTCCTCACACCAATCAAAAGGAATGATTTGGTATAATTACTAACTATATTTTTTCATGTCAAAATGCATCATGATTGTACATAAACAAGACTCTGCAAACATCGAGGACCAGCTGGCTTTAAAGGTAGCGCATCCTGTGGATGCAAAATTAGACTGCCTTTTTGTTGGCCTTCGACCGAGGCTTTGCCTTCGATTTGATTTTGGGAAACTCCTTAGTCTTTTTCATGGGTGTCTTTTTCGGCGCTGCCTGCCTACCCAGCTTCAGATTCTTCTGAATGTTCGCAAGCTTCTGGAACGATTGTTCGGTAAACCCTTCAGCAGAAGCAGCGCCCCTCAGATGCCACCATATCAGGAAAAAAATATGAACGACAAAAACAATGCTGATAGGTAATCATTACCGTGTTCCAGGTATTTCCAGGTGTATGGATACATGTTGGGAACTTCATATCTAAACACTGTTAACAGAGACAGCAAGTCCAAGACACTTTGTCCACAGCTGGGTGCCACGTGGGCTGATCCACAGCTTATATAGTTGACCGGCTGCTTTACCTTCAAGCCGCTTTCTGATTTCAACGACCCAGCCGTCCTGCACATTGTCCACCCGTTGCAGGAGATCGAACTTCCTTAGCTACCCCAAATGAGTCCCAATGAGAAATTCAATCCTCATGAATTATAAAATTTTGTTTTTAGGATATACGGTCCCCAAGTTTCACAAACAACAAAATAACACCCGATTAATCAGCAAGGTTTCGCACTAGCTACTCTTGACTTCTTCTTCTCCCTTCGTTTGTTGATGAGTTCTAGCTGCTCTGCTGGGGTTGGCACCCTCCCCCCTGCCTTAGCTAGTGCTAATTGTTGGCAACGACTGATTGTAAGAGTGTACGAGTTCTTGCTGAAGTCAGCAAAGTCCTCAAACTTTTCCTTGTGCACCAGGCTCTTTCTCTTTGATTCTTCTGCCACCTTATGAGCAGCAAGCATGAACGATTTGGAAAAGAACTATGTAATTTATTGTAGTTTAATGTTTGGATTTAGAAGTAATAACCATATTGGGGGGGGGGGCTACAGCAACTTGGATGGAGATGAAACCTTATTTCATCGGCTTATTCAAAATAACCCCTCAGAGAACTATCCCACTGGTCAGGCCTCCTCCTTCACAGCCGGCTTGGCAGAGGCACCCGATTCAGCCGGTCGAGGGGAAAGGCCTGAGCTGTAGATCAAGAACATAGTTCATTCAGATTTTTTCCATGTTGATTTGAAAAACCTATTTGATTAGGGTTGTGACTATATGTAACCTATGCTACTAGAATATATTATATGTTTCATTGGATGGCAAATGACATGACAAATACTATAGTGAAGGCAAGACGCCTGAGGATTTGCTTCGGAGTCGACGTGTGGGCTTTTCACAGCGAGGTTTTTTGGGAGTCTTCCCCTGACCTTCATCAGTCTTGTCCTCAGTCTTTCTCTTCCCTTTGTCTTTGCGTTCCTTCTTCTGCAGGGAGTTGATCATTATGAAATCTCTGACTTTGTCTGGGTGAAATCTTGGTGCTTCCCCCATCTTTGTTGGCTCCAGATCCGGACTCAAAGCATCTTGAGTAGATAAATCTGGATACAGACCATGACAGAAGTCCCAGTATCGCATCTTGTGAGCAGCATCCATCTCAGCGAGATCCCGAGCCTCGTCAACTTCAAGCTTGAATTTTTCCTCCTCAATCTTTTGCTTTGCCTTTGTGTCTGCCTCATCTTCAGAAGTGCTTGACGTGGAAGATGAGGACGAAGTGGAGTCATCATCACTTTTGTCTTTCTCCTGTTCTTTGCCTTCTGTCTTCATCGTGTGGCTTTCCTCGTCTAAATCATTACTTTCATTCTCCTGATCCTCATCTTCACGAGTTTCCTTTTCTGCTATGTTTCCTTTCTGTGTCTTTGCATCTTCTGTTGTTTCTTCTGTCTTTGTATTGTTTTCATCCTCAGAAGAGTCACTCATGTCTGCATCCTCTGCCTCTGAGTCACCTTTGTCTTCTTTCGTCTGGTGTTCTGGATTCTCATCTGTTGCCTCATTCTTCTGGTCCATGTTCTCCTCATCGGTTTCACTGCTTGAAGTGTCTTTGTCATCATCACGTCCTTTCAGAACAGCCGGTTCTTCCCTCATCTCGGCTTCTTTCTGTGTCTCTGGCACCTCAGTCTGACCTTTCTTCTGTCCCATGGTCTCATCATCAGTCTCACTCTCGCTGCTGTCACTTGATCCTGCTTTGTCTGCCACCTCTTGACGTACTGGACCTTCTTTCAAGGCATTGAGAGACACATCGGAGCTGTCCATCTTTTCTTCATTGTTCTCTTCCTGGCTCTTATCCTTATCTATGTTTGCCTTCTCTTCTTCACTCGTGTCATCCTCGCTCTTCGACTCATCATGGTTTTCCCCCTTCTCATCTTCACTTGTATCATCATCATCATCAGTGTTCCTGATTTCCTCCTTTACATCTTCTGCCTTCTCCTCTTTGCTCGAATGCTGCTCCTCAAGTTTCACCTCAGCCTTTTCTGCCTCATCATCTTCACTTGTGTCCTCCTCACTCTTCACCTCAGTATTATCTTCCGCCTTTTCATCTTCATTTGCATCCTCCACGTTCTTCATCTCCTTCTGTTCTTCCGTTTTCTCATCTTCACCTGTGGAATCATCATCCTCACTTGTCTCATCATCTTTTGTCTCCTCACCTTCTTCTGTCTTCTCATCTCCTTGTGTCTTCTCGTCTTCTTTTGTCTTCTCATCTTCACTCGTGGATTCATCATCTTCCTCCTCACACTTCCCTTCCTCAATTTTTTCCTCATGTTTCTTTTCTTGATCATCCTTGCCACTCTTCACAGCATTCTGACCTTCCTCAACCTTGTCGTCCTCAGCATCTGTTCCTTTCTTCTCATCTTCACTGTCAGTAGAATCCTCGCTCGAACAGTTGTGGTAAGGCGGCGTCTTTTGCTGCCACTCATTGCAAGTCTTCTCAACTCCCTTGTCCTCATCATCATCCTCCTCTTCTGAGCTTTCAGCCTGCCCACCAGGCGCAGGTGATCTGAAAGTTATACCAAAAGTAGTAAAAGGAAAAATTATTGCCTAAGTGCCACTAGTGTACCCATGCCACTAAGATCCCAAAGTCATATAGTACTTTGGTGTTTATCTTTCCCATCCCGTCCAACCTCTTCCGCCTTTGTGTCGCTTTTGTCATCTTTGTCTTCTTCACTTTCCTCCTGTGATGAGCCCACAAGTAGGCCAGATATATCCAGGGATGAGATGTCAAACACTGGATACAATCGAGTATATCAGCAATGCAATCATTTTTTGAAAAAAAATAGAATTAACAAGTGCCTCATCATCCGTAGAAGATTCCGATTCCGAGGTTTCGTGGTCAAGGGAGGTAGCAGGGCCCGTAGTGGAGGTAGTTGGAGCAGAGCCACAGGTTTTCCTTTACAATGTTTGACATCAACTCCGGGCCTAGAATACAGGACGAGTAACAAGTACCAACACTGGAATACCTTGGTTTGAATGAAAGCTGAATCAGTGCTAAAATTTTGCCAGGAATCATATCGTTGTCATCAAGCTTTGGGATCTCATCCTCATCTACGGGCTGTGTCTCCAACTGATCCATTGATGACCTAAGTGGCTAGCTGGCCAAACTCCCCAATAAGATAACATAGAAAATCATACCGATCTGTCACAAAATCGAAAGTGAAAAGAACAAACAGTTAAGTTTGTGCAAGAATCCCTTTGGATTGGCTATCAGTAGGGGATCGGTACGCGTAACCTCTACGCTTGGCTCTGGTGTGCTTCAGCAAGATATCGTGACATTTGAAAGCCTCAGATTCCATATCAACACAGTGGTGAAGATGCTGAATTAATTTGAATAACATATGCTGAAACGATCTGAGGCATATGTTCCTGGAACCATGTGGCCTGCTGACGCACCCAGTCTTGGCGAGCATCTCTTGATAGGATTTTTCCTTAGATGATTTTAACATTTATCCAGCCACATAGCACTATCAATCTAATGGGGGACATCAAAGACGTTAAAGAAACAACTAGAAAAAATCACATTTCACCACCATGGTTCCCATCTTCTGTTTGACCATCAACTTCTTAACTGCCATGCGTATTTGATTTTCCCTTGGCACCTTTTTCAACTTACTGGAAACAAAAGCGGATCTTAACCATGCATTTCCCCGAGCCCGCAGATCACCACCGCAAACCAGGTCGTCCTCAATAGATTTGCCCTTAGGCATTTTCGCCACCATGTGTTCGACCAAAGTCCTAAGATCTGACAGATGAGCTGGAAATAGATCCAACGAAAGTGACTTCAGAATGAAACAACAAACATCACTTAAGCCATGCATATATCATGCCAAGGTTCTTTGTTTGAGGTCCCATTTGGTGGTTCGGCATGGCTCCAAACACGGGCGAGTGCGAACACTTTGAAAACTCTTATACCTAGGTTGTTTGAAAGACATTCCTAACATATTTGGTATTCCGCTCTTAATATGCTTGAACATTGACGCATGTTGAATAATTTTTTTTATTCCCCAACTAGCCAGACCACACCCCCGATCCAGCCAGCGCAGGCTGCGGCGGCATGTGCAGCACCTGTCCGTGGCCCTCGGAACATTCAAGTGATCCTGGCATAACATCATCATATTCAAGGTTCATACAATCTATAAATGAAACGGCCCCCCATTGGCGACCTGGTCAAATGGCCTTCAATTGGTAGGCCCTTGGAGGGGGCTGGTATATATATATAGACATGCATAGACTCTATGTAACAGTCACCAAATGCAGAATCTCAGAGGTCCCAATCTGGGAAAGCAGGACTTAACGAACAATCCTGGGCCCCGTTTGAAAACGTTACGCAGGTCTAAATCGTGACGTGGACCGAGAGAATGCTGCCAGGTTGTCACAACTTCCAGGCATCAGCTGGGATCAAGGGCTCGGAATGCCGGGATCACCATAGTCTGCACTGGCCAAATGGCCTAATGGCCTAATGGGGATGTAATTAGGAGATAAAAGTGATAAATAACATGGTATAACATAACCGGTATAACCGGTATAACTAACATTTATCAACATGGAATTGGACTCATGATACCACCATTTTTGCTGCGCTGCGACCGCCAGGTAGTGCACGGATCCTGCGGTCGCAGGACCGGATTCCCAAACGCGCCTCCGCCGCGCAGCGCGCCTCGCTGGACCGGAAGGCCCCCCGCGGCCGAAAACATCGCTGAAAAGTTGGGAAATGGTTCAAATGTATGGATGTCCATGGATGTCCATGGTTTTTGTTGTGGATTTGTGTGTTTTTATGGATGGTCAGGGATGTTTGTTGATTTTTACTGATTTTAATGGATGTTCGTGGTTCTTGATTGTTCAAAGATTTTTGTGGAATTAGTTAAGCGTCAAGCGTGTCTTTTTTCCCCATGTTCCAGAATCGTGGGGTTATCCGAAAACGGAATATCGACCGCAAAATCCCTTGGACTCAAACTTCACTTTCCCTAGGCAAATTGTCATTTGGGGAAAATCACCAAACGGCTAGGCTAGGATTGTGTATATTCGTTTATTTTGTATAGGAACAAACACGGATTCAAACCACAATGATGGAGGTATTAACCAGCAAAAAATGTGGATGGTTGATGCGGTAGACTCTGGTAGACCGGACCCAATGATATCCAATGTGCCAATGATAAACCAACCCCCTTGTGCCAAATCTACATAGTGGGTTTATCACATTAAGTCATTTGTATGATTTGGTTGTATTCCCCAAAATTACTAAGAAATCCCGCGATGATCCAAGTGAAGTGAGAACAGATAGTGCCTGCCGTTAGGAAACCAACCCATCTAGAATGGGAGAATTTCCTGTGACAGTTGAGGATTTTCCATGGATCAGGACGTTTTTTGCCCTGTGATTTCCGCTTCGTTTTCCAACTTCAGGTACCAGAAAGGCTGAGCTTGAAGGTGGGCGCACAGGCGCTGCGGTCCCAATGTCTTGGTCCAAAAAAGATCGGAAAGATTCGGACAGTAAAATCGTACCATAATGGTGATGATGAAATATATGGGGATTACGATCTTTATGGTACGATGAACCATATAATCGTCTACTAGTATAGTAATCCCCGAAAGATGATGAAATATGGTTTGATTTTTTTGGGGATTACTATACTAGTACACCGAAAAAATCCATGATTCATCAGCATTTTCCCATATTTGTCACCATTGAGCTTGCCGTGAAGAATTATAGATATTGGGAGTGAATCCTGCGTTCTCGGACAAATCCATACCATACCCACTTTCATTGGGGAAATCCCATGAAATCCCCATATGTGACGACTAATGAAACTGTTCTTGATGGTTAGTTCCATTTCGTTGACGATTAAGTCCCCATAAATGGCTGCTTAGACCACCTTTACCGCAGGTGATCCACCTGTGTAACGATCCTGCGATGGGCCTTGTGAATGGTCATCGTGGGCGAGTGGAGGCCGTTGATTTGAAGATATTTGAAGCGTGGTCAGGGTTCCTGATATGTCCTCCATACTGGGATTATCATCCCAACTAATCTTCTAGTGAGCGACTTGTGTTATCACCGACACATGGGATAGCCATGGATAGCCCAGTTCGGGGACAGCACTTTCCAACTGGGATCATCCTCAAAGTAACCAGGACCAAAAGGGGGCTCAAGCATCATAAGCATCACCTCCAAAAGGGGGTGTGAACTGGATTGTACAATCGCTACACAATGGCTGTCAATATAGCCACCCTTTGAAGTGGTGCTATGTGATGCTCAAAACGTAAGGCCCCGGATCCATACCCTGGACCCACAGGCGATCCATGGCCCCGATCCATTCCCATGATCCATACATCTCTACATGATCCATACCCTTGATCGATACCAAAAAATGACAGGTTGTACTTGTTCCAAGTCACTTTAGTATACCTCTCAGTAGGTCCGGATCAAACTTCTTACAGTATATGCAACTCACTCATTCCATACGTCCGGATCACCGCGGAACGGTCCATACCATTTGTATATTTGAGCCATATCACATCCATTTTAAAATTATGTGTATGTAATTACATATATGTATATATATCTAGATACACACATATATATATATATACATAATTTATAATATAATTTATATATATATATTCTACATAGGTGTATATAGATATATTACATATATCTATACATATATATATATATATTATACATATATATATATACATATAAATATTTATGTATATATATATAATACACATATGTATATATATTATACACATATATATATATATATTATACATATATAATATATTATATATATATTATACATATATAGATATATACATATACATAGAATGTGTGTGTATATGTATATATATATACACAGCCCGCCATGAGATGTGAACATATTTGGGGACTCTTTCTGCAATTTGAGGACTGGAGGCAGCGCTTGACATTGACATGCATCATCTGATGTTTTTTCCACACTTTGTTCCACAACATGTCAAGACGCTAAGCCACCTTCCCTGACTGGATCCATCATCTTTGGGATCCCATTCCGCGCCAAAGCAGGCCTTTGAAGGTGGAAAACCCGTTGTTCGCTTCGACAATGGCAAGAGGATATGTGACTTGACGAAGTCCAATTGGTGTTTGGAACCATGTGGGGGTTTCCATAAATGGGGATACCCCAAAATGGATGGTTTATGATGGAAAATGCCATTAAAATGGACCATTCGGAGGCACCCCCCATTTTAAGAAACCTCAGGACTTCCAGAAAAGGATTATTTCACCTGAACATTATTTTTTGTGCAGGTCCATTGGTACTACTTTTTTCCAACCTAGACGCATGTTGCTGAGCAGAATCGACCAGCGCATGAATCAGTCACTCAAGACACTGTGTCACTGTTTTCTCTTTGTGTGTTTCGTTGCAAGTTATGTTTTGGCACAAGGGAAAAGACTCACAAGATGGCAACCTCTCGGTTGCTGGTCTTTTGCCGCTGGTTCTCTAAATGACTCCAACCAGCAACGGAGTGCCACCGTGCCCACGTGCGCTGCGGCAGGCATTGGTGTCCACAAGTTTACGCAAGGACAAGGATCAAAGAGCCTCGAGAGGCGCAGGGCCCAGCCTTGAGCACTTCGTTTGAACACTGCTAGGGAACTATGGACGCGCCCTTGCTACCTGTAAATTATAAATGACAAAATGATCAATGATCCCCAGTTGGGTTCTCTACGACTTTTCCATCCGATTTCTTTTCAAAAACCTTAAAATCATGAAAGATGTAAGAAGATGTTTGTCCAGTTGCAAGTGGAAGAAACCATATCGTGAAGGGACCATATCGTTGGTGTTTTCAGGTACCAGGTGCCCCTGAAACTGGGATGGGCGCTCACTGTGCACAAGGCCCCCTGCTGAGTGTCGAGTCCTTTGGGAGTTTTTCGGTGGGGATGGGTTAAAAGTTCTGGCCCACAATTGAGGTACTTGTTTCTGATATGGATGATTATAGAGAATTATAGATTATAGATCATTTATCCACTATGTTCAGTTTTCGGGGTTCGAAACATGTCTAAACCATCAACTTTATGGCAAGATTGGGGCCACCCAATTTTCAAACAACGCCGGCTGATTCTATTCCCCCAAGCTTGCTTCTTTTGAATCCTCCTGAACATTTGACTGGGTGATATGTTGGGCTACCCATCGAAAGGAAGAAATTCTATATCCTGTTCTTCTGCCAAACCTTTTGCTGCCCGTGAGCATTCATCGACTCACATTAGTACAAGCCTCATGTTCCCCATTCCCCAATTTTTCCCCAATTTTTCATATGTTCTGTTTTATCCCTCAATTTTCAGAGCCGAGGCTCAAGGTATGACCTTGACGCGCGCGGAGCTGCAGCTGGACAATGTCTTTGAGGCTCTTGGGGCTGGACCACAAGGAATCCACAAAGCTATGGATCAAAATTTATGCCCTGGACCACTGATAGTATCAAAATGTATCAAATCATTGGGATTCATTGGGGTACCCGTGACTACCGTGACTAGCCACAAGAGCTATGAGAATATGTGGGGCTTTTGCGGATCATGAATCACCAGGTGATCTATTTCAGTAGCTTCGAACACATCCTGGCCTTTCTTGGACTGGGATCATGCTTAGCTTTGAAGTCCAAGCCAAACAACCCAGAAATTTCAACAGACATGTCTTTGCCCAGCTGGCGGCTGCATGCACCCAAAAGTCTCAGGTGGGTCAGAGCTATGTGGCGCTTTCTCGCTTGACTGGCACCTGGGATTTGCAACGAAGAAATGTGGTGGTCAAAACAGCAGAACCCTTGGGTTTCGCGGTGTTCAGGTGCTCAGGCACACTGAATGAACCCGTGAGCATTTTGGAGAAAGTGCAGAGCGCGTTTTTATTGCGCCAAGTGATTGAAGCTGTTCAAACAGCATCCGAAACCGAAACTCCACAACCCCGGAGACGCCTTTTCTGGGCAGGGATGGCAGTGAGCGACTACTGATTTTTTGATTGCATCTCTATTTGCTTCAATATCATCAATTATAATAATTAACCTCATTGCCACGACACTGGAATGATGCTTAGCAAGGGAAACTATCCCAAAACGGTTTTGTTTCAGGTTGTTGAATTAATAGTTTATCCCAGATACCTCATGGTGGCAACCGAGGAACGGAGGGGCTATGGATCCGTGGCGCTCTGAATTTGGAATCTTCCTGCCGGGCTCATCCGGAGGTGCTGAGATACTACCAGGCAAAGTGAGGGAAGTTGACCCAGCCACAGATGTTGGTCTGATGAGACTAGCTGGTCATGCAGTGGTACTTTAAAAAACAATTATCTTCATTGATCCTCATTTATATTCCAATTTTCTATGCTCTCATATTCTCCAAATGGGGATGGGTCAAGTTGTTCCGTGCACCAGGGGGCCCCAAGGTTTCGACCAAAAAAACCCCGTTGACCGCGGTCGAGGACGCCAAGCAACGCAGCCTTGCAGCCTGCCAATCCACACCTGCCATGAAGCCGATTGAGCCTAAGCCTGTGAAGCCTGTGACGTCAGCGTCCAAGTGCTCTGGAAAGGCGGAACGATGCATGGTGGTCGCTTGGCAGCTCAACCATGGCCAACTGGATGGAATCTTTAGGACTTTCATATACTTTGGTTAATGTGAATGTTAACCAGCTAAACATGTAATTATCTGTTGCCAGGTATCTAAGATTGGCAGTGATTGGTAAACCTAACAATACCTAACAGTTAGTCATTGTGGATGGGTTATGGCACTGGGTTTCCACATTTCTTGTTTGGTGAGTCTGGAAATTCCTGAGTCTTCAAAATGGTCCAAGTCCCAAGTCCAAATCCGAAGATAAATATGGGTCTTGAAAAAGAAAATCTGCACTGGAAGACATCCCTTCATGGTGTTTATCTCAGCCAAGATTAGAGCCTCAGGAGCCTGTTGAAGCTGCAGGGCGTGTTGTTGCATCGCCAGGTGCCGTCGCGAAGTTTTTTTTGCGGGGTGTTGACGTTTTTTGGTTTGCACCTGGTACGGGGTGTTGATGTTTTTTGGTTTGCACCTGGTACCTTTATCATTGTCATCCTTTATCCACTTCTAGGAATTTCAAGTTGTTACGGGCAAAATTAAGACTGAGATTCGCCAGGCATCCCCCAATCAGCAGAGCCAACCGTTACTATGTCATTGTTGCCGTTACACCCCAATCCGATTAGGAATCACCAAGAAGCAATTGGGCGAATGAATGCAGGTTGCATCCCCAGTCTACGTGTCCAGAGACACTTTATGAATCTCTATGATACATTGAAGTTCTTAAACCAATGCAATGAGGTAAGCTCGATGAAAACCATCCCCAAAATCACCATGGGTGCTATATTAAATCATCCCCATGGCCCCATGGTGTATGGCAGGCCCACATGGCAAGCGGCCACGGCCGGCTGCAACGTTGTTGGAACGATTGTCCAAGAGGCCGCCGGAGTTCGCATTCTGGGAAACTCCACAAGGGTCATGGCAGGGTTTATGGCAGATCCAAGAGGATCTAGGTGACAAACAAGGAAGATGTGCAGCATGCAAATATCGAGTTGTTACCATATTATGATGTTATACTTAATTACATGATCTTACATAATTAGTGATATATGTATATAATTTAATATGATTCAATATAGTTTAATGTATATATATATATATATGTATATATATATATGTATATATATAATTATATATATATATATATATAATATATAATTATATATATATTCAGATTCATGAATTTTACGTAGCATTAAGTAGCAAACTTAAGTGCCAACACTGGTAGCCACATAGCCAGGAGATGAAGCATTTGACATTTGACTGTT
>Ga0126342_10009518_pt1 | contig 17411 bp, 13 predicted proteins | sample Cyp1metagenome_FD_92528 | JGI IMG/M metagenome (GOLD analysis project Ga0126342, IMG submission 92528) | Coral microbial communities from Lord Howe Island, Old Settlement Bay, Australia - Cyphastrea 1 metagenome | ecosystem: Host-associated > Invertebrates > Cnidaria > Coral ... | reverse complement strand
TTGTCACACACCATCTTTCCTCCACCTCTTCCTTTGTCTTTCCTTCCTTCCCCGTCCCCGCAACAAGATTTCTTGCTCAATATTGGAAGAAGTTGACTTGTGGGGTTATCCGGTCCTTTTATTGTTTTCTCACCTGGGTTGATTTGGATCAACGATAGAAAACAAGGCAACCCCAAAATACAAGCCAATTAATACAACATATTTACCACAATTTAAACATATTTCAACTGGAAAAATGGGTTGGTATAGTTCACAACAGGACATTCGTCATTGATGTGCTGCCAAATGCCCCGCAGACCGCCGATGGACACTAGAAGTGACGCTGATCGGGAATTAGGAATACAATGGTGATGTAATGGAATACAACCAACAAAATTGCAGGACATGTTGATTCAGCACATGTTGGATTTTTGGGATAACCTATTTGCAGAGAAACCCACTTCATGTTGGAAGGTGGTGCCATATAAAAAAAAATCACTCCCGCGCCTGCGGTGTAAACCTCCGCAATGGCTGGAAGTTGGGTGTCCTGAACTTTGAAAGCGAAAAACCGGAAGTTTTGGATAAAAATCACCACAATGCACATCCCAAAAACACGATTTTTTTGAAGTATTTAAATGGAAGATTTCAAGGTACCATCACAAGTGGACAGGTCATTTGAATTTGGCCAATGGTGGAAAAGGGTAATCCCAATTTGGAGAAACACCCAAATCAGCATCCAAGAGAATACAAATTCATGCGATATGGCTGGGAACATGTTTTGTGGTTGTTGCTGGCGCGTTGTTGACAGATCTCATCCCAGTTCATTCCCTTTAACAAAACTTAACTGTGGAGATTTTGAAACCGACTTATTGTGACAACGTTGGGTGTGGGTTATACGCGTGGGGCCGCGCAACTTACCAAAACAAAACACAAATTTGCCAGAATTCCGCAGCATGTTTGAGAATTGCAAGTAAGGATATTGGTTTCATTTTCTCCAGTTCGACCAATACCAATATGAGAGGAGCCAGCCGCATGAGGATGGGTCAAACTCTACCCCGGTGGGCAGCCGAAGTAGGATAAACTAGGGTATGTGGGACTGCTCATAAAATGTGTTTGTATCAAACTTTGCAACCTCCAAAACCCACGTTTCATCACGGTCTTCCCTATCAAACTTGGCGTTCACAAACCTACAAGTTTTGAAACTTGCAGCCCTATGAGCTATTTTTTGGTGCCGAGAAACCTCCCCACCTACATGCTATGTTCCCCCATTGTGGAAATCAGCTCCGCAACTTCTCCTGCGCCGAACCGGAAACCTCGGAGCGGACTGGGATCGAAACCCCAAATCCAAAAAGAACGGTGCCGAATCACTGTTTGTATCTTCGTTCTGCGCCTGTTCTTCGGGTTTGGTTTGGGCGTCAAGATCTCAGTCAAAGCGTCGCCCCATGCAAGAGTCGCTGAAGAAATTTCCAGCAAATGCCAATGCTTGCAATCCACTTGCCTTCTGGAAGCGGGCTCCACCAAGTCTGGTTGAATGCTACGTCTGTTCATTTTGAGGCCCCGGAACCAACGACTTGGCACTGCCAAAAAACTTAGTAAGCCCCCCCCTGCAGATCCTCAGATCGTTGGCCGGAACCGGTGCAAGATGTCGGGTCACAAGAACAATTTTTAATGTGGGTCATGTGCCGAAAGCCCACATTGGCGTGCATTCAGATGCAGTAGGCACCATTTCAAAAGTTCAGCGAACCTGCATACAGCTACCACCAGACTTGGTATATCGTCGACGCTACAGTCATGTTCCCAGTTTTTCTTCTGCCTACCACACTCTTCAGGAACTGCACGTCCCAAATGCAAAACATGAAGAGCTTTGCAAGGAGGACTTTGTAGCAACCAAGCGCAAGACGTATATCCCTATTGTGGGGAAAACAAGCCTCACTATGAGCCATCAGCCGCCATCATGTCAAAGCCACAATTTGAATTCGATTGGGCTCCTACACCAGGCTTCCGACGGAGAAATGGGGCAAGGCCAACTAGATGAGTGACTAGCCATGATACACTGCAACCCTCAAGAAATCTACTTTGCATACAAAAACGGACCATTTTAATTCGATCCAATCATTCTGAAAAAACGAGTGTGTTTCAATGGGCAACCAACCCGTCACCAAGACTGACTCAGAGTTGGGTCAAGTCCAGCAATGCTTCTGTGAAGCGATATCTCGATGCTTAAATTCCCCGTCTTGCTTGGACAAACACTGATTTTCTGAAAAACTAAGTATATTGCCATATTAGCGATAAGAAAATGCGCAAGCTATGTTGCTCAAACCCTAAATTTCTGCAAAGCCATTCAGTTTCTTGAAGTTGAGTTTTGGGTGTTTCAAGGCATTTTCTTTGGTCGCTTTCTTTTCCATTCAGAAAGCCACCGCATTTTTCCGGAGCCAGGGAGATGTCGGGATGACATCCCAACTTATGGTGATTGATAACCATTGTTATATCAACTTTATCATGTCATATCCCATAGGATCCATGGTGCTGCTATATATGGGAACATGGATCCCATCAATGTACCCCATTTATGTTAGCATATATACCAGCACCATGGATCCTATGGCTATTGTAATATGTCATATTCATTCGTGATATCCATTTATTGTTACATTTGTGTTAAGATTATCCATTGGAGAAAAAAACGAAAAGATGCAGCCCCGACCCAAGAACTTTGACCCGAACTACCCAGCTTCCATCAGTAAAACTCACTTGGAATCTTGGTATATTTTCCCTGCGAGAAGTGCTGGCAACTCTTTGAATGACATTGCATAGTTTAGACCAAATCATATATTGCTTCCTAAACATCGCTAATGCTAAATACCCGACAAAACACATTTTTTTTGGCTGCTAGGCACCATGTCTAACAAAAACAATCAAACAACTAAGTTTTTTAAAAACTATCATCCAAGGTTCCCCCCGGCAAAGGTTCCAACACTCCATGTTTAGTTGGTTTAACATCCGTTTTTGCTTGATATTCTGCCTCCAAGAAAGAACGATGTCCAACTTTAGACGTTTCAACCGCTTTTGGGGGGGTACCATCCCCGTGTGAGTCATAAAAAATATTCCTATCCCATCTCATTCTTGGTTGATAGGTTTCTTTACTATGGGTTAGTTCATAATCTCCAAAAACCCAGGTAGTATAATTCCTTACTTTATAACCAATCAAACATGATCTATCAACTATATCATCCATAAATTTGATACTTAAACCCTCAAAGAACACCTGTAATTGATGGTTGACGATAGTCCAATCCCATTAAATCCCAGTAAATCGGCGCATTCGAAGCATTTGCCCGACTTTGATTGCACGCATCAACGTCATTTTGTTGGTATCAACGAGAATGAAATATGTAGTGAACAGTAGATGTCCACCATGTCTGCATCATGCCAATGCAGGATGTCATACATTCTGATTACATCATAGACCTCAGCGCAACTGTTAGATCCAAATTTTGGCTACAAGCCTTTGTCTGAAGATAGGGAGCCCAAAGTCCAATGGTTTAAAACTTAGTTTTTTGTTTCAGCAAATTTCATGGTTAATCAGCAGTTTCCCTAAGAAATTATTTTTTTTTGAGAATAAATGATCCATTTTTAGACACACCATTTTTTTTAGAAATGGCAACTATCCATGGGTATCGACTTCAAAGGCCCGCGGCAAGTCGGAAATCTGGAGGCTCCCTGCTGGCGAATGTGATTCTGCCCAGCACTGCCTTGGCGGAAGCAAAAATGGATCAGATTGAGTCAATGCATGGGTCTAGTGAAACTGTGGAAACCAGGGGGTTTTAATCATGGCAATTTTGGGGCTGGATTCCCCATTTTCAAATATTTTCAGATACAAACCATATCCCACTCAATCCCTGGATCATCCGGCGCAAGTGCTTCGTAACTGTAGTTAGAACCCCTTGATGAATGGGACAATCAACGGGGGACGAATCCAATCAGCAGCCAGTTCGTTCTACCATAAACCAAAGAATTCAGAGGCAACTGGCTGAACGCAATTTCTTTTACCATTCCCCCATGCAACGTAGGTATAAAAAGCATATACTCCCTTTGGCTTTGGGTCCATGTGAAGAATTCCCCCAATAGCTGCAGCAGCAATTTGGGATGGTTGAAACCCTATCAATCATGGGATAGTCACTATGTCCATCAACTGGTGGATCTCGCTGGTTCAACCACAGTATGATTCTAAGTCAAAGTCATTGAAAATTCTCTAAAGATCTGGGAAAAAAACCTCCAGTAAATTAACATAGACCCTGACAGGGGTTGAAAGACGAGTGAACCCACTAGAAATTGAGTGTTTTCATGTTTTCAGGGTCAACAAGTTAATTTACCAGAGGGTATAATATTTCATAAACCTGAATAGTTGGGTCATTTGGGGATAGTCACCCCAATCGGAGCCATCCCCAGTTTCATAGATCCCACACTGAGCTCCCCAGAGCAGACGAGCCCGGTTTGTCGGATTTTTTGGCAGATCATGAGGGATTGGCGAACTATAAGTTGGGGGAAATTATAGAATTACCCTCTGGTTATTTAACAGTTTGCCATGGAAAATGGCCCATAGAAATAGATGGTTTACCTATTAAAAATTGTGGATCTTTTCATGGCTATGTTAAATAAGCAGAGGGTATAAACAGTCATTCGTATTCGTTCGAGTTCAATGTAATTCGGAATTCACTCGATGTTTTTCACTGTTTTGGGAGAGTTACCCCAATCAGAACTATCATTCCAGTCGCGACGTGAGGTCGTTATAATTCCGGATGGAGATTCCACCAGCATATGGGGCAATTCGCAGATCAAATGCCTATCCCAGCAACCAACTTATTTTTTGGTCATGTTTGCACGATCCATTTTTTTTTAAGCGTATAGTATAACCTAAATTTCATAAAGCCATACTAAGTGTATTGGGGATGGTTTGTTGTTGGGTTTACGACATACCCAGCTGCCGCTCCAGCCCCGAAGATCGGCGCTCTTGGTTCCGTTGGTTCCGTCCGTGGCAGGTCTGTACAAGTGGAGCTGTGAACGAAGCCTCGAAGCCAAAAAATCTCAGGATGATCCCAATGATCCCCCAAATGCGTTGGTGAAATTGGAAAGTCATGCGATTCTACCAACAGTTGTACATTTGTTGGGGCCCCCGTTTACGATAGCTAAGTTGGTGCACATAACTCCAATTTCACTATGGTTTATGGTACCTATAACTATAGTATTCATGGGGTTTATAAACCATCGTTCCATCACTGGGGGGCTCCACATTTGTACCTATTTATTATCATTTTACCTGCTGGATGGCTTAACTTTCACACCTCGACATAACTCGGCATGTGTGCGCCGTGCGCTTTCCGCTCCTGCTAGGCGAGTCTTGGCCACTGAAGTGGTCAAGAGGAGCGAAATTGTTTGCAAAATCGGTCTTGGGAAAGCAAGTCTGGGGAGGATTTTAACATATTTAAACCAGTTTTGTTGTCGGATCCAATTTTTTTTGGGTCAGTTTTTTTCCCCCACAACCAACGAATCCCACTTCGCCCGGACCACAGGTCAACGAAGCGACAGCGAAACGTGTTCGCAGTACGGCAAAGGGAGTCTTTTGCGTCGGCGATTCCGGTGGTGGCTATGCAAGTGAGCCCCTTGCTGTTGTGAATATGGTGAGATGATTAGTGGGATATCTCACCTCCGAAAAGGATAGAAGAGTCACAAGGCCATTGTTTTAGTCGGATTGACTGACTTTGGCATATTTTAGGCCTTACTATAAACATAGATTTAAATGGAACTAATTTGTAATAATTTGTAAGTTCCTGTTGTGAATTTCTACATCATGCTAATTCTTCTAAGTCCATGTTCAACCCCTTGGATTCCAACCTAAAGATTCTCCGATCCTCCGAAAGATACCTTTAGGTATCATCTCGATTCCATGGGTCAATGGCAGATGGACTTCGATGGTAGTAAGTTAACTAAAGCTGATATAACTGGAAAATCTGATGCTAAGATATACTAAGTCTAATGTTCTGTTGAACCAAACAGAGTATGATTCCAGAGAATTTCCATGGATGTTGGACATGTTGAACATTGCTGACATCCACTTGGACCATATTTGGAGGGTGAACTTTGATAAATATCAGGTGAACACAGAACACAACCACGCACTCAACCCCTGCCTCCTGGAACAGTTGATAGATGGGGATGTATACTTATAAGGTTACATACCAGGGCTATCATCAACAAATATGGAATATGATGGGGGACAAATAATGGGACGATAATGGGATATCTAACCAACAATCGTGGTATTTCTCTGTCAAAATCAAAGTATGTTATTTTCCAAGAATCATGGGATGTAATCAATGGACTGGATAATTGATGACAATTTCCGCGTCACATTTAAAACCATTTTTCGATCCATTTCCGATTTGTTGCAAGGTGGCTACCAGTGGCTATGCATTATTCAAAATGAACACATGGATATGCATCTGTCTGAAGATGGAAGTATACTCCGAAAATGGCAAATTAAATAGGACCTATAACCATAAACCAATGGATTTTGCGGGTGATCTTGAACAAACCCTGTGATGGCGGCTCAACGTGCACAAATCGCTTCCAGCCCCCCTTTCCCTCCAAAATTTGCAAGGAATTCATGTCCCAAAACATGAAGATTTCAACATCAAACCAGGCACGGTTGTTTTGTTCGCCAGGAGTATTCTAAACGTGATGTACCATCTGGTTATTTAACATAGCCATGGAAAATGGCCCGTTTATAGATGGTTTACCTATTAAAAATGGTGATTTCCATAGCTATGTTAAATAACCAGAGGGTAAATCATAAAATGAATTCGATTATGTCCTCTTGATCTAAACTTTTTCTGGTAAGGAATTCTGAACGGATGACACTCAGACTTGTCGAGGATTTATCACATGATCTTTGGAAATGGAGATTTTCACGAACACAAAACACATGGTTGTTGGTGTTGTGGTTCCTTTTTTTCCGGTTTGGTGTCATGGTTCCTTCGTTTGGGACAGGGATCGCTACCCAGACCCCGGTACCAGGGCCTTTCAGAAGTTGAAACCTCTACCTGTTGGAGGTGACTGTGGATGTGTCCCTAGGTCAACCATATCATTGTTGTGGGGATAGCCATTAATGGTTAATCATAGTTCATAACCATAGTTCATAACCATAGTTAATGATTAATGGTTAATAGTTAACCTAGGTTTATCTTAGATGGGTAGAAACTAGTCTTTTGGTATGGGACTATCTACGTTCACCAGCAAAAAAATATTGCAGGGTATCTAACAGTATATGATTATTGATTATTATTGATTATTTATTGTTATAATTCCCAATATATTGGGTAGTATAATCCCCGAACTAATCATCAACCAAATAGGGTTTTGAACATTTGGGTGCATCTCATCTAAGATTGGCCATGTTATTACATCCCATTATATTCCAATATCACAGTAGAGCCTCATCTAATCAGAAAAATCTTAGTTTGATAGTTTAGAAAACCTGGTTGTTTCTTGGTATTTTTGGTGTCTACAAACCCATGTGTTTCTGATGAGATGAACAACTCAAATCAGTTTTTATAAATCCCATTACTATGTCCCATCATTATCCCAGTAAATCTCCCTATATTCAGTTATATCAGATATACTAGTTATATAAATCCTGAGTGTTGCTTAAATCATATTTTATAAACCCCACTTTTTGGTGGATAAATCGTCAATTTTATAAGTCCATGTTGCTTTAAACCATTGGGATGGTGAGTTGCATTTCGGCCGTGTTTTGGGATGATCTGGAGGCAAAGTGTTGGTCTCAGGCGACTTTGCGAAGTGCCGAAATGCCGAGACTCACATAGGCCCTCTGTCTCTCCATATATGAAAAAAAGTCTATATATCTGCATTAAATATTATTTTATGTATAATATTATATTAAAATAAATAGTATAACAATATATATAAATATATATTCTTAAAATATATTAGATATTGAATATTTTGAAATATTATATGCAGTAAGGACTAAATATTGTATTAGAACTAATTTTTTTTATATTTTATAATATCAAGTTATATTATAGTAATTTATTAATAATATTAAATTATATATTATATTAAATTATATTAAATGAAATTGTACTATATTCAATTATATTGTATTAAATATAATTAATTAAATTATATATTACTATTTTTCATGATGTTATAGTATATAATAAAACAATATTTTGAAATTATATAATTTTAAATTACATCAAATATTGCATTGTAAATTCTATGACATTAATTTAAATTATATATATTCTATTGAAAATTATATTACATGAACGTATAAAATCCATATTGTACTATATTGTATATTAAATCATATTGTGGTAAATAAAGAGGTAAAATACAATACGATATTATATGTTAAATTATAATATATAATATTGAATCAAATTATATTATATATTGCATTAAATTATAAATATTATATTTTAGAATATTAAACCTTGTATTACAGTATAAACATATATCATAATTGAAGCTATAATATTATATCGTATCGCGTCGTATCGTATCGTATATCAAACTATACTGCATTGTATTGTATTGTATTATGTTATGTTGTACAATATTGTATTATATTGTATTAAATTGTATTATGTTAAATTAAATATTCTACTATATTAGATAATGTTATATTATATTATATTATGTTATATTATAGCATTTTAAATGATATTATATTGTACTTTATTGTATTGTATTAAATCATACTAAATTATATTTTATTTTGTATTATATTAAATGATATCGAATTAAATTATATCATATTATATTGTGTTATATTGTCCTATATTATACTGTGCTGAAAAATGTTGTATCATCCTAAATTACATTCAAATTGAACCTGTATGATTACAACACATTACAAGTATACTAGCCTTTATTGGCACCATGATCATGACAGCTCACAAGCCTCCCAGCACAAGCCCCATCCAAGGTACAACAAGAAAGCTCTGCGACACAACTCACCTCCACCTGGGACAAGCTGCGCCCAGTTAGATTTATCTGCTTTGAAGATGTTATAATAAGATATGACGTATCTAGTTACATGATATTTAAATGATCTGGTATCTCATGTATATATATATATGTAAAAATATAATATATATACACATACATAATAATACATTGTAATATAAATATATATATATATATATTGATATAAGGGATATAGTCTGCTTACGATGTGGGATGCATATCCAAGTAGGGGCGTGCACTGTGAAGACATAGATAGGGATATTTGTAAGCACGCACATAATCACACATATAGTGGCTGGGCACCATGTTGTACGGATAGGAATCATTTCTACGTCAAGCACACGTGTTCGTGCCATACAGTGGTTTGTGCCAAATAAATGGCTAGTAGATTTACATGGCACAAAAGGGGTTTGTACCAAACTGTCACCACAACTGGCTGAGGGGCCAGATTATTTGGCTCACATGGGGCTATCCGCACAATGGTGGTGACAGCAATGGAACCCATCTATCAGCTGGGATCAAAGATGAAAAATGTCAAACACTGGATATGGAAGTTGTGGATTTCTGTTGAAAAGAAATGCATGTTCAATGGGTTCAGTATGCTTCTCGCTTGGTGTCCGCATTCATTCGTCTATATCTATAAATCCAATATTTCTTGAGGATGCCCTCTACCACATGTGTTTGTTTGAACATGGCTGGGTCATGTCGACAGTCCTCCTCGTGGGCGACCCAGCGGGCCACTCATGGTAATTAACAGTGTATAGTACATGAGTGGTGCAAAGGCGCCAGCTTATTTTGTAAAGCATGTTAGGTGGCCAGCGAGCTGACTTAGGCCAGCTCGTGCCATGTCGACGCCACCGAACGGCGTCTGCAAGTTTTGAAACACCCAGTCTCTTGAGAGATGAGTTGATGCAGGGCACCTGATTTCTGGCCGGAGCGTCTCCCGGAAATTGGGCAAGTGTTGATGACCTCGTTTTCGATTTGTCTTCCTGGTCTGAGGTCGCGTCAGGACGCGCGGCCCCTGCTTGCAGGTATCCGGGATCTCTGAGTCACATTCCGTTCGAATGACTGGATTGGTGATAATGTGATAGGGCTGTCTTTGCTCCATTTCCATGTTTTGAGTTGCTAGAATTGGGTGTGCAATTAAGTTCTGGTTTTTGGAAGAGGCTCACTGCATCCTCTTGCACCGCTTAGCGCGGCTGGATGCAGTGGATGGTCCGCGCGGTGGCCTGGGTAGCATCCCTATGGGTGTGTTACTCCAGTGCCGTTCCGAGGCAATTCGTTTAACAAAGGGGTGGGATGATGGGACGCCCCCACTCCTCTCTAGTCCTACCAGTGACAGCATTATGTTTGTACAGTGTCACTTGCCAGACTCTTCGGAGTTTAGTGCTACATCATCATCATCATCATCATCATCACAAATCAGTTTGAACATGGTGCCCCATAAGTGTGTGCGTTCGACGCAGTGAGTTTTGGGTAGTCGCCATGTAAATCTACGACGTACATGGTTTGTGTGATTGGGTGATACATTTGACGACACAGGACATAGGATAATGGTGTATGTGCCTCAGTCAGTGGGGGCTGCAAGCGTGCCTCAAACCATGCAGAAGGTTGTGGGGCAACCTGCCGCTACTTTTGAAACTAGAAATCAGTCTGTATCGCACGATCGTTCTGTATCGCACAAATTCGCAAAATCGTTCTGTATTGAACGATCGTTCTGTATCGCTTGATCGTTCTTTTTCAAAATTATGTTTGGTCAAGGTTGGTATGAAAAATGGAACAGCAATGATGGTTTATAACTCCAGTAATTATGGTTCATGGTAGATATATCCATACTTACTATGGTTTTTATAAGCCAACGTTCCATCACTGACTGGGGGGTCACCACCTTGTATAAAAAAAAAGTGGGGAAGTGAAGGCTTTTGAAACTCAGAGCTGGAACCCTGTGCAGTTTTTCCATCGTTCTCTATCGATCATTCTTTATCAGTTTCCATCACGGGGAATTTTGAACGCATTGTGGCAATTTGGGGCTGGTCACGTACTTGGCGGGTTGCAAAGGAGGTAACCAGGGGACCTGCAGGGCCTGCCCAATGAATGTGAAAGACATTTTCACCTTGACAAAGATGTTTTGGGAGAGAATGTAGGACTTCTGATAGGACAATCAGCTAAAAACGCTTTGGGGTGAAAATGGAAGGTGCAGGGTGCATTCTGGTGTGATTGATTCTCTGATGCTTTGCTTGTGGGCTACTCGGTATACCACACCTTGAAAATAAACGCAAAGAATGATCATTGGGAAGGTGAGAGCTTGAAATTTGTCTGCGCTGCCTGCACTGAGCATGATCCAACTCCAATATTTTCCAGGTCAACTTTCATGTGGGTTTTGCGTAAAGCCCTGAGGCACATTTCGGGACGATTCTCTGGTGAGCTGGTGCAGTAGGGACTGTCTTCACCTTCATTACCTGTGGCATTCCACTGGGAGGAACGTGGTGTCAAAATGGAGTGATGGGAATTCCCCAACATGGCAATGGGGAAATGATATCGTAAGAAATTCGGATTCCAGGGGTACCCGATTTTTAGACTAAGCTAATCTTGAATAAGACAGTGACATTGGGATAGACACCAGTTTCAATAGTTATGAACCATAACTAATAGCTGGGATGCATGCGAAGTAGATTGTGGCACAGGTCTAGTCTCTTAGTACTTGAGTAGGCATAGGGTAGCTCAGACTCACCACACTAATGAATGAAGGTAACATGGCCAATCTTAGATACCCTGCAAAAAAGTAATTTCTTAGCTGGTGAATGTAGATAATCCCATTGATACCAAAAGACTAAAGCCTAGCAATGAATGAAGGTATTGTTCGAAGCACTACCTGGATGGTGGTTGAGCAACATACACCATCATTTGGGTTCATTACACTCAGGCAAAACATAGTTGTAGAACAATGACCAGTTTATGGATGATTTTTCTATTAAAAACGGTGATTTCAGAGCTATTTTGAATTACCAGGGGGTTATTTTGAATTTTGGCACGAAGAAAACTCCGAGTGATGATCATCCCATTGGTTGGTGTCGGTGATGCTCCCCATTTGAAACGATGGAACATGTCCACTACTATGGTGAACCAGCCCTTCCATGGATATCCTGCAACCCCTGGTTGTAGCCAGCGGGAGAGCATCAGAATGGTGGATTTCATGCAGTTTTCTCATATTCTTTGGAGGCTCCTGAGCAAAACGGGTGTGGCAACACTGTTTCTTGCTGTTGTTTGATGCTTCAGGAAGCAACCAACAAACATCTTCATTTGATTCATACATCTTCGTCGCCAGAGCTGCCGCAAGCTCATCCTCCGGAGGATCTCCGGCCGACCTTTTGCTGCACATACCACCGCACCTCCGTACCACGTACCAAACGTACCATGTATGGTACCATGGTACCCCATGACTGTACCTACACGGCAAAGTCTCTCCAGAAACCATGCTTAGCACCACTCTTGGGTTTAGATGCTTCACTCCGATAAATACCCGTCTCTGGTCAGTGGTTTGCAAGAAACCACTACTAAGCCAAGTGGCAAGAAACGTGGTTTTGGGTTTCTGTGGTGTCAATAGCGGAAGAATTACTTACATTTTTTTGATCGGATGGAGTTCAAAAAGGAGCAGCACACCTCCTACAGTGTCGATTTTGGGGTGCTATGTAATGATATTTACGATGATTGGGCCAGATTGTAACGTCGAAATCGCGCGCAAAAATGATATGTTTGATATATCCAACCCTTACATACCCTTACCGCATTGCCGGAGCGCGAAGCCCCACAATTTGATCCCCAATATCCTTCGGTAAACCCAACTACCATAGATGGTGAACCAATGTCTGGGTGTTTCTCAACATTTCGAACCGACACCCAGTAAAAACATCAAAATGGATTGACTCCGGGGTTCCCAACTTTAGAAACCACACTTTGAAACGATGAAAACCGTTATATCTTGAAGCTCTGCTGTTTGCGGCTCAAGATGCAGGTATCGGAACTGCAATCCTCGGGAGTAGCCACTTACCCTCTGGTGATTTAACAGTTTGCTATGTTAGTTTACCAGAGGGTTGCAATTAATGTCACTCAATGACAATATCAATGAATATCCATTAAGTGGGTCACTATCACTATTCATCTAATATAATCAATAATTTGGTAAACACTTACCAACCAGTTGGTAAGTGAAGCAGCAAGTAGTTCCTACATCAGATGGGGGCACGTGAAAGGTGTATTTTCGGCACGTCACGATGCGTTGGACGCAACATATGGAACATGTTCTCTCTGGTAACTCTATAGTATGGTTACCAATTTTTGGGTATTCCGCATTTTGAATCATTTTGAGACATACCCATATCCGTTCAAGGGCTAGTTACTAGTTGTTACTGATAGGCGAGTTTCCACCTGTCGCTTTAGATCTTTTTAGCCAGATCCAATCTAAATTCCAGATTTTCCAAGAATTGACCAACCCCAAGTCAGCTGATTGAAATGAAATCAGGCATTTAAAGAAATCCTCAACCCCCTTTCCAGATTTTCCAACACCCTAGATACAGGAGGCACATTATTTCAAGATGCGAAACCTCGAGATTTACCCACTGCCAACCATTTCCGAGAACGGTGTGGATCAACGTTGAGATCAAAATCATATACCATCTGGTTATGACTAACAGTTAGCCATGGAAAGATCCACCATTTTTAAGAACGGTAAACCATCTATTTCAATGGGCCATCTATACCATGGCTATATTAAATAACCAGAGGGTATAACAATTCTTATAGTATCTGATCAATCTTAAATGAATCTTCCACATCTGACAAGTGGTCGATGGTCCACTTTCCCCCCAAAAAACTGGAAATCCATGGCCGGAAAATCCAGCAGCCAGGAGTCCGGATAGCAACACCGCTCCGCGGAGCGCGCGGGCGTTGTTGCTGCCGTGCTGGTTGTCGTTTCAGTGGCGCTGGTCCTGATCTGCGTAAGTGGATGGTGTGGTGAAATGTGGTGAAGCCATATACACCCATGACTTGGGGATGGTATACAAACATGTACCATCCCCAGTCGTCACCATGGGTGCATGGTTAACCATCCCCGGTAGGTTTATGGCTTATGGCATTGCATTGGGTTTCCCGCATTAATTTCACCCCTTTTTCCGGGCATGGCGACGATGGCATGACTGTGTGATATCAGGGATCTTACTAGACCTTACTAACCAGGATTGCCAGTTACAAGGACGACCAACAATACTTTTGGACCATTCATCACAGCAAACACAGTTTTTTTTCTTCGGGTTTGAACACGGTTCCCGTAGTATGGACGTAGTCTGCAATTGGAATCCCAATGGTGGGTCGGAAATGCCAATCAACTTAGCGCTGACTAGTCACCAGCAGAAACTCATCGGTTTCAGACGTTTCCCACCGAAAATGAAACATTCGTATAAAGATGTATCAAACAATCATGAAATTTAACATAATCTAACTATTATCATTCTGATATCTGATATCTGCTTGCTGTTTTTCGCCAAGATATGCCAATTGTGAGCCCAAGATGCGGCTTGGGAAAGCTGCCAACGGCAGGTGCTCCCACGTTGTATCACCATTACTGTTGGTTAACAAAAACCATGGCTAATGGTTAGTTACCAGTAATTGCCCATGAATGTGTCCAAATTGCTTGATCCATGTTCAACTCCAAACCTAGGATTCAAACCTTTACCTTCTATGTTTTTTTTTAGTGTTCAATAATGTTCCCCAAATGTATACAATATTCCAATACTAACTACATATCTGGATATAGTGGGATAGAATTTGATATAGATACAGCTGGATATTACCCGCTGGTAAGCATTAGATAAAAGATTCTCCAAAACAAAAAAAACATTGGGAATTTCCATCGTAAACTCTTTGATTTTTAGGGTAGATACAGTAGCTGACTCCACACAACGGATTCATGAAAAATCTCCCCATAAACCATAGTTGTAGTGCACCAACAAACAGCTATCATACATCAACTCTAAATTCCCAGGAAATCCTATTCCCATAGTGAAAATTTGTGTTTCCCTCATTTTAGATGGGTTCAAAAGGAGCGAACAGTAGAGCAAAGGAAATCATCTACGAGCCAGCAGTTTGACATCTTGTCTCGTGGATTCGTTTGTATTTTGCGGTATCGTTCAGCTGGTCCAGGTTCATGAACAGGGACGATCGTGATATCACCAAAAGTTTTGAAGTGTTCCACTGATTGACGCAGGTTTTTCTTGTTGGGCTGTACCCGAAGGTATTGAACAATTGCATCCACTGTTTCAGATTGTCTAGACATTAAAGGTCGAGTGGCCAAATGTGAAATTTGACCCGTAAACCCCAGTCTGTGGAGAGATTTTCCTCCCTTTTTGATGTTCCCAGGAAAGATACGACGTTGTAACAATGATTCAACGCACCTCACAGCGGATTGAAATGACGTGCATTGAGTCATTGCATTTCGTTTGTCTGAAGGCAAAATCTTAGTTTCATTCGAAAAGTAATCAACATAGATAACATTCTCAAGCGTGCCGGAAACACGAACAGGTATATATCGCGAAGTACAAAGAAGAAGTTCACATATAATTCAAACCATGACACACCCCAAGATATAGCCATGCCTGGGTGTGTCATGGGGTCAAAGACTGCATCATGCGATGGCCAACGAAGCGTCATTGCCCAGTTGACAATAAACCACGCTAAATTGGTACCCTGAAGGGATCTGTCAAATAGAGAGCCACCCAAGTTATGTAGGTCAACCATAATGGAACGTTCAAAATTTAGCGGTTGCAAAACGTGCACTGCAGAGTCACTCATTAAATTACGGGTGCAAGAAACTTGTGACGGATCCCATTGATACCAAAAGACTAGTTAGGATTAGTTTCTACCGATCTAAGATTGACCTAGTAATGAATGAAGGTTTGCTTGTTCGAAGCATTGCAGGATCTAAGATTGACCGGTCAATTCCCCATTCCTGATTGGTTCCCTCTCCTTGGCTCACTGGAGCTGGATCTAGTACTGGGACTGCCGCTTCCACCACAGAGAGTGCCACCACAGTTTTGGCAGTTGCCAGTGGAGCGGCTGCCTAGTGTGGGAATATGCTATGGTGAGTAAAATCAGTTAAATCTAACATCATATGATATCCTCTGATATCTTACCTTAAAATTTATGGGATATATATATAGTAATAATAATAATAATAATAAATATATATATATATATATATATATAAAATATGGATTATATCACAGTATGTTATGGTGGTATGATATCCTATATCCCCAAAAAACTACCGGATCTATCAGTACATGTTGCTGTGGTGATAGATTCATAGTCAGTCACATGGTCTGGGATATCTGACGTATCATCTGGATGTTAGAGTTATGGATCCACCAAACATACGGACTTTTTGGTGTCGAAATGGAGACGTTTCGCATGAGCAATTGGAGACATAGAGCCCCCCCAAAATATCTTGGGATTCAACTGTTTTGTGTATTTTTTCTCAGTAAGAATGGCTTAAGAATGGGATTGTTTCCCAAGATACACTACTTCAATGATGCAGCAAAATAGCTGTCCAACCAATAGGGAATGCCGGTTTGAGGCCCCGATTTTCTGCAGTCCGGACTATGTGAATATATATATATATCTCTCTCTCCACGAAGTTGGCAAGATGATTTTTCATTTAAAAATATAGCAATGCATAGCAAGGCATGGATAATTGTTCAGATCATGTGGACTAAGTATGACTAATTAAGTGATATCTCTCTTCACTTCATTCTAGATTATTCCATTGCAGAAAAATGGTTTTGCTTAAAATGGCGTCCCCGTCAGCAAATGCAGGTATTCACAATCACTATGAATCACTATTAACCACTATTAACCACTATTGAAGACTTTTAATCACTATTAATAACTATTAAGCACTACTAAGCAATATTAATAACCATTAACCACTATTAACCACTATTAATCACAATTAATCCCATTACATTCCCATTAGACCCATGTTTAAAGCCAAAGCAAAGGTTGCAGGAATCTTATGACTCAACAGCCAGGTGGCTTGGCAAGATCAAAAATCACGAAATCCTTTGGATCCGGAAACAAATGTATGTATATATAGGCTCGTCCCTGCTCCTGGAACCACATACGATGGGGTTGGGGGGTGGGGTGGGATGTTAACGTTCATGTGAATTAACGTGGGATGTTGACGTTCATGTGAATTAACGTTCATGTGAACTTGCGGCAGCAGTTGATGCTACACAGACGCGGGGGGGGGGGGGGGTGGTGTTCTCGCTCCTGTTCCCCCTCGCCACCACACTTCGCGCCCGCGTCCTGCCCGGGCCGTCGGCATG
>Ga0126342_10009517_pt1 | contig 17412 bp, 24 predicted proteins | sample Cyp1metagenome_FD_92528 | JGI IMG/M metagenome (GOLD analysis project Ga0126342, IMG submission 92528) | Coral microbial communities from Lord Howe Island, Old Settlement Bay, Australia - Cyphastrea 1 metagenome | ecosystem: Host-associated > Invertebrates > Cnidaria > Coral ... | reverse complement strand
TTTTTTTTTTTTTTTTTTTTTTTTTTTTTTTTTTTTATTTTTTTTTTTTTTTTTTTTTTTTTTTTTTTTTATTTTTTTTTTTTTGTGAAAAAAAAAGAAGTAATAATTTTCAAATAATTTTTTTTATTTTCGAATTATTTAAATTATATTATAATTAATTTTTTGTAATTTATATCATCATATAGTTTTATTAATATCTATTTATCGTTTTGTTTGTTTATTTATCTACCTATCTATCTGTAAATTGGAAAATTTAATTATTTTACGAAATTTCTTTATTTTTCCAAATTAATAACATCAAAAATGCAACACTTCTGCGAAACTTCCAAATTTATTTAAAAATTTTATTTTTAAAAATTATATATATATATATTTTTTAATAATTAATATTTTTCGTTATTTTATATTATTATTAAATAAATAAAATCTAAATATTTATGTTTAGCTCCGCAGGAGGACCTAAATTAAATTAACATATAAATAGGGAAAATATCCCTCCATAAATATGTTTTAATTAATATTCATAATTCCATTTAAGGGATTGGATTATTATTCCAGATTATTTAAGTAAAAAAAAAAAAAAAACGACAAATTAATTTTATTTGTCCCGCCCTCCCCCTTTATAGGGATAGGGATATAAAAAGAAATGGGTAGATTTAATAATTAATATATAAAAATAAATACAAAAAAAAATATAATAAAAAATCTAAAAAAAATATAAATTTAGAAAAAATAACCATTATAATTATTTTTAAAAAATTATTAAAATTAAATTATTTTAATTAATAATCAAATTTCCAATTTTATATATATATATATAAATTTATACGAATAAATTAATTTATAACCTCCCCGATATAAATAAATTAATTAAATATCGCGAATATCCCATATATAAGAAAAATTATATAATTATTTTTTATAATTTAAATAAATTTATTTTATTTAATATATAATATTAATTTAATAAATATTATGTAAAGGAATCTAAAAATTTATTAATTTAAAATAATTTTTTTTTTTAAGATTTTTAGTTTTATAATAATCCTTTCTTGGGAATTTTAAATTTCAAATAATTTTATTTTGTTAAAATTATTCCTTAAATTTTTTTATAATTCAATATTTTTTATATTGTTTTGGGAATTCCAAAAAATGGTAATCCTTTTAATATTTTATTATAATAATTAATTAAAATTACTTAAATAAATTATTTTTATATATTTTAATTTAATTTCTAGGCTGTGGCCCGAGCATTTCTTAAATTTGTTATCCCAAAAACACCAAATTTTCAAGCAATTATAATAAGCAAATTTCCAAATATTCTTATTATTATTTGTATAGTAGAGATCAATCCTAATGTTTATTTTCAGATATTTATAAATTCCTCGGGCTGGTGTTTTGTGATTTTTCCGGCAATTTCTTTCAAAATACCTTTCAAAAAATAAATTTGCGATATACGCGTTAATTTTGGGTCCGTGCTTATCGTAACCCTTCCTTATGGAGGGCTATTAATTTTATTTTTTTTTAAATAGATTTAGATATTTTCTTTAGATTCTTAAATTTTTATTATTCCTATTTCTCTGTGTATTTGTTTTGTTGTTTTTCCTGTTTCTATGCTTTTCTGCTTCTCTGTTTGTCTGTTTTTCCTATTTTTTCCGTTATTTTGATTTTTCCTGGTTTTCTGCTTCTCTGCTATTCTTGCTTCTCTTTGTTCTGCTTCCCTGTTTCTTTTTGTTTTTTATTTTTCCTGCTTCACTGCTTTTCTACTTCTCTGTTTTTCTATTTCTATTTGTCCTTTTTTGTAGTTATACATTTTCATAATATTTTCACTAAAAACAAAAATATACAAACCATTCCAATATTTCGTATTACCTTGTGTCGAATTTAAATTGTGCAAGTATTTGTAATAAAAGCAGATTCCCAATTTAACCAATTCCTACATATATGGGAATCTGCTTATCACAGGTCTGATTCTAGCGTGCCCCATTCCAGCAAATCCTTATTTGAGTGGTTTTGAGGGTTTTGGGGGTGTCATAAGCAGATAAAAATATGTTTATAATGTGTCCATAACTATAATAATAACATATATAATTATATTATGGTCAATATGTTCCCCCCAAATCCAATATAATTCCAATATAATTATCTTCAATTTAATTAGGCAAACCACCAACTGCAAGCCACCGTAAGAATCACATTTTAGGCATTCTTGTGTGGCCTCAAATAAGGCTCTAGGATGGTTTCCCCGAGGGGAGAACGACATTGGGGCCTAAAATTATCCCCCGAAAAAGGCATCCGACATCAAGGTCTTAATTAATATGCTGATATACTAAGGCGATCTAAGGTGCCAAAAATCCCCAAATCCATCCGGATTCGAATTTGGGAGAAGGGGTCGTACCCGGCTTCTTATAAGCGGGATTTTGAAACCTTTTATAAAATGGATCGGTTTTTGGGAAATTTTAGGAATCTTAGCCCTTACAAAAAACATAGTTTTTAGCACCCGCATTCAAATCCGTCATTATTTTGTAAGGTGACCATTTTCTTCATGATATGAATGTTGTATCCCACCCGATAACCTTTTTATAAGAAATTGTGATTTCAAATGTATTGCATTTTTGGGTATCATTTTGTAAGGCAACATCTTCTGGTTCCCTTTTTTTTCCCCGGTCTCGTTGATTTTCAAGCCGCCTTTTTGTAAGGATTCCTTTTCTCTGCCTCCTTTTGTATTCTTGTTTCTTTGGCATCATTGCCTACCAGAACTCCTGTCATAATATCACATGAGCACACGAAAAAACACATGAAAATTGAACACGAAAGAATATGTACAATGTACAAAATGAAAATATGAGATAGCCGTAAAAGTAGCCACATTTACAACTTACAAAAAAACCTTGGCCAACACAACACCCGTTGAGAAGAAAGTTGGTGCCTCCACCAAATCCAAAAATAAATTGAATTCAAAATGGCTGCCATTAAACTTGGATTGTGCCTTACAAATGACAAGGTGCTTGTAGCCCCAGGAAGTTGCCATTTGAAAGGGTGTTTTACATTTTGCTGTGTCAGCACTGTGGTTTCGACATAGCCAAAACAGCTATCAAATGATTGAGTCGAATCAAAAACATGTACAGATCTAATAAAAATTGATATTTGTACAGTATCAATGCCTGAAAGGCATATATTTTTTCAAAATGGTTCTTCTATTCTTGACGACATCTCCGAGACATCTCCTTACAAAATGTCATTGCACACCCTGCTGAGTTTTTGTGTTTTTGATGTTCAATAGCAGTATCTTGAGCTTACGAAAAGCCTCAACAAAAACAAACTCGATGGTCTTATAGAATGAGTTGGTCCCTCAAAACTCTTACAACATAAACACTTCAAAATGTAAAACTTTGCCTTTTAGGTGTCCTATTACAAAATGCCCTGGATAGGGGGCTTCTTGTAACTACAGAATGCCTATATGTAAACCATTTAGAAGAGGGTCGCCCCCTTCCAAATTATAAGGGAAATTCCAACGGGGATCCAAATCCCATCGACAGGAGAGAGGAGACAGGAAACAGGAGACTCTCACTTAACACGCGGAGAATAAAACCAATAATTGAAAAACAGCAAATTGAAAATATTGAAAATAGTAAAACTTAACAATAATTGAAAAATATTGAAAGTAAATGGAAATCCAAGTTGGTTCGACGTCATGGGCCGAAAAATGGGTTAGGAGTGTTCCAATCGTGGGCAAGCTAGCAGCTAGAGGGTGTTATGCGACATTACGCGATGATTGCGAGAGTTCCATTAGGAAATCCGAAGCACAGGAATTACATTCCAGATCTCTCTCAATCATATTACTGTAAATGTTAAATAATAAGAATATCCAATATTCTTTGGCTGCAGTAAATAGATAGAATTTGCCTGCAAATGTTTGAGTATTACAATGTACGATTCCATAATTATGTTGATGTGTTTTGTCAATCATAATTGTGTTGATTTCTCGGGAGATATGAAGCCTCTAAAAATCGCATTTTGCGATCAAGGATTCAAATCGCTGGATTTCATTTTGGCTACAAAAGCCTTGATTTCATGCAAAGCTTGCTTTGCGATGAAGATTCTTGAACTCTTGAAGTTGGTTCTTTGTGGCTGACAGCAGTGACAGCACCATGGAGGTAACAGTCTGCCGTCACCAAAGGTTAGGCCACACTGTCAGCGGCTAAGTCTTGCCTGAGCCACGCCGCCCGCAAACATCATCCCTTTGGAACCGGTTGTTAGTCAGACCACCCCCACCCGGATTTTGCAAAAGCCTTGGATCTTCCCCTCCCAAGGTTGCTAGGAACCATTTGAGGTGTCGCCACCAGTCCAAACCAGTCCAAAATGTAAAAAAACGTCCAAGTGAAAACATCAGAGCTGCTCGCAGCTTGCAACCTGCTTTCTTAGTGCCCCACGCCCTTCGAGCCCCATAAGACATGGCTTTCCTGCACCAGAACAAAAACACGCAGCAGAATGTGATATGTCTTTCATGACAGTTGCCGCAACTTGAACATACGTATTCTTTCAGCGCAGTTGCTGAAATTTGCTCCAAAAACAATTTTCAAGTGGATTGCCTTGCAAAGTAGTCCTGAATGGGACCTGGATCAAATGTAATGATTCACCTCGCTGAACATTTCATCCATCTGGGGCTAGTTACCTCTACTATCAGTTTTAGTGACATCGCAGTGAGGTCGTTGTATGTCGTTAAAACTCATCGGATGGAACATCATCGTTGGCCAAAAACGATGTCATATACCACATTTCTATCCCATGATATTCCTATTATGTCCCCCATTTTAGACATTTATATAAATCCATAATCTCAAGGGTGTGGACAGATGCCAACGACAGCCGCCTGTACTCTGCAAAGGACAGGAATGTGGCATTGTCTCCACTTCGCGCCTGGGCCGTCTGAACCGGGCCCAAAGATATCCACAAAGAGTTGGGAGGGGCTAGCAAGGAGGATGGGTATATGTGTTGTTGGTTTGGATATGAAAGATATGATAATCAATATATATATATATCAATATCATGGATAGTTGGATATAGTGGGAGATCAACTTCTCACGACGGATGATGTGGATGATGTCCGTGTTGTCACTGGTTGAATGTTCAACTATGCTCGGTCTTTGAGGGTGAAACTATGTGGGGTGGTCTTTAGCTCAATGGGAGAGAGTTTCCCTTCTGCTCACAGTCTTCACATGTGCAATGCAGGGAGGGTAGCTGTGCAGGTTCATGAAGATGTGCAAGCGCTGGAAAGTAATTGGCGATGACGATGATGATGACGATGGTGATGGAGGGGGATGACGATGACGATGGTGATGGAGGGAGATGCTGATGATGATGCTGATGATGATGATGATGATGATGATGCTGATGCTGATGCTGATGCTGGCTGCAGTGATGGTGTTAAAGGTGCTGATGGTGTTAAAGGTGCTGATGGTGCTGATGACGACTATGATTATGATTCATGATGATCATCATTGTCAGGACGATCATGATGATTATCATTATAATTATAATGGTAAACTGCATGATGGAGGACTGATGATTCATGATGCTTGACTGGTGGCTGAAAATTGATGCGAACAACGAATAGCGAGATAATAGTCGGTGACAATGCTTGATACTGGTGATATTGATGATGGCCATCTTGGTTTTGGTCGGTGAAAGAAATGAACCAGCATAAAACCACTAGCCAGTTGACAGCCAGTTTCAAACAATTCCGCGTAGACGCTTCGGCGATCCCGTCAGCAGTGGCTTTGCTCAGCGTGGAACCAGCGCACTCTGTCGCCGTCGGCCGTAGGACATGCTTTCCCGATATCTGCAAGCGCCGCAAATGGTGTTCCATAAAACATGCTTAGCCTGTCAGGCCTGTCAGGTTCATGAACTTCACTACGTAGCACCAATTGCCGGCTTTGATCTTGCTTTACAGCAAGCTAGCGCCCATAAGCATCCAATGATCAAGATGAAAGGGGGCCAGAACGTGTATGTACTCTTGTGACATATGCGTACTGTACTTACATATATACTTTGTGTGATTCAAAAATAGCCAACTTCGGACCTTCAGAACCATCAAGTGCACTGCGCGGCTTGAAAGGTAAACCCTCAAATCTGGACTGGCCTTTGCTGAGCCAGCAACATTGCTCGCCGCTGTTTGTAGCCCTGCCGGAGACAACATATGCGCATTCAAACCGTCCTTCGATCAACATAGCAGCTGCGTGGCGAGCGACTGCACAACTTCTTTGGGATCAGAGCACCATTTTTTTGGTGATATCACATCCCTCATTCTTGCTGCTTGACGTGCTTGACATCCTCATGTTTATTCCAAATATCTCATCATATCTCATCATTTTGAGGTACTTATCCGAGTCGAACCCACAGCATCACCCCAAAATCCTTCCATCCTTTCGTCGCCTGTGATGCTTCCTCTACGGCCGGCTCTGCAGCGGGTTCCTTGAACGATACCAGCTGTCGCAGTGGCTTTAGCATCACGCGTTTCAGATATGTTGCATGGTGACCAAGGCTTCGGATTGGCGAGGGTTAAAAAAATGGAAGAAGGCACATGGTTCCTCACATTGCAGAACGCATAACATTTTGGTGGTATATTTGGTTTCGACCTGGGCCCAATGAATGAGCCGGGGTTGTTTCACATTTTTCTGACAGGATTGTTGAAGACACGAGAAGTCATAGCCAGCCCTTCTCCAACAACCCTCACCTGCAAGCGCTGTACAGGAGGGGCAGGGACCGAGGAACCACCTCGTGTGTGCAGGGGCCAAGTTAAGCAGGATGACACGTGGATGGGTCACAAAATGGGTCTCCCCAAACTGCCCCTCCAAAACCAGGTTTACCAAACTCGACCCAAATCATCCCAAATCAATCCTGACGAATGACAATTACGTTGGGCATCACTGTAGCCAAGCGCCGAACGCTGTGACACTGCCGAGACATAGGAGGCATTGGAATCAGCTGAGGCCCTGAGGGGTACAGCTGAAAAGCTGTGCTTGGGAATGGGGTGATGGATGGTGATGGATGGTGATGGTGATCGATGGGAAAGGGCCCCACTTGAAACTCACCACGCTTACCTGGTCACACGTAGAAAACAATCTTCAATTTTGGTGATGTGTCGAATTATTTTCACGGATAGTGGGATGTTTATTTATCCCCAATGGGGAACTGCTTCTCCCAAACAAGCAAAACTCAATGCTGGACATGCCACTGCCACAAAGCACATTGTTAAACATATCTCTATAGGGCACCCTGAAGTATATATTCATTGACATCATTGACTATATTCCATGAATATTTATACACAGTGGTTCCGGAAAAAACAGGCTGGCTTGCAGCTAACGCCGGACTGGACACGAAGAAAACAATAAAACAAATCACCTGGAGCCACAACCACCGGGCCCCCCTGCGCCCGCAATCTGCTGGAAGCCTTCTCCGGCACCTTCAATCAAAATCAATCCAAAATGTCTTACATACACCAGCATCATCCAACCATGTTCGTCTCATTTTCCTTCTAAGAAACCTTGTGGATCAGTGGGCCATTCATATGTCATGCTTTCATTGACAGCAACCAGCTGTATTTTGGTGCTGGCCTTGAGCTGAGAGTCCTGCAGGAACACATCGGGTTGCAACGTCACAGGTGAAGAGTATCTCTGCAATCCAGCTCTCTATTTTCATTGGATTGGTTTAAGGCAAGGGAAAATCTACAGAAACCATGGTTTTTACGATTAAATCCAATGATATTTGCACTCAAACCCATCTGCAAGGCTCCTGTTTTGGTGCTTCTCTACCTCTGCTAGCAGAGCCTGTGACGCCAGAAGAAATCAACCCTGCGACTCATGGAGGCACTCTTGACATCCAAGAACCATTCAATGGTCCTAAAGAACCTCTTGCAATCCAACCTGGCCATGGCATGCCATGGCAAGCCCTCCATTTTCTTAATCATCCCATGCTTGAAAATCATGGTGACCGTCTCACTAGCCATGTTCCATTACCACATGAGTTTATCCGAAAATGAGAAGAAACTATCTGCTGCACCACCAAATGGCCCATTTTAAAAAAGGAAAATGGCGATTAACTCATGGCTTTGGGGCATCCTCCCAGGTGGCACCTTTACTTCGAACCGCTTTCTCAGCCTCAGGGGCCTGAGCTGCAAACTAATTGTTCCTATGGCATATGTAGACCTTTATACAAAGATAGGTAGGTAGCTAGCTGGGTAGATAGAAAATGATAGACTAATATGCTAGAAACAAATCCAGAACACATATATTATAGACATCTTTCTATCCAAGTATCAACTCATCCCGACTGCAGCCTCCACAACCTCCCCCTTTTTATCTCTGAAGCAGTTAGGCCACCACACTGGCAGCTGACTTGCCGAAGTCGGCGCTGCAGGCAACCTGCCGGATGAAGGGTTATGCCCTGGCTTACCCTCCGGTGTCATGAAACATGGCAATGGGAAATCCCCTAGAAATGATTAGAAAGGAAGGTTTGAATGGGAACATCATCCACAAATTGATAAATTGGGGATGTTCTATTGCCATGATTGCCAGAGGGTTTTCCTATTCAAGACAGGAATGACCTGGCCCATCAGAGGGGGCCAATATTTCATCTTTCCCTGCATCCTTGTAGATGACAAGGGGGTGATATTCTGGCTTTGAATCCAAGTGGTCACATATATAAATCCTTCGGAGTGTCTGAAAAGGGCGTGCACCTATTTCCACTAGTTGTTCATCATTTTCTCCATTAAAAAAACATATTGGGGTATACCACCCCAGTTTCCAACAAACCCATTTACATTGAACACCAAAGCACTGCACTGATTGGCCCACAATCACTGAAATTGACAGAAGCAACCATGGGTAACTACCCATGCTTAAGCATTGTCAACCTTCGATACCCCACAAAAAATCTTTGCCCGAATTGAGAAGGATGCAAGTTTCGTACTTTAATCTTTGGTACATCATCTTATGGTATACGGTATACTTATCGATTTGGAGCCGAAAGGATTACCCATTCACTCATCATTCACACACCATTCACACGAAGGTCCACATCTCAATCGCCACTTGGAGGCGCAGTTGGGGTTTGATTTTTGTTGAAACAAGAGTAAATAAGGTAATGACCCCCGGACGTTGGGATATAACATGATAAAACCCAACTTAACATCATACAACTGTATCATGACTAATTATATGGTTACAACTGGTTAAACCAAACCGCTTCATTCACGCCCGCAGCCAGGTTGAGCTATCCGGGCTGCTCCGTGGCTTCTTTCTTCTTTGGTCGGCTGCGACTTCCTTTGGGCTTTCCCTGGCGTGTTCGGCACCAGGGAAGAATTCGAATTCAGCAAAAGTTTGGTTCAAGAATAAGAATAAGGATGACCCTGAACTCACAGGTTGGGATATGCTCTAAACATTTCGAAACAGTAGGCATCACATCATGACATGAAGTTCCCCCAATCTGCTTCTTTCGGCCCAGCTTCAGACTTGATGCGAACTGGATCAGGGTCCAAGAATACCAACCTTGCTCGCCTCTGGTCTCCCATCTGAAACCACCATTTCGCAAAGGAACAAGCTTTTGCACTGCAAGCACGTGGGTTTTGCTTGTCTTATTGCGCTTTGTGAAGGTATTGTGCAACACTCTGATATTCTATGATCATCATCTCAGCTCTATCATATCGATTGATACCGTGTGGTGACCCCACATCAGTTGAGGCGACGCAGTTAGTGTAGATTCAACTTTCAATTGTATTTTCAGATTTTTGACTTTGCTTGAAGTTTGGACCCGTATCATAAGCGTCCTCATTGGGCTTGAAGCTAATGGTCTGCAATGATCACTGAGCCTTCTGTAGCATTGATTTTGGATATCTAAACAAGGTGCACCCCGAATCCCAGTATTTTTTCATGGTTTTTCATCACCGCTGAAAATGCATTTGTTTGGGGAAACCAGTGGCTGTTACCAATGTCAAGAAATAGAGTATTAAATAGAGAAAACGAATGGGAAAGAGGTTTCGCATGGTTTCGTTCCCTCAATGGTGTTCATTGCCACCATCCAACTCCAAGAGGTTGAACATCATGCAAAATGGCGGCGAATCCTCTGGCAGCCCAGATTTTTCAACTGGATGGTGCTATCATGTTTCAAATTCGCTCTCACAGTGTCAAACTAACTATGTCTCTTATTTTGGAAGATGTATGTACAGTATAGCCAGAGGCAGCTTGGATACCCATTTATAAATGATTCTACCATTGAAACCTCTATCTTATGTAGGGAACTTCCCATTGCTCGTGCCGGATGTTCGACGCTTCGCCCCTCTTCAGGATGCCCAAAAGGCGACGTCCTCGTCATCAGACTGCATGGCCCCGAGTGGTTGGCAAGTAGGGACATATCTGTGTGCGCACATGCTTGAAGACATGACAGTGTCTTGCAAACATATCACTCCCATCTACTCATCTCAGGGGCAGGTGATCCCGATCACGGCTCCCCTGAGGATGTTCCTCCTTAATTACTGTACTCCCCATAATTTACAGTGACATTGTGACATATAGTGACGAGATCGTTTTATCATGTTTTATCATGTTATATCATGTTTTATCATTCATCCAGATATATTCCCAATATATCACCATCATTCCTATTCTTTTGTATCCACATCTTTGATGGTAAGTTCATGTAAGTTCTATATCCCCTTCATCACTGGATATATCAACTGCAACAAAAATATGGCCGTCTCAGGCTTTGGACCCTGAGTCGACCGGGAACCAGGATGCAACCAATGAAATTTCATAAAACCCCATGCGTTCCCAAAGAGTATTGATGAGATTTAAATGATTTAATAAATCCCAGCTTGAATATGATTGGAATAAGTTCAATAAGTCCCAGCTTGAATATGATTGAATCCCAGTTAGCCGCTTCAAGAGGTAGCCAAGCTGATGAAACGGAACCAAGTCATGCCCCACAAATCATCCCTCCAGAACCCCGGTAGAGTCAGTAGAGTGCAGATTCGTCGCCAAAGTGTCCATCATGACCGATCGATGTGGTACATCATGTGCCCAGCATTTGCCCAGTTTCCAATCACGCCTTGTATCACTGCCAGATGTTGCAGGCTGCTATGCGGGAAACGCATGATCTCACGTAGCCCAAAGCTAAGACGAGCAAAAATGAAGATGGGCCCAGTCTTTAGCAGAACATATAGTAAATGGATGGTTTTGACAAACAAACAGCTAACATAGATATCTCAGGACTATGTCATTACCCTTCTCTCCATTAGATGGGGCCCAGGGCTTCCACATGGACCTCTACCTATGCCAACTTGGCACAGTCCTGGCATTCAACGGACCTTCCATCAAGGACCAAGCCACCACTGGCTGCCACTGGCTCATCTCCACTGGCTCGAATCCAGCAGCGGCCAGAAGCACTGCCACCGTGTTTGTTCAAACCTGACATGAAGACATCTTCAAAAAACGAACAAATTCCTGCCAAGCCAGTGTGCCAGCTGCAATTTGATCCGGATAAGCATGATGTCAATATGAAGCGCTCAGAGAGTTGCAGCACGAGCCAGGACGCCACAAAGCAATCAGCGACCTTTATTTTTTCATCTCCGGTGTGCGCTGGACATTCAGCACCGCCAAATCTTGTGCAGCAAACTGCAAGGGTTTTGATCAAGCGCTGGATATTTATACACACACCATATCACAGCATGCAATAATAACAATGATTCCTCGGCACAGCACGTTTTTTCTACGTGGGCACAAGAGGGAATTAGGAATCGGTGCCCGAGCCAACGTCCATCACGATGACCCGAGCTTTTCCAGGCTCTTACAGCTCAGGCGTTCCCGAGGAAACCCGGCCTAGCCACCTGGACCCGGCTAGTCTTGAACCGCTTCAAAGAAAAACCAAGTCCATCAAAATTCCGACAGAACGTTCCTGGCTGCCCTCGCAGCCTCATTCTGTCTCGAGCGGGCGGCCGATTTGGGCGACCCACATGGCCGACTGGCGACAAGTCAGGAAAATCCCGACAAAAAGGTGAAACAAAATCATCATCATAGAGCAGGCGATTCCCAACCAGGCATACCTTGCAGGTGCAGGTTTACATTTACAGGCGATGCTCTCTGGATGAAGGGTGAAACAAACAATACAATGACAAAGTCCTTTGATCGTATTTGACTGTGCGGGTGCTCAAGGACCTGAACTTTTCACTATGAATAGTTAATAATTTCTCTCTGTAACTACAGATCTTACACTGTATGCATGACCGAGTGAAAGTCAATAGGTTTGTACCAGTAGTACCGCACAAGGCGGTGGCGGAAGTTTCAAAGATAGACTATTATAGGAGAGGTGAGTTGTTGCGATGCATGGATGGCAGAGCGAATCCACTGATGGAACAAAAGGTGGTCGGAGTTGTGCTTTTTGGAGTGGTTGCAGTGGTCACTTCGCCCACAGCTGCTGAATGTAGTGTGGTGTGGTGTGGTGTAGTTTGTAGTTGTCCCAGTCCATGTGTCTTTGCAAAGCATTGCGCCTGTTTTAAAAAGTGATGCCAGGTCATACGAAGTGCTGCACCTGCCATGAAAAATCATCTTAGCAGACCTGAAGATCTGATGCTCCAAAATACAACCTCTCTCAGGAAATCAGCGCTCTGACCAAGCACATTTGGAAGTCAAAAGATGTCAAAATTGAAAAAAAAAATTGAGGGTCTCAGACCACTTTTGGAAGTTGAGGTTTTGAAAAAGTGCACGCGTTGTGGCGCGAAGATGCGCGAAGCAAATGTCGAAGACAAATTGTACGAAGCGCACCATTCTTGGAGCACTTTTGGAAGTTGATGTTCAAAAAGTGCATGCCCTTGTGGCGCGAAGCACGCTTCGAAGTCAAAAGTGTTAAACACTAATAGTCTCGGACCACTTTTGGAAGTTAGGATGTGGTTTTGCGTGGTAGGCGCAAGGGGCACCTTGCCAAAAGTGAGCAAAACGTGAGGGTTTTGTAGCAGTTTCAAAAACGTTGGCAGGCCTGGGGCATTTGAAGAGGATCTGCAAAGATGCATTTCCCTTTCGCGCACCTGCATCTTCTTTCTTCTGACTCTTTACTCTTTCTCTTCTCTGATCTTCTTTCTTCTTCTCTTCTCTTCTCTGATTGTTCCCACCTCTACTTTTCATCTCCTCATATTGTCCGCAGTTTGACTTCTAAACTTCCTTCGATAATTATACAATTATATTAATTAGCCATTTTCAAGACATGCCATGGGGAACCTTAAATAACAACACAACCCAACCAGAGTCGAAGCACCAAGCATCCCCAAAGTAGAGCAAGTCGAGGCCACCGATCAGGAGCTCCGGGATGTCCTTCAGCTAGATGAACATGAAAGCAATCAGTCTTTCAACTGATGTCATTATATGTCATTGGTAGAAAAGCAAGATCCTGACCTACATGATCTGCCTAAAAGCTGGCCAAAAGTTCTGTTGCAAAGTGATATGTTTCAAGTTGAGCTCCGGGATGTCCTCTACAAGCCGCAGTCCGGTGTTGAGAGGTCCACGGAAATCCTGGATCTCCTCAACTTCTCTGGGCTTCCTGGGCATGACACGGCGCTGTGCGCAGATGTTACCTACTGTTTGTCCATATTTGTCCATGGGCACGACCCAAAAAGCACAGCAAAACATATCGCATTTTTGCAAGCTGGGTCGATGCCAGAAAAACAAAAATAGAAACAACATTAAAAACAAAACGTATTTGAGCAAGATCTATAGATTCAAGTGCATGGCCAGCAGCGCGTTGAAAAATGGTATTTCCAAGGCGGCCCCTTTCACTACAACTGCCTGCCAGGAACAGTTTGCGGATCTCATGGCAAAACATGTGCAGTAAAACAAACAGTATACTCGTAAGTGAGAAGCATGGACTATTAGGTAGAGATAAAAACAGGAAAAAGCATGATCCTCCCGGCCTCTTTCTCCACCCCTGGCGTGAAGGTGACGCCAAGAGCCAAACTCCAAGCGGCCAACAGAAGCAATGGGTTTAGGAAGGCCATAGCCAGTACGGAGCTGCTTCCCCCCACGAAGCCAACCATGTAGATGATGATCGTCTGGATGCCCAGGACCGTCATGAAAACGAAGGCACGCATCCGCCACTGCTGCTGCAGGACCAATCGTTTCAGCAACGTTCGGGTGTAGAAGGCCGCGGTCCACGCGATGGTGAGCACCAGGGACAAAAGCGCGAAGAACCAAAGACCAGTAGCCAAAGTCGGGCACCCGATATCAGCGCAGGGTGGCATTTGCATCGTGTAGACGTCGAACTTCCCGCAGTTGTCGAGATCGGTCTCAACTTGGCAATCGGGTGATGCGACCTGGCAGGCCGGAAAGAAAACCAAACAATAACAAAACAATAACATATCCCCAACTGCAACAACTCTGACCGCAACAGTCACTAAAGTTCTTTAAACTGAACAAGTGTGATTAATTAAAATGCCTGGGTGGAAACTGCAGCATATCTTGTATCACTTTCATGTGACGTTTTGAAAGAAGGCAATGCATCTTACTTGGAAAATTGTCAAACTGCTTCACAACTTTTGATTTGATTGGTGATTTGCTGAGGATTCAAGTGCTGACAATGCCTGGGAAAATGCCATGGTCAGATCATGTCAGATCTATACCAGCAGCCAATATTGATAGACAGCCCTGCTATGCCATATTTGCGAGTCTCCCTACTGGCCTCACTGTCTGCTTCGCACCACTCTCCCAGCGCCAGGCTGTTGTGGCAAGCAGGCAAGTGTAAAGCTGCGGTCTCACTTGGGCAGTTCCAAGCCTTCAGCGGCACCAGAACGCCGGAGCCGCAGGCACTGCTGAAGCCAATCAATGCCGAGCGCTGGTAAGCTTCAGTTACATAAAGGAGCCTGGGACGGATCTGGGAACGGTTTTCAATGTCTGCGAGTCACATGTGGCAAAAAAATCAACGGCTTCAAGCCCAGAAACGACGACACCAAATTTCCGGACTCCAAAACCATGTTCAGTGCCAGCACGTAGGGTGAGCGCCGGATCATCCGCGAGATCGGCATCTCCTCTCTTTCCTGGTTGGCTTTGCCTGGTGTTGCCTCCTCCGTTTGCTGCCCTTGGGAGTGAGGCTCTTGAAATTTCTGATGTTCTTGGGACTCTTGGGGCTCGTCATTCTCTGGGGTGGGATGCCCAATGGGGTGCTGGGTTGGTTCCCCGGTCTTTGCCCACAGGTGGGCCATGAGAAGAACCACTGCTATGGCCAAGAGGTACAAGGCCAGAAAACCGAGGCACCACGCACCAGCATCTGCAAACACGAACTGGCTCGATTCCAACGCAGAAGGCCCTTCTGTCCGAGTGGTGGTGCTGGTGATGGAAGTGCTGGAAGTGACGGATGTGCTGGTGCTGCTCCTGGTGGCTGTGGTGGTGCTGGTGAGGGAGTTGCTGGAAGTGGTAGTGCTGGTACTGGTGACAGATGTGCTGGTGCTGCTCCTGGTGGCTGTGGTGGTGCTGGTGAGGGAGGTGCTGGAAGTGCTCGTGCTGGTGGTGAAGGAAGTGCTGATGGTGGTTGTTGTGATTGTCAGCGTGTAAATAATTGAATCACTGTAGTAATTGGCGACGGCCAAGTACTGGGTATCATCGATGGTGAAGGCCTCCCAGCACCAAGCACCGTTTGTGGCCCAGGTCTGAAACTCTGCAAATGAAGAGCCATCCCACCTGTAGATCTTTGAATCGATGTTGTAGGAAGCATCGTTGTAGTTGTTGGCAACTGCCAAGTACTGGGTGCCATCAATGGCGAAGGCCTTCCATCCCAACGCTCCATGTGTGGCCAGGGCCTGAAACTCTGCAAACACTGAGCCATCCCACCTGTAGATCTTCGAATCGGTGCTGTGGGAAGCACCATTGTAGCTATTAGCCACCACCAAATAATGGCCGCCATCGAGTGTGAAAGCCTCCCATCCATGAGCTCCATTTGTGGCCAGGGATTGAAACTCCACAAACGATGAGCCATCCCACCTGTAGATCTTCGAGTCAATGCTGTAGGACTTATCGTTGTAGTTATTGGCCACTGCCAAGTACTGGGTGCCAGAGATGGTGAAGGCTTCCCATCCACAAGCTCCATTTGTGGCCAAGGTCTGAAACTCTGCAAACGATGAGCCATCCCAGCGGTAGATTTTTGAATTTGTGTTGTGGGTCCAGGAGTCCTCGGTGTAACCATTGGCCACAGCCAAGTAGTGGGCGCCATCAATCGTGAAAACCTCCCACTCTCGCGCTCCACTTGTGGCCAAGGATTGAAACTCTATAAAAGATGAGCCATCAAACCTGTAGATCTTTGAATCGATGTCGTGGGTAACATCGTTGTGGGTATTGGCCACCGCCAAGTAATGGGTGCCATCGATGGTGAAGGCCTCCCACCACCAAGCTCCATTTGTGGCCAAGGTCTGAAACTCTGTAAAAGATGAACCGTCCCACCTGTAGATCTTTGAATCGGTGTTGTGGGAAGAAACGCTGTCCTGGTAATTGGCCACCGCCAAGTAACGCGTGCTATCCATCCTCAGTACGTACATCAAGCACGTGGAATCGCTTCTGACATTGTATTGGGGGCTGATCTCCCAAAAATAACCTTGCGCTGCAAGCAAAAGGGAATGATTTGGGCCATTGAGGCATCTCAAAGAATGAATTGGTCCAAAGTTGTATGGATACTAGACGACGGATGGCCCGAGACTGCAGAGGAGCAGAAGTACGCAGGTGAACGTTAGTTTTTTGGCGATGAAGGAAAATGAACGAACTGAATTTAAGTAGGTAAGAAGGAAATGATCAGAACGGTAACCCGGCATCCCACACTGAATCGCAACATCACTATACATACACAAATATACAAACCATACATACACACACGCACATATATATATATATATATATATATATATTGCAAGTGGTTCACAGGAGCTAGCAAGAATGCGCACTCCCTTTTTGACAATGGGCGAGGGGCCACAATGCTGCGTGGATGGGAACATGAATTCCGACTGATATTGGTCGTGAATTTGCACCGGTGGACAAAAAAAAATAAGAATCAACAGCTTGATTTTCCATAGGCTTGATGCCATCAGCTTTCCTCCGTCTGGCGGATTTCATCTGTTCATCATAAATGATTCTCCAAGATTGGTTCAATTGAAAGAAGAGAAGAAGTTGTTGTTTCTCCGAAGGCTTGGTTAATGAGTTAGCCAGCTGGGCATCTGAATGAACCCAGCGGAGCATAGTCCCTGACTCGGTAGAGGAATCTTTTAAAGCCAGTGCTTCAATAGTAGATCTTTTCTCTTCACCTTTCACTGTCGGTGAGTCGGTGTTGATCTTGTCATAAAGGTTCTTACTGTCAGTGATAGTAATTCCAGGAGTCAGGTTCACAATCTCA
>Ga0126342_10009516_pt1 | contig 17415 bp, 17 predicted proteins | sample Cyp1metagenome_FD_92528 | JGI IMG/M metagenome (GOLD analysis project Ga0126342, IMG submission 92528) | Coral microbial communities from Lord Howe Island, Old Settlement Bay, Australia - Cyphastrea 1 metagenome | ecosystem: Host-associated > Invertebrates > Cnidaria > Coral ... | reverse complement strand
ATATATATAATATATATATAATATATATATATATATGTATATATATATATTATTTGTATATATGTATATTATATATATGTATATATATATATATATATAGGTGATCGAAGGTAATTACTGCGCATAAGCAAACAATACTAGAAGGGGTCCCACCACCCCCCCTTAAGTAGGGGGGACAGCAAAGAGGAACTTGTGGCTATGTATGGTGGAGTGTCCTCATGGCAATGGAAGTATGACAGAAGACAAACATCAACAAACCTTGGCGTTTGCCACTGCCATGTGTATCTTATATATATATATACACATAAATAAATATATATATATATATATATGTGTGTGTGTATACATCAAACTAAACCATGTCAAACCCGATCCTACAGACCTTTGAGATCCTTTGAGCCAATGGGCTGTCGGAGATCCATAGTCACCCAAGTCGCAGGACAAAAAATTAAATGACAGTGCAGATGCAGACCTGAGCCTTGATGTCCTGCGATTCTTTGTATGAGATTTTGCAGGTGCCCCAACATGCCACTTTGGATGAGATTAAATTTGCCTTCAAAAGACGCGCCTTGCAAGTTCATCCAGACAAGGGAGGGAGCAAAGATGCGTTTCACAAAGTCTACCAGGCACTTGAGATCCTGTCTGACCCGGAGGCACGTAAGAAGTACGACCAGCGATTGATAGGGGCCAAAGAGCCTCAGCCAAAAGGCAAAGAACAAATGCCAGGCCGGAGAACAGCACAACAAAGTCATAGAGACCAAGAAAAAAAACCGACCTGCGGCCCCTCAAACAAGACCCACCAGCCAAAACCTGCGCCCAAAACAGTTAGATCTTTGAGAGTGAGACTGATGACGAAGATTCACTTCTTGCTGGGGCAATTGCCGCGCGACGTCCGTTTTCAAGTGATCAGCAAGGATTTTTCGCTCAAACAGCGTGTCCTGTTGCAAGAGTGGATTGTGGAAAATGCTGCAGAGACTGCGACTGGTTCAGATAAGCCAAGTGACCATATGGACCCTGACCCAGTTCCCTCGACTGGATTTTCTGCGGTGAACCCTCCTCAAGACACGGCCAGTCATTGCAGGGTGGTAGCTATTCCCATCCAGTTCCACCGCAAGGCACAAGCTGCTGTGGGCAAGAGCAAGTCCAAAAGTTGGAAGAGGAGCTCAGGCACACGAGGTGTCTGTCGGACCTCGGGGAGTTTGAACTATCATGCAAGTATTTCAGTGGATGGTGTGAAAATCTTCACCCGCTGCTGTGATTTGCCAACAGCTTTGGAGTATTTGGTGATTTTGACATCTGCCAAGCAGAGAGCATTGGATCTCACCACTTCTCAGGGTACATTCGAGGATCGTCTGAAACAAGCGCTCAAGTCTTCTGCACAGGAGCAGGGAAAGAGCCTCGATGAACTCAAATTGCGGTTTCTTGTGACTCAAAGCGTGGGCATTTTCATTGGCAGCATGCTGCTGAAAGCCCCGTCAGTTCGTAACCTGGAAGATGTACGGAAGCTTCGCAAGAGCATGCAGCCGTTCCATGGTTGGGTGAAGCACTGTAGGGGGAAGTACAACATTTACCAGCACTTTTCTCCAGTTGAACTGCACGCACAATGGGAGCAGTTTCAGGCAGCAGTCGCTGAGATGTTTCAAACTGTCGGCGCCGATGCGGCCCCTTGCCTACAACAGATTCGTGCTTCATACCAGGCCACAGACCGACTCCGAAGGGCGCATTTGCAGTCTTGGGAGAAACTGCAGATGGCACTGCAGGAGGGGTTTCCATGATTTTTCCAAATGTTTCCTTTTGCTTGCTTCAAACTTCGAACATATCATAGTTTATCATATTTTATCACCTTTCTGGATTAATCTTGGTTGGGTAAGTCAGCCATTGGGCTTCGTGTTCACCATAAAACTGAGATGTTTCTCGTTTGGTTTGACATCTATAAGGATATGGTCTAGCCATTTTCAGTAATTACATCCATCATTGAAGAAGCACTGTTTCAACAAAGTTGTTTTTCTCACAAGAGGACATCATCTCCTCAAAGACCCGCAGGACAAGAAGAAATGTGTGCCCAAATACCTTCGTTACAAACAGATCCGCAGATTTCAGCTGGACCCTGTGAGGGATAAGTTGATGACTCTGCGGAAGCTGCTTGGGCGATGGGCGCAAGCCCTCTACAGCAAGGACCAGAAACGTCAGCGGCTGCAACAAAAGAAACGGCGGCAAGAAATCTTGCAGCAGCGAAAGAAAGCCAAAGAGGCAGCCAGAACTCTTGGATTTGCTGATTTTTTTTTTGGTTGTCTCTGTGTGTGTTGTGTCCCCTAAATGGAAATCGTTTTCTGATTTCCCTTCAGTTGTATCGATTTTTTGTGGTACTGGGCCTGTATTGTATGGGACATCCAAGGAAAAGAGTTTCTGAAGAGGATGAGAGATCCAAGCCTCACCATGGAGGACATTCTCGGGCCGAAAATCGAGTGCTGCTGCTGTTGCTTGGGGAATGTTAAGGATATCTTGGGGCCACTCTGATGATGTCATGCCCTCTGTCACCTGTGATGAAGCATGAAACTTGACAGAAACGGTTCTCTGTCAACCTTTCTCATTAATTAGCCACCAGCTTGATGCGACACGTCAATGGGCTTGAAGTTGGGGACACCAAATAGTTTCACGACAAAAAACGTCCACGAATATCGGAGATCTTACCCTTTCGCTATCCACTGGCATCGTGTTTGGGTGACACAGGCATCGCACCCCCAAAGCCCTTGGTATTTACAATTTCATATGGCTTGTGTTGATTACATCGGTTATGTATGGTTATGACCTTGGTGGAAGAACTCCTTCTCGGCGATGAAGCCATACATACTATAGTTACTAGAGTCTCATTACTTTCCCACCTCTCTTGACTGAAGGGGATGTCGGAACTTGACTCCACAATTGCCAGATTTGGGTTTTAAGAATTGCACGAAACCTCAGTATTGAAGGACAAAAACGCGCCAGTTTTCCGGTTAAGATTTTGAATGGGATGACAATGTGCTGGCCCCCACGTTGACCATGTGATTGTCCATTCCTCATTCCCATTCATATCATTATTATATCATTTATTCAAATCTATTCCCTTGTCGGAAAGCAACTTCTCCTTGTCGGTTTGTCCATGGGATCGATCTGATGGCTCAAGCCGAGCACTGGGAGCGGCTGGAAGTGGAAGTCTTTTTTCGGAGAGGCGGCGTCGATATCTGTGGAATGGTGCTCGGCTCTACCAGAAGGGTGAAATTCATAGAGGGTTCTTTGAAAATGGTACTTGTTTTGATTTAGGTAAGAAAAGGCATTTGATGGCTTGGAATGATTTTGAAAATCAGCGTCCCATTCAAATGGCAATTTGAGGTACTGTATATAATTATACATCTCATTTTTGGACAAACCCACCCTATGGGCATGATACCCAACAGCTGGTGAATATATAGAGCAACGTTGATGAAACCTGGAGTCTTGGTGGCAGTTGTTACAGTAAACTTTGGAAAGAAACCAGATGGTTTTACCCTTCCATCTCTCCATGGTTTCGATAATCTTTTCATTGAACATGTTAACCGCCAGTTCCTTTGATCTCCGAAGCATCTACAAAGTACCTCTAGGAGGATTCATGTCGTATAGGACATCATACAGCGATTCTTGGTGACCAGATTAATACTGGCTGGTGGTTTCAAACATGGCTGGATTATTTTCCATTTCATATATGGATTGTCATCCTTCCCATTGACGAACTCATATTTTTCACCATGGTTAAAACCACCAACCAGATTATTATTAACCATCATTAACCATAAAATAACCACATATTCACCATTATTTAACAGCATATATTTCACAAATGACCTTTGAAGCCCCAGGCTATGGAGATCCTGCTCAGCGGCCTAGCGGGTGAGCTGTGCGGTCTCGCAGCGAAGGGAGGCGAATGCATCGCAGAGCTGAAACGAAGCTTCGAGGTGAGGAGGGGAGTGCGGAGGGGTGCTATTGGGGGATAAGTCAACGAGAGAGAGAGAGAGAGGGGAATTAATATATGAATTTATCATAATTCAAAGGTGGAAAGTGTGGAAAGTGATGAAAACTGATGGTAAAATGATGAAAAATGATGATTTAGATGTTATAATTGTTATAATAATAGACGATGATATTTTATTGAAGTTAGCTAAGTTGGTTTCTTATAGGTGAATTCTCTGGTGTAGGGTAGATACATCTTAAGTGGGGGCACCACCTTGTGCAGAGGTGGTTTGGATTTAGCGGCATCCATATTCCCAATAAGAAATGGGGAGCGAAGGACCTACGAAGAGTTTCCCAGCCACATGATAGTAATGATAATAAATTGCTTGCATACTCTTATTTATTATGATTTTGATGTGGACCGTCATTCTACGATGTTTTATTTTGTTATCATTAATTCTGTCTCAATTGTATTCGTTTGCCATTGTTTTCCATGATTGTGACCATGACCACCGCTACAAAAAATGGAGTCCACAAATGGGGGATTAGCCAGGGGGAAGCCCTGGCTGAATATGATGCCCAGCCATTTTCCACAGACAGGGTGCCTAAGATTGGCGGTGTGGTATCAAGTATCATGTACAGTATGGATATGTATGGATTGTAGCTTAGAGTATCCCTCCATTGGACATGTGATGACCCTGTTGGCAACTGGCAATGGCCCAAGAAAACAAAGATGGAAACACAAACAACTACAGTATTCAAAATTATTCAACATAGGGGGATCCTCTTCCGAGCCCGATGTTTGGCAGGGCTTTCCTAATTTGGACAGAACATATGTGGCATTAGGTTTTCATGAGTCTTTTTCGTGATTTTGTGCGGGCAAGAAAACATTAGAGAGAATTGATGATGTTGATGTCAGTGTGTTTGATAATTCGGTATACGCAAAAATTGCCAGTGCAGTGCAAGGCTGCAAATCATCGGGGACACCTTCTAGCCATGCATGTTGGTGTCCTTTTTCATGAATGAGTTTGGTACTGAAGTGTGTGTTTGATTTACCGAGCAGGTTTTAACCACTATCTAGATCCAACAGATGGGCCTTGTTCATTGGATTCAACGGTGCCGAAGTGGGAGAGAGGGTGACCGTCAGGAGAAGATTGGGGTCGGAGAGCTCAGGGCCCGGCCACACATGGTCAAGTTATTGATACAATGTGGGACCCACAGGAACAAACAAGCCACAAAATTCAAATGCATGGGCTATAAATCATCGCAAGTAGGGGCATGAAGCAATAAACAAACCACAAACTGTGGATGATACATATTACACCGACGAGTCATGAAGTTTCCAAGGTTCCAGTAGATGAGCAGAGGCTGGCTGTGGTCATTTTGGGAAGGGAATCCTGGTGAGTAAACCTTGTTCAGCAGTCAACAATGTTCTCCACGCATATAATTATTAACCTTGCATCGCAGGCTGGCTACTGTATGGAGGTTTGAGATGGTTTGAGCTGTAGTGGGCTGAACCCTAGAGGTCTAAGTCTTCTTTTGAACCCTTGTTTTGTCCAAAACATACTAGGGATATGGATGATATGCCGAGTTTGGGATCCCACCTTCAAGACTGGCAGTTCGTGACTGGCAGTTCTCGGGTCCTGGAACCCTTGGATGCCCAGTTTTAGATGGAATCTGACTCAGGTTCCTCACCCAAGCCAGGAAGGGCATTCACTGGTCAATTATCACGGCCTCGAAATACTGGTAGGGATTTACTGCTCGACATGTTGTTTATGTGTGTTCTGCAATTTTGCCAGGTTTTACGTTGTAGTACCACTGGATGATTAGCCACAACACATTCAAAAAAAAACGATAAAACGGCATTCCACACTGCATTTTTTGCATTGGTCAGCACAATGTGAATCCAGCCCGCCGTCGGATCCTCACATGCAAGGCTCTTTTTGGGCTGCCGAGAGCTACACGATGAAGTTTGTCTCGAAGATATCTATCCAGAGGGCCAAACTGATGGTCGACTCGAGTTAGCACTGGCCACTGGGTTGACAACTGGGCCCTGGAATCTCTGACCATGGAAGTGTTGAAGTGTGACCAGGATGAAGAGGCAATGGGATGATGGTTCCCCGAATTCACAGACCACACCTCCTGGTTGGTGTTTTGGAACATGTTTTATTTTTCATAATATATGGGATAATCCTTCCCATTGACTATATAATGTTTTTCAAGATGGTTAAAACCACCAACCAGCCTCAGTCTATCCAATTTTTGGGTGAAATCGGTCTTCCGACCCTGGGAGGATGGTCCCAACACATCCAGGCGTTAGGTATGACCTAGGAACTTCCTAGCCTTGCATTGTTTGGCTCAACAGATTGAATGATACTCATTGATATTCCATGATGTTCTGATATTGGCTTGGGTAGCTCATGACAGTTCCATGAAAGTATCATATCAAATCATATCATATCATTGGTACCCTGTGATCTTGGAATGACAAATATGTTGCATAATTTTAGGGTCCTACATGGGACGCTGCAGTTGTAAACAGCAGCTGGCCATCATCATTAAACTATCACCAGGACATACGGCGGCTATATATCTAATTATTTAATAATACTAGTATATGTATTTGCATATATATATATATATGTGTGTGTCTGCGTATATTTATGTATAAATATATATATATATAGATATACATGTCTGTATATATATATATAACTTATATATAATTATACATGCATACACACATATATATATATACATAAACACAAAATATAACCACCAAAAGTGTTTCCAATATAGCCACAAAAAGGGTTTCCATGTTTGTCCCATATTCTCCACGTATCGTCCATTCTCATCCCATATTGTCCATGTTGGGTTTTCCCAGGTGAGAAGATCGCCAACGCACGCGAAGCTCTTGAGGCTGGCGCAGGAAGGCGCGGAAGGACCCAGGTGATTGACTTTTGGTGTGCCTACGAAAAGATAGAAAAAGAATGGGTAGTGTGGGTAAAACAATAATGGGAATGGTTGATAATTACCACCTATTTATGGTGATTTGAAGGATGGTTTGATTATTATTGTTTTACCCACATTAATGGGATATTATGGCCCGAAGATATGATTATGATAATGGATAGCACTGGAAAAGAATGGAGAATATTGAAAATAAGATAGTAACCCCCAAACAGATAAAGAAGAGTTGGACACCTGGAACATATAACTGGATGCAGAAAAATAGATAAAGTGGGAACTCCACAAGACATATCATGCCCCAGGCGTAGGCTCTTATGATCTCTTATGCAGACGGCGTAGGTTGGGTAGGCATTGGCGTAGGCTTGTGTTTGCCTACACCGTGTAAGCTTTTCGTTCGTAACAGTTAGAACTCATTCATTTTGCCTTGGTTAGTTGGTGATATTTGCGGTTTGTGGTTCCAAAGCCTCACGCCACAATCGGAAACAAAAAGAAGGCATGGCTAGGCTCGCGTAGACACCCCTTACAAACCATACCCCGCGTAGGCTACCTCATGCAATGGCGTAGGCTCGGCGTAGAGAGTTGCGTAGGTTATATGTTACTGGTCATCGAAAGACAAGGATCAAAAACACCAGTATGGGGGAAAGCATCCTGGAACACTTTTGCATCGTTTTTTTGGGTTGCTACAATGGATAATAATGGGCAAACATTGGATATGATGGGATACTATGGATATAATTGATAAGAATTATATAATAGGGATATGCATGATATGACTGTGATGTACGTCTACCTCTTTTTTTGGGCTCATATACCCAAAATATCCTAACTATAATGGCAAGTTCTGATGTAATAAGGAAGGTGCTACCATGGGGATATTGTTGATATAATTGATATTATGGGATAATCAGAATAATGGATATAATGGAGACATAACCGGTATGTATATATATATATGACTATATATGTATAATGCATATATGTATAGATAATTTAGTTGGTATTATGGATATCACATGATGTATCTTAATGTATATACATGTGTGTGTGCCCATCAAGAATCAACCTATTTACAGTACTGCAAGCACATTTGAATTACAGTACTGACATGAAAAGTTGCAAGGTGAGGACCCCCAGTTCTAAGTTGGTGGGTCATCCCCCAACTAACATAGGGATTGAGAAACCCCCAAGTCATGGCATGGCCGATTGAAACATAGTTTCAGGGTAGCCTGTAGATGTCATTTCCCTACTGGTCGATTTTTCACTAGAATGTTAATGGTATACTGTATGCCAGATCATCCCTTTAATCTGTCCCAATAGATTGATTAAAGGTTTCTACCCCAGAACTATCCTGATTTTTGTTCCATTCAACCAACTTAAGGCCATTCTGGGATGTAGCTGAATGCTGACATATTGGTGAGTCGCCCAGTTTCTGTTATGAGTCTACTCTCATATGACCCCCATGATCATTGGATACCATGGATCATATTGTTGATTATATTTATCCCATTGCGCCCCATTATATCCCGATTAATTATACTTATTGTTTCTCAGTTTAGTTTCATAATTCATGATTAAAACATACTGGTCCAGCATGCGACGCAGCAAGGCAAATCAAAACTGGCTTATCAGTTTTTTGAATGATATGGATTGATATGGAGTACTATATCTCAATCATATTATGTTTCAATCATATAATATTCTATCTAGTATCTATGATCATCCCCAAATTGTGTCCAGTGAAATCCACATTATTGATGGTTCGTTCCCAATTTTGCCCAACCCAATATCCATTTAGGCAAGCTAGATTCAGGGGCCGAATCACCACCCATCCTTGGATAAATCTGAAAAGTAAATATTGTATACCTTCGATACTATACAAGGTGAGGCCCCCTAGATAGCTAAGCTGGTTTATAATTTATAACTAGATTAACTGTGGTTTATTGATATTTATGGTAGATACTGTATATCTATATAGCTGACGGGTGTTTAGACCCAACTTAAAAACTCTTATAATTGGATGGTATAAAGCATCAAAATAGGGGTGGTTTACTGTTGCTTTACTAACATTAAGTATTATATACTTCCTCTGGAACAGCTACTGTTGATTATACTATATCCCCTTTGATATAACATTTGCTCGTTTAAATATTGGCCGTTCATTATTTAATGTTGTAGTTGATAAAATTAAACATTTACTAAAAATTATATCATACTTAGCAAATAATTGAAGTATATGGAACGGAACTTAGCTGCACTACAACTACGTATAGTTGCCAATTTTTTGAAAAAAGTAGGTTACTTGTGGTTTATGGTGGATCATGCTATAACTATAGTTGATCGTCGTCTTCCTGGCAGGCAGCGAGGCGCTGAGTCGCAAGTGGCTCAGCAAGATGCCGGACGTCTGCCGCGGCGACGCGGCGCTGGTGCGCCTGGTGATCAAACGCGACGGCGTGGCCTTGCAACACGCCAGCGAGGAGCTGAAGGCGGGGGAACTTGGGAAGCTGATGGAACATCACGATGTTATGGGTAAATCAACGAACTCAGGCTATTTTCAATAGCAAACTGTTACTGTAGTTTACCAGAGGCGAATGGGATTCTATTAAATGGGTAGGTTTTTTAACATAGGAAACTGGCCCAAAAGAAATGCAATTGGATTGTAATCACAAGTTTGTTTTTTGACACTTCATGTCACTATGGTCGGGCAACGTCGTACATTAGGGGATCCATGCCCATTGGCAAGATAATACATGATAGTGCTGTCACTAGTTCAAGTTCAGGTTCCCCAGTGCGGACCCGTTTCACTAGGATGACACGTAAGTGTCCAGTACTTGAAGGACCGGCAAGTTTTTGGTGTCAGAAAGTTATAAGAGATATAACTATGGCAAAACGAACCAATACAATCGACATGTTTCAAGAGAAAAACATGTATGCACAATGTACCGAATGATCATACAGACATGTTTGTTTCTGAATCTGTGGCGGATCAATTTAGAGATAGCAAAGAGTGGCTGATATGGGGCCCACAGGCCTGGAAGAAGTCCTATATAATATAATGAAAGATATTTAAGGCTCAAACAGAGACCAGGGCTCATGGGCTCATGGTGATGCTTGTCTCAAGATGTGTCTAGTACACCACTTGGGGCTGGGTGGTACATGGCACAGTCTGGGTCTTCAAAAGATCAAAACACCGTAAACCACGATATATGGAACATTATGGACAAAGCCCCCAACACATGGAGAGAGCATGAAAATACATTACAACCCCATATGACACACCCACACACACACACACACACGATTAACAATTACACACAGATCGTAGCAGATGTAGATCTGAGCTTTGATGGCCTGCGATCTGTACGACATCTTGCAGGTGCCCCAGCATGCCACTTTGGATGAGATCAAATTTGCCTTCAAAAGACGCGCCTTGCAAGTTCATCCAGACAAGGGCGGCAGCAAAGATGCATTTCACAAAGTCTACCAGGCACTTGAGATCCTGTCTGACCCGGAGGCACGTAAGAAGCACGACCAGCGCTTGATGGGGGCCAAAGAGCCCCAAATGCACGGCAGGGGCCCCGTCTCCGCAGGCAAAACAAAGAACAAGAAACAGACTCACCATTCGAAGTCGAAGAAACCTGGTCCTGAAAACAAACCGCCAAGGCCTGCAGCTAGCACCAAAGCATCCACAGCTGCGGCCCGGCTGAAAGCGAAGCTGATGATGAAGATTCAGCTCTTGCTGAAGCAATTGCCGCGCGAGGTGCGTTTTCAGGCAATCAGCCAGGATTTTTCCCAGAAACAGCGTGTTCTGTTGCAAAAGTGGATGGTCGACAATGCCGCAGAGAACTGTGAGGAAAGCCAAGCTGATCAAGCCGCTGATGCGGACCCTGTAGTTTTTTCAGGCACAGGTGGGTTTGAATCCCAATGGCCTGCTCCAAGTGTTAGAGGCTGCATGGCTTTGGCTATATTCAGAGGCTTCCAAAGACCGAAGCAGAGCCAGGGCGCGCAAAAGGAATCAAAAACATCAAGCAATCGGTCAGGTACAAAAGGTGTTTGCCGCAGAGGTTCAGGTGGACCCGGAGAAGGAAGCGGCAGATACAGGGCCAATGTTGTTGTTGATGGCCTAAGCATTTGCAGCCGAAATTGTGACTTGCCAACAGCTTTGGAATACTTGGTGATCCTGACATCTGCGAAGCAACAAGCATTGGAAGGCACAAATTCTGAAAGTCTTTTTGAGGATTGTTTGGATAGAGCACTCGTTTCCGCTGCAAAGGAACATGAAAAGGGCCTTGACGAGCTCAAACTCAGGTTTTGTGTTCTTCATCATTGTAGCCTTTTGATTGGGCGAAAAAACTTGCAGTCGCCAGTGGTTCAGAGCTTGGAAGATGTGAAGAGGCTTCGCAAGTGCATGGAGCCCATTGGCCACCGAGTGAAACGTTGCAAAGGATTTCGCTATGTTTTTGATTTTTTCTCCCCGCAGGAAGTGCAAGAACTGTGGGAGCAGTTTCAAGCTGCAGTGACTGACATGTGTCAAGCTGTGGGTGCTGACAGTACCAAGTGCCTACGACAGATCCAGTCTTGGCATGACGCAACTGACCGGTTGCGAACTAAGCACCTGCAACTTTGGGAAGTGCGGCGGATGGCAACGAATGACCGCCAAAAGCACGCCAAGCATTTGCGAAAGAACACCATGAGGAGAGCCGCCAGGCTCTACAGTTTGAGTGATCCTGTCAGCTGCAAGCTCACCACTCTGAGGATGCTGCTCAGAAAATGGGGGCACCTACTGACTAAGGAGGCGCAAACACGTGAGAAACAGCGGCTGAAGATTTTGGAACAGCGAAAGAGGCAGAGGGCCAAGAAGAAGACCTCCCATCAGAAAAGGTTCCGCGTGGACCATGGATCTGAACTTGGACCTGAAAAAAGATGAAAAAAGGAGGTCGTTTTCACCAATGCGAGCAGTGTGGCGAAGTTTCCGGGGCGAAGTTGACTGGCCGTATAGACCGTCCTAGGGTAGACAGAAATAAATTGAATGATACATATTGATGCATGAGGATACCCGAAAGGCATTCATTCAAACATTGACAGCACTATCAAACACCAGCTTATTGATAAGCCTCCGCATTCGTTCTCTTTTGAGCCATGGATACTACATTAAACTTATCTAAACTTGATAGATGGCCACATGGTGGATTTGACACCATAAAATCGCTTTTAATCTCCATTCATCACCATACAAATCACCATTGGTTTGGGTAACTGGAAGGATCCACTGAACAGGAAACTTCAGCTGGTGGTGTGTTGCAAGGCCAGGCCATCGCGTTTGATCACCAGGCGCGCCAGTTTCAGTGGGAAAAAACACCCATGGTGGAACCACAATTCACTTCTATCCCAGACACTCCATGTATGGAATATTTCCCTACATTTACCCCAAAAACGACCCAAATGTAGGTAAATATTCTATACATGGAGCATTTGGGTATGTGAAACCATCATAGACCATCCATGTTTTGAGAACGCGAATTTTGATCCACGTAAACGTTCCTTGGTTTCTCCGAAAATAAATTGGGGCCAAACCTTTGAAGAAATCGTGTTCCCTTTTTGAACTTTCCCGGATTGGACAAACTGTTATTAGTTGACCGCTACCTCCACTATGGACCCATATCCAATACCCAACTTTTGATGGTATATTCTCCTGTTTTTGTCCGTTGATGTTGGGTTAGTGATTTCAACGAGGACTCATCATATATCTGGTACGAGTAAGACCCCAACAACACACATACACAACTTTCAAATCACCAGCCATTTTTGTTCAATTACCATGGGGCCATGGGACCATGGACAGCATAAGACTATGACAGCTTGGTGATTTCATGTGATTAATTGGAAGATAATAACGGGGTTTATATAACCATCAATACTGGACCACAATCAGGATGACAGACTCTGACATGTAATGAGGCTTCAAACCACCAACCAAAACAAAGCATGTTTTATATGGGGGTTTCCCGTATTTCTATAGCTAATTCTATAGCCATAACTGCTTAATGATTTCAACCAGGAAGAACATATGTTGTTTTGACCACCAAGATTAGCTAACAAAAGAATGATTTAACGACCAAACATGTGATACTCAGTAGTTCAATGAAAAAGCACGGGTATGTTCAAAACGGCCTGCGCGCAACATTCATGCTGAAATCAAAAATCAAAAAGACAATGATTTCCTCAACCTTGGGATTTCAAAGGTTTGCCCCAGATTTTTGGGACACGCATGTTCTCAAAACGGATGGTTTGACATAGAAATGACTAATTAGACATGGTGGTCCTAAGCAAGTACAAACTAATTGCAATATTGTGTATAGAACTTGATATATACTGTAGTTTGACTATGTAGATATGTAATTCCACCAGTGCCAGGCCAATCCCGAGTTGGTCCTGGAAGCTGTACAACGCAGTGGCTTCGCATTGGAATACGCCGCAGAACACCTGCGCAAAGACAGAGGCTTCGTGCTAAAAGCAGCAACTTGGCGGTCAGCGTGGGGGCCCCTTAAAGGGGCACCAAAAATTGGGATATACCCCGACTATCATGGGGTTCTTCACCAGTAATAATTGCATTTCATGGGACCTGGGGATGATTATGACATATTATGACATGATTTTCGCACCAAAAAAGATCGAACGCTTGGAAACCATCATCTGAATTTAAAACATGGGAATCTGTTTCTACCAGGTCCAGAAGAACGGCTTCGCCCTGGCCCGTGCGTCCGCTGCCTTGCAAGCAGATCCAGCCCCTGGGCTGCGGTTTTCTTGGGAAAAACGTGATTACCCTAGGGTAAACTAACATAGATCTGGACAAGAGCGTCATTTGTAGATCAGGATCCGAGGGAAACCATGGGTTTTCCACATGTGTGTTTAGTTTACCCGGTATTTCCCAAGGTTTCTTTGACTAAATGGAGGTTTCCTAAGATGTGGATACTGGATACCCCAGAAACAATATCAACATTAGACCATTTTAGTGTTGAAACCCATGGTTTTGGGAATCCCTTGGGAAGCACCCAAATTGAACAGACCAAAAAGTTGGAGATGCCCAATACACTTGGTGGAATTGTTTTAGGCAGCAACTTGCGTTTAAAAAGGGGTGGCTCAATTCTAAAATTGTCATGTAACAAGTAAGGATGTTAGTATAGTATGTATTTAGTTAAACTTAGTTGTTCAGGGCCCTTGGAGAAGAACCGAGTCGGAAGGCATGAAATTCCGCGTGTGTGTTTGTCATATTCAACTTTTAGGCTCCGAGGTCATCCATTCTCCATCACCATGGTGGATGCCCTGCAGGAAGTGATCTTAGCATCGATCAGAGATGAAGGCGGTGCCTTTGAATATGCTTCAGAGGACTTGAAAAACGACTATGACTTTGCGCTGGAAGTTGTAGCCATGGGCGGCCCAGGAGAGGGGGGAAGCCGGGGAAAGCGAAGGTGAGTCAGCCCAGTAATTGCGAATTATCATCAACGTTGGTGTTGGATTGGTATTGGTGTTCTACCTGGTGGTTTTAAGATATGCCTTACCCGTCCATCCCCACTTGGCAACAACACGTGTAATGGGTTAGCTCAACCATCAACCAGCAGATGTTTGCCCGATCTTGGTTGATCCAATCCAGACCAATAAATCCCCCTGTTTTCATGGCTCATAGATTTCACTACCGTCGCTGCTCAACCACAGTTTCGTCCCCACCTGAGTTGGCTCAAGGGAAAGCAAAAAATATCCACTTGTTCCCCTCAATAAATACATGTATAATAAACAATGCCCCCATGGAAATTATTTTGTTTTGGAAGGGAATTTTCCCATTGTCCTCAATTTTCCCCCAAGTTTTTGGATGTTTTGTTCCGCTTTGGAAATGATCACAGGTTCCTAGATTTGGATGATGAAACCCTTTCAGGATAAAACATCAAGTTTCCCACAGATTTCCCTTAAATCAATGCATGGATGAATTGAATTTTCTTTGTCCCTAAGTTATTCCCATGTTTTGGAGGATGATTCTCCCCCTGAGAGGCGCAATGGACCACATCTCTGCAGACCTTTGGGACGACCCTCGCTTCGTGATGTGTGCGGTGAAGCGAGCGCCTGGGGCATTGGAACATGCACAGCCGGAGATCAAGGCCAGCCTTTGGGCGGAAAAATATGGAGGTGTCGTAAATTTGCGCCCCCCCCAAATCATCCTTGAACTTAAACCATTTCAGTACCGTTTTTCGGATCGCCCATTTTGAGAAACCCCCAATATGGGGTATGGGCCATATGGGGTGCATTTGTTTAAGGTCCAATAAACCTCGGATTTTGGTATATGATGGTATATGTTGGTCGTTGTCGGTAATTTTTCAGCCTCCAATTATTAGGGGTGCCCATTTTTGATCCATACCGCCCATACCCATAATATAAGTAAAAATGTAGACAGTGATTTTGCGGGAATTTTGCCGAAGAAGATAGATCAAATGATTCAAATGGACCTTGAAGCCATGAAATTTGGATTTGAGGATTCGTTTAACGGATTGGAGGTTAAACCGGCAAGCCAATGGTTTCAGTGCTTGGCAAGCTCCAAACTATTTTGTTAGTGGTGAAATCTAACTTTCCTTATTTTCCAACACGTCGGGGAAAAACATATATGTCCAACATCATTGATCTTCTTAGTTTCCAAAGTTCATCAGGCCAATGATGTCCAACATAAGTCGAAGAAAACATGTTTCCAACATGATGAATTATTTGACTCATTTTGACTCATTGTCATTTTCATTTCGCAGCAGTTAAGGATGTCCTTGTGCTGTCTTGCTGAATTAATTGGCTCGTCTTATAAATAATTCCTTCCCCCTAATATTAAACACCCCCCAAGAAACCATAATTTAGTAGGGGATTTCCACATCAGCGCGATCATTAAATGGTATAGGGGGATGGGATTATCGAAATGTTTGACTGATAGCCAAATCAAACTGATAACTGTATAATTATGGGGATTTGACTGATTACCCCCCAAATAATCCAAATTATGGGGTAATTATCAAGTGATTATCCGAATTTCATCACATGGGTTTGGGTCAATACCTATTAATACCATTATTAGTGGAATGAACATCCATTTACCAGCTATTTTGGGGTTCACTAGGTACCAGGGTTTTGACCCATCCCCACATCTGTTTGTCCCTTGATTTTACCATGTCACTGGCAGGCTGAACCCACCTTCGTCCTCGAAGTCTTGAGCCGTGTTCCAGCGGCCTTGCCTTTTGTGGCAGCTGAGTTGCTCAGAAAAAAAGTCGGCCCCAGCAATGAATAAAGCGCCGTTTTGTTGAATTTAGATGTTGCCAGAATTCGCTAAGTGGATCAAAGTGGTTCATGATTGCGGTATATCATTCCCACTACACTCCAGTTCCAACAGGTTATAGCCCACTTACAAGCCACTTGGCTAATGGTGACAACGTCTAAAGAACAACCCTGTGTCAAGCACAAGGCCCAAGAGCCATCGAGTTGCACCCACCGAAAACTGATAGATGTGCATCCCATGCATCGTAAGCGGGTCATCATGTGATTTCATATATATATATATATGATAAGCATATGGTAAGCTAAGTAGCTAAGTTGCATATGTCATGTTTATATGTGCGCATTCCGTGCCTGGAATATCATCCTTTCTTCATGGCTTATTTATGGCCTATCCGCTGGCACTTGCTCCTGAGGCTGTTGGAGAACCCGCAGTTCTTACTTCGCGCCATCGAACGCAACGGCCAGACCTTGGCCTTCGTTTCAACGGACCTGGCGATGGATGCGACCTTTGTGCTCATGGCCCTGAGGCCGGGGCCAGGTGCCATGGATCTTCCCAGCCCCGGACTTATGGCAGGGTCGATTTGTTGGGATGTTGGGGGAGGGTATGTTCAAATGGAAAATCATCTGAAGTTCTGAAGTATAGAGATGTCTCACTAGAAACATCTAGAAACACCCAAAAGATGATTACTAGAGGGTGTGCAAACAACCAATTGTTATTATAATATATCATATCCATATGTCCAGAGGGTGTGACTTAGTAGCAACCCCAAGGGGACAGAAAAGCGGTAAAGCTTCAACATTTGAGTGTCATATGTACGGAGTTTTTTGATCTATACATGCTTGACATGCCTCCATATGCCGTGTGTAACTTGTTGCTGAAACCTATCCATTGAACCCACTTGTCTTCCATACCTGGTAACGGCTGCAAGCATGGGCCTGGACTTGCCAATGGAAACTTAAATTCCCAACCATCGCCTGATCCAAAGTTATGATCATGAATGATACATGGCACTTGGATGAATTTGGACGAATGTTTTGCCAAACCAATCAATTATAGAATATATTATAAAAAAAAATACTTTACTTCGTGTGATCCCCACCATGACATTTATACATTTTCTTACTGGCAAATCTTCTGGCATTCTATCTGACATATCTTCTGACATTCTATTTGGCATTCTATCT
>Ga0126342_10009515_pt1 | contig 17417 bp, 14 predicted proteins | sample Cyp1metagenome_FD_92528 | JGI IMG/M metagenome (GOLD analysis project Ga0126342, IMG submission 92528) | Coral microbial communities from Lord Howe Island, Old Settlement Bay, Australia - Cyphastrea 1 metagenome | ecosystem: Host-associated > Invertebrates > Cnidaria > Coral ... | reverse complement strand
TTTGGCCCCCCCCCCAGCTAAAGCTGATATAGCGACTGCTATATTAACAAATGTCATTGAGCATTTAGTGTTACTGTTGCCCCCCAATAAGCACGCCTTCACCGCCAAAGCGGTGTGGGCGGATTTATTGGTTAAATCACTGTTTTTGATGTCTACGCCCTCAAAAAAAGGCTGGTTCAAACCCAATCAAGACCAGTTACATCCCATATTCTACCCATTACTACCCATTATATCCGCATCAAATCATTATGTCCCCATGAATTTCCAATTATATCACCAGTGAAATCCCTATTTGACCCATAAAAATGACTGTTTAACTATTGACAGCCCATTAAAACCATCGTATTCCCATTCTATTCCAGAGTTGGTGATATATCCCATCATATTCCCACAGTACAACCTATTGAATCCCCAGTCAACTGTTGGTTAACACCCAAAATGTTGAAGATCCCAATGAAAAATCACCATTAAATCATCAATTTTCCAGGTTTAATCATTACATTTAATGCTTAAATCATGTTGAATCCCATAAAGCTGTAATATCCTCAGTGTTGCTTAAATCCCATTCTATTCCAATTTTTGTCTTGTATATATATAATTATATTATATATATATTATATATATTACTATAATATTTTTTCCCATTCAAGCCCATTAACATGGCTTTATCCCGTATATTCCCCATGTATGTCCATATTCTGTCCCGTGAAAGCTCATTAAAATCCCGTTAAAACCCATCAGAATCCCATTAAAATCCCCTGAACAATGGCTGATGATCATTAATCATCATTAAAATCCCATTAATCATCATTAAAATCTCATTAATATTCATTGATATCCATTGATATACATTAATATCCCATTAATATTCATTGATATCCATTGATATACATTAATATCCCATCAATATTCATTGATATCCATTGATATACATTAATATCCCATTAATATTCATTGATATCCATTGATATAGATTAATCTCCCATTAATATAATGGTTGTTATAAATCCCTATGAAAAATCACCATTAAATCATCATTAAAATCCCATTAAAATCCCATTAAAATCCCATTAATCTGATTTTTAAATCCCATGATTGATCATTAATCATCAGAATCCTATTAAAATCCCATTCAAATCCCATTAAACCACCCATCGCGAGGCGGGCTACCGCATCATTCTGACCGGTCATAGCCTGGGTGGCGCCGTGGCAGCGGTGCTGCTGTGGCTGCTGCGCCATGGCACCTGCGGAGAACGTGCCGCGGTGTTTCGTCGGTTTCGGTGGACGTAACGGGGAGATGTCTCGGGGGTTGGGAATGGACCAAGAGATCTGATGTTTTGTAGATGTTTTGTAGATGTTTTGTAGATTTCAAAGTGATTTTTATAGATGTTTCAAGAAAGAGATTTGTAGCGAACAGAAAGGGATTCCATGGTCTCCCAGAGATGATCCCAAGGGTCGGGTCGCCACAATCGCGCGGGTGTCGCGATCGCGCGGGTGTCGCGATTGGCTGATTGTCAAGAGAGAAATCCTATCCTGAAAATAGTGATAAACAATAATAGGATGGTTACAGTTAAAAATAGAGAAATCCTATGATCAAATATGATCAATAGCTACTGTAGGTGCTGATCCATCAATTAAGTTTGGCTTATCTGTTTGAAGGTTACTACACAAACCGAAAAATAGATAGGATGGTTGCAGTAAACCAGGTGGTAAGAGTCAAAGCCTCAAAACCCTAGGCCTGGAGGCTGAAGTACAGGGCATTGGCTATGCCGTGCCATCAGTGGTGGATCACAGGACGGTGCCACTACAGCTACTGGGAAGCCGAAGCCAGCTATCATGGGCCATGGTGTATAGCAAGAAACATGGGCCATGACTTGAGGATGGTTTAACCGTTTAATCGTTGAACCGTTTAACCACAGTAACACCGAAAAAACACAAGTTGTTTTTTTTTTGACGATGTTGAAGTCAAATTTTTGAAATCCCATTGTGGCATTGTGTATACAGGCATGACATAACCCAAATTTTGGAAAGAACAAGGTCTTATGATGGGTTCGTCTGAAAAAGGATACCCCAAAAATTTGATGGTTAATCATCATGGTCCTCATTAGAATGGAAGTTTGAGGGATCCCATTTGCAGACATACCCAAATCATTATATTAGTTGGTTACATATCTCATCCTCATTCAATCACCATTAAAGTAGCATTATGTAACTATGGTTAACTCCCAATTTTGGCTTGTTAACCTCGATGAAACCACCAATAAACCATCAATAAGCCGTTCGTGATCAGTTCTTACGGATCGGCTCTACATGGACATCATGGGATTCGCAGTCAGACTTCTGAAGCCAATGAGCTATCAGTTCTTATCCTGGTTGGTGGTTTGGAACATGAATTTTATGACTTTCCATAAATTGGGAATTTCATCATCCCAACTGACGAACTCATATTTTTCAGAGGGGTAGGTATACCACCAACCAGTATCTTTTTTCTTAACTGGTGCGTTTTACGTACGGAATGGATGGGTTGCTGGGGATTGCTGGGATTATTATTGATAGTTAGCCAGTGGATCATTCCCGAACATTCCCTACGTAAAACGCACCAGTAAGTGTAAGTCATTTCCAAGACATGGTGAATACAGAAGATCAGCTCCAGGGGACTCCAGGACTTCAGAAGCCTTGCGGCCCTGTTTCACATCGGTGGCGACTTGGACCGGAGGAAGCTGAATTCATCTGCTTGGTGTCTGGGTTAGTCGGAATTCCCCAGGATTTGATGTCGGATCAATCCATTGAAACGATTTTTGTTTGGGAGATGGTTTTCAAGTCAAATCGCATGCCAAAATCTTTTGAATCCCCCTGAAAATTGTCGCCCTTGATCCCCATATCGCTGATGATCCCGTTGGGTCGTTGGGTTGGCGATAAAAAACAGCTCCCCTAATTTGCCACACCCAAATCCTTACCGATATACTCTCTGGTTGGTGGTTTGGAACATGAATTTTATTTTCCATTTCATATATGGGATGTCATCCTTCCCATTGACTTTCATATTTTTCAGAGGGGTTTGTATACCACCAAAAGAAGCTCTTTAAGTCCTGAATTTGTCAGATTTTTCATCAAACTACAAAGGAAAATCACCATTGACTATGGCTATTTCCCAACTTTGAGATGGTTATATAAGTTATATATCTACAAGGACAATAGTTAAATCCCCATTGCAGTATAGGTTTTGCCATTGAATACTAATTGACCCCATAAAATCCCTATGAAATCTCTATGACATAACTAAATTACATCATCATTTTCTATCACTCTCAAATCACCATGAAATATGGTTAACTCCCATTTTTCAATATTCACGTAATTGGAGGATGGGAACATTTACAGGAAAACCCATCAAATTTGATGGTAAAAACCATGGGTTCCTGTAGATTTTCCCTTGAGGTCAACTCCATGGACGCCGTGCCGCGGCTGTCGAGCAGCACTTTGTCACGCCTGGCTGAAGAGTTGTCCACGTGCGCGGAGCAGAGTAAGGAGGATGGGGGAGTTGAGCGGTCACTGGTTGATGCTGATGGTTTTTCTGAAAACCACATGGCTAGTTGCCGAAATTCGGTGAAAATCAATGAAAATCATGGATGGCCGAAGCAACCATGGTCAATGATGGTTTCTTGTCATGGTCAATTGATGGTCAATTTGCAATTGTTTTTTTTTTTAATGGTTAAGTAGTAATGGATTAATGACTAATGATGATTAATTGATGATTATTATACGTGTCACTTTAATAACTTGGTTAACTGTTGGTTCAATCAGGGATATAACGAAGTAACTCATGAGTTTATGCACCATTCCTAATGGAATGACACATGGTTCCCATTGTTAATAACGGTTAATATCAACTATAGTCTCATTACATTAGTGATGGATAATTCATGTTTAATAAGCATTACTCAACAATGTTAAGTATGATTTATTTACGAATGGATCATGGCTGACAAATACATATATTTCTTGAAGATGTGATACATTCAAAACATAATCTATTTTCCATGATCTTCAGTCGATTCTTTTCCTTCATGTTTTTTGACATTTTAATTGATTTTCGAGAGCTTTTCATGGAATTTCTAAGAGTTTCTACATGGTTTTCATGGATTTTCTAGGAGCTTCGATTGGTTTTCATGGATCTTCGTGGAGTTTCTAGATGGTTTTCATGGATTTTCTACTGGTTTTCTGCGATGTTCATGGAGTTTCTCCTTGTTTTCATGATTTTTGTGTGGATTTTCCCGTGGTTTTCCTCCTTTCCGAATTGGGTTTTTCGAACCATCTGGGCATCCTTTGCGAGGACTTGGACGAAGACCTGGCTCATTACGTGGAGCGCCTGAGCAACGTCTGGGCGCCGCGGGTGAGGCGAGGGGAAAACATCTCAGGGGGTCTTGGTTGGAGAGCTTTTAATCGTAGATATACCCTCTGGTAAATAAACATATACCCTGAAAACTAGCCCATTTTTAATGGAAACTAATCTTCCAACCCCTATCTGGCAGGGTCTATGTTAATTTACTGGAGGGTAACTATGGTTTACAAATGTTTATACAACAACTTATATCTATGTTTATATGTGGCTTTATATACAATATATATATATATATGTGGTTTATAACCATCTGATATGGCTGTGGCTGAATTCTCTGGTTTATGGTAGATATAACGAAGTAGTTAATGGATGTTAATGGGCTTTATAAACCAACTGACATAACCGGGGGTGCACCATGTGGGATTTTTCTGCCATTATGATGTTTGGGATTGCACCAGGGAAAAGATGGCTGAAAGCCTATAGATAATGGGATGAAACAAACTATCAACTGGTGGATTTCGCAACCATCCACTGTATGATGACGATTGGCTACATATAGCTACATCAATCATCGACCTTTATCTATGTCTAAGATATACATTAATATAACAAAAAAATGGGATATGAAGATCAAGCATTTGAGAAGCATTTGATAGCTACATCATCAACTATATCAAAGTATATCGAAGTAAATGAGCAGTTGTTCCAGCCAGAGGGTATGGATCAACATGTAGATTTCGGGGAGTGTTGAATGGTGATTGCATGGGATTTGATGGTGGTTCATAGGAAATTACCCCAGATTCTATAACCATTTATATGATGACAACATCTGAAAACAAGCATTTTATGGCTAGGTAAATCATCATCAATCATCTATCCCAGATCCCTAGTTGGTTGATGATCTTATGAATCAATGATTTTCATGGCCCGTCACTTCCATAGCGAAGTGTTAAATCACCAGATGCTATGGTGTTTCAGTCATAGGTGTTTCAGTCATTGGGGATACCCCTCAAAACAATCCATAGACTAAAGGTAGAAATCTTCTCAATTTGATTGTTACACTCCATGAATGATTGGCTCAAAAAAAGATGCTTAGTTGAATGCTTGGAATCTGATATCAGTCGATACATCTTGATAACATCTTGAAACATTATGACTTCCATTCACATTCTGTCTTCCATTCGTTAAGCATATGTGCCATGGTCAAAAGTTGGAAACCCTATCAATCATGGAATGTTTACCATCTACATTGCTACATCCATCTACCAGGATTTCTTGGCACATCTATCAAGCCACTGAGTTCCATGGATGGCTTGTTTTCCCATGTGGCCCGCCAGGGACGGCACCCCGGCGCCCCACGTGCCGGCTCCGCTGGCGACGCCGCACGCGGAGGATGAGCATCGGGAGCTGTGGCGGAGTCATTCGGAGGACGAGGTGGACTTGTGCTTCGGTGGACAACCCGGGGTTGTCCAAGGTGAGGCAAAAGTGATTGTTTTTTTTACCCTCTGGTGAACTAACATAGCAATGGAAAATGGCTATTTATAGTGGATTTTCCCATTAAGAATGGTGATTTTCCATTGCTATGTTAGCTCACCAGAGGGTAAATGGTTTCTATAGACCTTGTAGAGCGTTAAAACCAAGAGTTAACCTCCAAGTTTACCCTCTGGTAAACGTTTACATAACTATGGAAAATCACCATGCTATTAATGGGAAAACTCACTATTTCGACTGGGCCATTTTCAATAGCTTTGTGTATGTTTACCAGAGGGTAACTATGGTTCATGGTGTCCATAACTATAGTTCTATGATATTCTCCATGACCCCAACAGTTAACCAAGTTACTTACGGGGCCTCGCCGTCATGGGACAAGCGATACTCCAAGCTGCACCACTCTTCAGAGCTGTTCCTGGGGATTTAGCCATCCCCCCTTGTGACCGCCCAAGAATGTTTGGATTTATGACTAGGGTGAATCTGAACCATGGGGAAGTCACATATGATGAAGGATGAATTCGCCAGAAGATTTCGCCAGAAACAGCATCCATCCCCCAGAAGCCTAGGTACATTCCAGGCCGGCGGAGAAGATGGAGATCAGGAATAGCTACGTCGTGCTTGGGAAATCTTGGGAAAATCTTCATTCCTTAGTAAATCAACAAATGAACAATTCGACAGCAAAGAAGCACGTCTAGATCCAACGTTTCGTGTTGAGCATGGGCCCAGTCAAGGACCCCTTTTCTGGTGAGGGGGGGTTAGAAATGGGGACCGCTGAAAACAACTCCTTTTTGGTCAGGAATTCCAGTTAGGAACTGGAATTTCATCCTCAAGACCGGTGATTTACCCTCTGGTAAACTAACATAACTATGTAAAATCGCCATTTTTAATGGGTAGATCAACTATTTCTATGGCCATTTTCAATAGCTTTGTGCATGTTTACCAGAGGGTATAACTTAAAACATTGGTTGAACCGTCAGAACTTGTGATTAACTTTGTCTGCAAATAGGCTACAACATCTGCAACTTTTCCTCCCGTGTTTGAACGTTTCCTCATATGTTTAGAGCAAGAACATGCTGAAACCATGATTGTCTTCATCAAAACTGTCATTCAATTGGGGCCATCTTCATCACAAGACAACCCCTATATATATAGAGTGTGTATATAATATTATGTACATATATATAATTACATGACATGGTTTTACTCCACTTTGTAAGCGTCTCAATGAAGATGAACTGAAAGGTGTTGAGTTGAAATTGCATAATATTAGCCCACATACAGCGAGTGTTTGGCCGGAGCAAGCATGCGACCAGAGAGTCATGAGCGAAGTGCAATGAAAAACATGACATGTATAGTCTAGTTATTATAGTATTATATATATATGTATAAATGTATATATATATATGTATATATATCCAGATCAAAACCCATGAAACATCACTAAACCACGGTCAAGTCCCCATATTCTGGTGGCTCAACTCCCGGAGTGGCTCCGCAGGCAGCGTGGTGTGGATCTACCGCGTGCGCGGGCACCTGGAGGCCTCGCTGGTGCCCTGCACCTTGCCGCCCCTGAGGAGACCGAGCCGCACCGGGCGATGAATTTCACATGAAAAAAACGATGATAGAACCTATAAATATTATTTTTAAACTATATAGTTACCATAAATATAGATATATATATGGGCTTATATAGTTATAGTTATATATGGGCTTTATTTATGGTAAATATATAACTATAACTATAACTATAGATATAGCTACCATACAACTATAAATAGGGATATATAGCTATGATTTACCTATAGTACTAATATTTGTAAATTGCCCCATGATTTACCTATAGTTATTGATATGGGAATAGTAAATAGGGATGTATATATATTGGATATATAAAAGTACACAAGAACATTATATATATAGACATATTCTGATATATCCCCAAAGAAGGATGGTGAAATGATGTACCCTCTGGTAAATTAACATAGACCCTGGCAGAGAGGGGTTGGAAGACTAGTTTCCAGTAAACATTGGCTATTTCCAGGGTCAAACTGTTTATTTACCAGAGGGTATATCTACATAATTCCCATTTAATTCCCATTAAATCCCATTAAGTCCCTAAAAAAATCACCATCAAATCACCATTTATAGGTGATGTTCCCATTTATAGGTATGTCTTCTCCAGTGGCGAAAACACCGACGACCACCAGGAGGTTGTTGTTGGACAAGCGCATGTTCGACGACCACTCGGCCAAGGCGATCCACCAGGCACCAAAAATTGCCGGGTTTTACCCGGCCTGGTAAACTTACAAAAAGCTATTGAAAATGGCCATTTATAGTGGATTTTCCCATGAAAAATGGTGATTTTCCATAGCTATGTTAGTTTACCAGAGGGTACCCTCTGATAATCAACCATGGCAAGGGAAAATGAATAATTTCTTGATGATTTTACCATTAAAACATATTAAAACCTACATTTCCAATTGCCAAATTTGATTATCTTGCATGAGGCACTTATAACGTATAAGGTTGATAAGGCTAGGTTTGGAGGAATGTGATACTCTCTCACTTGGACCTTGCGAAGACCTTACATGGTACCTGAAATTTATCCTCTTTGCTGCAAAGTCCTCTGAAACAGAGGGTGGGGTATCCATATGAGCTGTGGTCAACCCCCCTGTTGAATGATGATGAGTTCAGGGGTTATACTAGCCAATATATATACATATATATATATATATATATATGTATACGTAATGTATATCTATATATATATATATACACAAATATAATAATATATATATATATATATATTTGGGAGTATCATAGTCCATGAACTGGGAATTCCTACAAGGTAAGGGCCCCCAGGTACCAGTTCTTTTCTAAACCTATTAATTAGTTCCTTATATTCCCCATGAACGAAAACCTGAACCAGGTTATATGCGGTCACTTCGCCATTTCGTTTCCAGGGGCCTCAGCTTGTAGGCACTGTATATATGCTATATTAATCCATCATTATCATGGTGAAATCTATATAACAGGTACATTATCATAGATCTATGGGATATTCATATATAATCATATATACCAACCATTATCTATGACTAAATAAAACATGTATATACTTGTAACCAGAATGACCTCTAAATCTGAATGCCTCTTCAAAAAACCTGCTTATTACTCAGAACACATGGATATTCAATGATATTCAGAAAACATGGATATATATATATGATAACTTCTCCCGAAAGCACCCGCCGTAACGCCGGGGCCACACAGGCGCTGCTGGCCGTGCGCAGCGTGGCCGCTGGGCCCAGCTGGCAGAAGTTCAGCGAGGCGGGCGAGAAGTGCCCCTGCTGCGGCAGCCGACGCTCGGTGACCGCTGCCGGGGCCGAACGGGGGTCTCCCCTTGCGGCGCATTGCGGCCCTACTTACGATCCGTGGTTGATAATCCATAACCCCTTTGTTATCCTAGAAGTGGGGATATTCCATGTATGATTGGGGGTATAACCATTTATAAGTAGGAGCTCCGAGTTGGCTATCCTTTCGGGGTAGTAAAAACTAAGGCTATCTCTAAGGGAATTGAGAAAGAAAATCACCATGGCTGAGGTCAGACTGAACCCCACTGCTCATAAACGTCAGTAAATTGTGATTGCTGAAGATCTTTATTACTCTAATTCATTTGGTTGATTGTATCATAATGATTACTGTAAGTAACTTCATGAATTGATTGGTTAACCAGTCAATTCCTCATTTCACTGATTCGTATTTTCCATATATTTCACCACTGAAACCTTATCTTCTGCCGGACTCACCGATGGTACCTTCTGGTAAACTAACATAACTATGGAAAATCACAAATTTTCATTGGAAAATCCACTATAAATCACCATTTTCAATAGCTTTTTGTAACAAATTACCAGAGGGTAATCACCATTAATTCACTATTAGCCATTAATAACCACCATTAATCACCATTAATCCACTATTAATCACTATTAACCATCACTATCTTCTGCAGGGTATACCATCATATATCCTAATAAATCCCATTAAATCCCATTAAATCAACATTTTTTATAGGTAAATCTGCCAGACTCACCGGTAAGGCTATGAGTGGATGAACACGGCACGCTCTGGGAAGATGCGATGCCACGCCATGACCAACTGCCGTTTGTGCGGCTTGGTGGTCTGTGTGGCCTGCGCCTCGTCTCGCCGTGCCCTGGCAGCGAAGCTGTGTGCTGTGGGGGATGGATCCTTAAAATTATGGGATATCAATGGGATATTAATGGGTTTTAATGGGGTTTAATGGGTATTGATGGGGTATTAATGGGATATTATTTGTTGACAATTTTTTTTGGATTCATCCCTCTGGTAAATCCCTCTGGTAATATCCAAAATGGTAAATCAATCATCTATGGTATCCATTAATTCATGATCTATGGTAAATCCCTCATGGTGAATTAATGGATATTACCAGGGTTGACATTATATGATATTAATGGGTATTAATGGGTATTAATGGAAAACTCACTATTTCTATGATGCTGGATATTTTTGTGCTATTGATATAATTGGATTCATGGTATATTCATGGTATATAATATGATTTTCCATAGTTTTTTGTAAACGTTTACCAGAGGGTGATATCCATATATATATATATATATATATTGATCATGTCATTAATGGATATTACCCTCTGGTAAACGTTTACAAAAAAGGATGGAACGATCCACCATGCTATTAATGGGAAAACTCACTATTTCGACTGGGCCATTTTCAATAGCTTTTTGTAAGTTTACCAGAGGGTAATGGGTATATAATGTAATGTCAACCTCTAGGCTCTTTGATTGGGGAGGTACCATTTGAGTATTAGATTACCACTATTTGGGGAGTACCCCCCTAATTAATAAACCATAATAAACCATGGTTTATTAATCCAGGGTTGACATTTCTCTCTGCCTCTTCCCTGCTCTGCTTTTCATCTGTCCATATTGTCGGAAGTTTGACTTCTAAACTTCCTTCGATTAATGGATATTAATGGGTATTAATGGGTCTTAATGGGTATTACTGGGATATTAATGGGTATTAAGATTAACCTATTTGGGAAGTACCCCTCTAATTAATAAACATTAATAAACCATGGTTTATTAATCCAGGGTTGACATTATATGATATTAATGGGAAAACTCACTATTTCTATGGCCATTTTCAATAGCTATGTTAGTTTACCAGAGGGTAATGGGTTAATGGGTATTAAGATTAACCTATTTGGGGAGTATCCCCCTAATTAAAACACATTAATAAACCATGGTTTATTAATCCAGGGTTGACATTATATGATATGGTTTAATACCATGTTAATGGATATATTAAACATATCCAGGGTTTATTAATCCAGGGTACCATGGTTTTTAATGGGTTTAATGTATATCAATGGATATCAATGAATATTAATGGATAGAAATGGATAGAAATGGGTATTAATGGGTATTAACCATGGTTTATTAGTACCATATGTCCAGCCCAAGGTGCTCTCCAGCAAGGCATCGAGGGCCGCATCTGCGACCGCTGTGCCTGGCGCGGCGACGCCTCGGAGCTGCAGCAGCTGTTTGGGCGGCTCGGTGGGACGGATGGGGGACGGGGAAACTGCTGCGGCTGGTGGAAAAAATGGTGGGAAAAATGGGAAACATGGTGAAATTATGGATAAATTATGGATAGATACAGAAAAATATGGATAAATTATGGATAGATATAGAAAAATATGGATAAACTATGGATAAATTATGGATAAATATGAGGACAGAGGTAAAACATATGGAAAAAGTAAGCAAAAACCGACGAACTCTGAACACATGGGAAATCCTAGCCAAAACATGGCGAAAGATGGGGAATAAACAAGAAGAACTTGGGGAAATATGGGGAAACACAGAAAAAACATGGGGACGTATCTGGAAAAGCGGCAAGAACCGGTGAACACATGTATGGGAACATTAGGATTTAGGCAGCAAAAACATGGGGTTTTCACGATCAATAATGGGTTTCACGAGCGCATTCATTGGGGGTTTTCGAGTACAGATTGTCGAAAACAGTGAGATTCTTGAACTGAGAGGGAGATTCCCAATTATTGAAAACAGTGTATTACTGAACAGTGAGATTATTGAACCCAATTATTGTACAGATTCAATAGCAAACACAACAGCAAACACAAAGGCTTCGGTGAGCTAAAAGGCTTACCTACAAACAGTGCGGGGTGGCAGTGCGGAAATTCCCGGCAGGATGTAGAGGGATGGACCTCTGGTAATTTAACGTGGCTATGGAACATCACCATTTTTCATGGGAAAACTCACTATTTCGACTGGGCCATTTCCAATAGCTATGTTAAATTGCCAGAGGGTAGATATGGGATAGCCCCAATCTTAAGTTGCGCTTTTCGAGCACAGCCATGACAGCCATGTACTAAGTTTCTAAGTGGGATGATGACCACGGCAGAGGGCTAGTCCCAGACACTGAATCGGAATCCTTTCCAAATTGGGTAGGTTGCCAGGGTTGCCTATACCATGACATACCCAAGAAACCGGCATTTGGCCCACACGCACAACACAAACCCAGACTGGTTCGTGCTTTCAACAAAGTCTTCATCCTGTAATTCTGATCAATTTGAGTTTGAGGCGAAACCAAGTTACTTTCACTTTCGTATAAGGTGAGTGGGGTTGTTCAACCAGAACCAGCGCATGTCCCATGGACAGCCTGCGCCATGAGGTTGCATCCAGCGTCGTGACGTATCGACCTTTTTATGTGGGCAGTGAGGGCAGTGGGTCAAGATTTTACGCCCCAAGACCGTTGGCTGCTCATATTTGGGCACATTCAAATAACATAACCATCCACTTTGAAGCATGAAATCCATATTTTTCAGGGTAGATGTTGAATTTTGGTGCTTTAGGCCTGACATTTTAAATATTTTAAATCGTCCATTTCCAGCTTCTGATGATTTTATCATATGATTTTACCATGAAATCAGAATGACATTCTGAATGACCCTCTAGCTGTATTGAAAACAGCCCACGGTGCCCACGGTGACTACCTGTTGAAAAGCTGGGAAGGCCAGGCTTCCAACGCCAGAATCTTTTGCTTGTACAAAGTGCTATCCAGCCAAGAGGACGACCAAGAGGACGACCCCACCAGAGACAATATGGGCTGCCATGGGCAGCAAATCCCAAGCTGGATGGCTGGATGGCTGGTGAAAATGTGATTACTACAGACTGACCATTTCTGAAAGAAATGGTGCATCTTCCTTGCCCCAAGGGCCAGCACAGTTAATGTCTAGATCTGCCAGTTAGCACAGGACATGGCATGGATCTTGGCTCTGGATGTCAGTGAAGGGGATACTGGGTTGATTCAATAGAAGGTAACAGGTGCATGCAGAAACATCAGCGAGTTCGTGGTGTTTGATCCTCGACATCAGGGGCTCTAATTTATTTATAGGATGGCGATCTTCCTACCCAAGCAGCAATGTACAGGCGCGGACATGCGTTAAAATGACGTGACGTTAGAAGGACGCTGGTGAGAGGCGGCACGTTCTGGCAGGCACACATCGCAAGTTTGGACCCACGTGGCGGTAAATGATCCAGTCATAGAGATAGGATACCACTGAGTACAACTGTTAGCTTCGAAAAAGGGTGTGGATGTCTGTCGATCAAAGTTGGACGACTGCTCCGTCGTTTTTCACTATGACCGCCAAATACCATGACTTGCAAGGGTTCATTTTGGAGAGGGCTCGAAACCCTTCAACGCCCCCAAAAATGGTCGCAGACAGGGAAAAAAACCACAACTGGTATCCAATCTGTGGTCACCATATCTCTTTCATGCCTTGAATCAGTTGTTTGATTCGTCAGGATTCCACAGATCTTGGCTTAAGGGTGTGCTGAGTAGACCAGCCGTTGTGGACAAAAGGCTGACCCCCGTTTTCGCGTTTTTGGCCGCGTGCCGAGAGGCGAAGGCGGAGCGCAAGGGAGACATGAATCTGTGAGTCTCTCGAAAATTTGGTATCTGTAGTAACAGGCAAAATGAGGAGAAAAGTAGTTCGTCACAAGAATAGTAGGATTTTGGAGTTGCCATATAATTAATGTTGGCCTGCTAAACCAGCTAGCCTGCCATGTTTGCTCCAGCAGCATATTTACTGTTGGAACCATCGAGAAAGAAGTACTAGATTGCCAGTGCTCAGCAAGATTATTGCTGGTTTCTCAACTAAGCCTTAAAGAGTACTGTAGTCCTCAACTAATGTCCTTCCCTTTCCATCATCATTATTCCCAATATTTTCACCCCAGGAGCGTGGTGATGATGATTAAATATTCATGACTATTATTACTATTAAGCGGTACATATTACTGGTTCGTGGTTTGGAACATTTTTTATTTTTCCATATATTGGGAATAATCATCCCAACTGACTAATATTGTTCAGAGGGGTTGAAACCACCAACCAGATTATATATTATGTTTACTAATTATTGTTATTGGTCTTATTGACTCATTATCATGAATATCATGACGAATGATGATCATTGACAGTCCAATCTGAACAATACTGGCTAATCATCATCATTACAATAGGACACATAATATGATCAATGAATTATGGTCAACAATCATGATTATTGTTATTTGATAATCATTCTAAATAATTAGAATCATAACAATAATCACAATTCTGATGACTCCTACGTACCTTCTGGTTATTTAACATAGCTATGGAATAGACGGCCCATTTCAGTTCGATAAACATGATGAGTTGCTATGATTTGGGTGATTGTCAATAGCTATGTCACAAATTGCCAGAAAGGTAATTTCCATTACAATCCCCATGTCTTGTTGGTAAAATTCCCATGAATTTTTATCTCATGGAAATCCACATCATATTGCCAGTTCGCAGGTCGTCAAATAAACCAAAGGGTAAATCACCATAAAATCTCTTTAAACATGATTTCATGGTATTTTAGATGATTTTATGATGAATCACCATGACTATCCACATGTTTCTTGGTTACTGCTCATTCATCGATTCATAGAATCATGAAATCATCTAAAATCCCATGCAATCACCGTGAAATTACCATGAGAGCCCCTATAGTTAAATCACCATTGAAAATCCCATGTTTTTTCAGGTTGTTTCACCATTTTTGGGCTATAAATCACCATGAAAAAATCTGAAAATCCCATGAATTCGTCTTTTTGTTTTCACCATTTTTGGGAACTATTTCCCCCAAGTATCCGCAACTGCCAGGTCGATCATGTTCAACTTCCCGGGACAAGGTGTGCGGTTTTCCGACGGTGATCTGCCGGGGAACTGCCAAGTAGTGGGTTTTTTAATGGTTTATGGTAGATATAATGGGGATTATAATGGTTTATAAAACCAACAAACACTGGTTGGTGGTTTGGAATATTCTTTAATGACTTTCCATCATATTGGGAATGTCATAAATAATCCCAACTGACGAAGTCCATCATTTTTCAGAGGGGTAGGTATACCACCAACCATATATATTATATATACATAGAAATTATAGACACATGTGTTTTGTTTTTTGTTGGCATGATTTCACTGCAAAAATAGCGGCATGGGAGATGTGACCATCGGGAGACATGGGGTTTGTCCCAATTTGTAGCGAGGTCAATAGGGAAAGGATGAGAGAAGATATACCCTCTGGTTATTTAACATAGCCATGGAAAATGGCCCATTTACAGATGTTTTTTGATGGTTCACCTATTAAAAATATGGTGATTCTCCAGTTCGCTACGTTAAATAACCAGAGCGTACTAGATTTAGTGACTGGAAACAGGCATTTCACCATCAAACATGGGTATTTTGCCAGTCACTGAGAGTTGGGGGCGTAACTTGGATTACTTCCACACCGACAGTGGAAAGTGAAGGTTAATATTGAGCCAAACACATTTTCGCATCGTGGGTGGTTGCTATATTTGTCAGATATCCCACAATTCGGTCAAGACAAGGAATTGAAGCACCACAGAAGGGATAGGAATGATATATAAAATGTCGATATCACCAACCAACATGAATATTCAACCACCACACTACTACTTGGATGTGCATCCCACTTAGGATCGTTTATAATCCACATATAACCCCTATAATCCCACATATAAGTGGGTATATATATATACTTGGGGGTATAACCCATTAACGAAGTGGGATACACCTCCAATGTATACATTATTGATTGGCGAAATCCCTGTGTTCCGCAGATGTTGAACTTGGCAGGTGGTGTCCCACCCGGCATGGGAAGCCACAGTTTGGCCATCAACCCCTTTGCGCTGCCACCCGGCATGTGACTTGGAAAGCAGGGAGCTGGTAGGAGAATTGACAGGAAAGCCATGGTTTTCCCCCCATGTTTGGCAAGAAAAACATCGAACATTCCTGTAGATCTTCACTGAATTCACGTGGTGAAACCAACCATGGGGATGGAACATAGGACCTGTGATCCCAATCGAACCGGAAAAAACACCGACCGCCAACAGATTCCGCCGTGAACGTAGAATTGTGAAAATGTCAAGTGCAAAAATGTGAAAACACCACATTTGCATCAAATGGCTGAACGAATTCTGTGAACACAACGAACTGCTCAAGATGTCAATGGATCAGTGGATGTCAATGGTTTGTTGGGTCATATGAGCATTTTTGTTGGTGAGCATTTCTTAATTTGCACTTGGATATCTTGGATGATACGTACATACTGGCATGTTGCAATGACATATTGCATCATTACTGTATAGATTCGGTATGGATTTTGAAGACACCAACCTCGTCACAAGAAATTATTCGAAAAGGTGACCATCCCCAAACTAAATGGTGGAAGAATTATTACTTTTTTTCTTTTAAACCACACAGACATAATATATCTATATACACCTATTTATTGCCCCAAAGATAGAACAGATCAGAAAAGTCATTCCCTAGCAATTTTGGAATGACTATACGCATCTATCTAATCTATCTAATCTATCTATCTATCTATCTATCTATCCATCTATCTATCTATCTATCTATCTAGTGTGTATATGTATATATATAATATTATATATACATATTACCATATATACACATAATTATATCTATACATATACATATGTATATATATATGTACATATATATATAGATACATATGTATATATAGTATACATTAAATGATATTTATTGCTTTCTTTCTTTCTATCTATCTTTTATTTTATGTTCTTTCATCTTATCAAATCATTTTTTAAACCTTATCTTATCTTTCTTAGCCTATCAAATCAAATCAAATCAAATCAATCAAACAATCAATCTATGTAATTTGTGTGTGTGTGTATGTATGTAGGTAGATAGGTAATGTAATGTAATGCATATAGTGTAATGCAATGCAATATATGTGTATGATATGTATATGATGTGTATTTGATGCGTATATGATATATATATAGATAGATAGAGAGAGAGAGAGAGAGACAGACAGACAGACAGACAGACAGACAGACAGACAGACAGACAGACAGACAGACAGACAGACAGACAGACAGACAGACAGACAGACAGA
>Ga0126342_10009514_pt1 | contig 17417 bp, 13 predicted proteins | sample Cyp1metagenome_FD_92528 | JGI IMG/M metagenome (GOLD analysis project Ga0126342, IMG submission 92528) | Coral microbial communities from Lord Howe Island, Old Settlement Bay, Australia - Cyphastrea 1 metagenome | ecosystem: Host-associated > Invertebrates > Cnidaria > Coral ... | reverse complement strand
CTATCTATCTATCTATCTATCTATATATATATATATGTGAATATATATATATATATACTGTATATATTCATATATATATATATATCATTATATTTCTACCATCCAATTGCACCAGTTTCACAGTCGTTGGATCATCCCAAGGCCCCAGACGTGAAGCTATCCAGTGCTCGCTGAAGTGCTTTCGCCGCCAGCTTGTCCGCAGCCTTGGTCGCCAACGCCCCGTGCAACGGGGTACCCGTTGGGGAATCCAGGGTTGAAGCCTATAGCGTTTGGGGTATCGTTTGGGATACCCTGGTTCAAAAAGATGTGAAGTTTTCCAAAATGGATGCTGTAAAGATCTACTGCACATGTTGTTTTTCAGCAGACTGTGACTATGACTTTTTGGCAATTCGCTAATCAATCAACAGGGGGTTGATAATCCGAGCTTGACGTTGCGTAACAACCTCTGAGTTGAACAGCTTGGAGGGTGCTGAAATTTTGGCACAGAAGCATTGAAGATGGACCAAAGATGCCACATGGCCAACCATGTGGAAACATATCAAGCTATATCAAGCCACCAGCCCCAACCTTGTTCAAAAAATTATCAAGGCTAAATCAGAGTAGAACCATGAACCCCATTGCATCCCATAGTGTCAAATCTAATTTTCTTCGTTACTTGATGACTACTATATCCCGCTTTGCAATCTAACGATCATAGTATTGTTGGTCATATTATATGCCAGATATGCCCGATATGTCCAAAACATGGTGGGTCTTATACCACTATATACCACAATAGATTTATTGGTTACAGTAAATCCCATGCATGCAGTTTTGTTGCTGGTTATGTCCTCACATTTGTTTGTTGATTCTTGCTGGTATGAACTAGTTATATCCCATTTTTGGCTGTTTATATGATCACAAATCTGATGGTTGAATCACCATGTTTGTGTGTCAAATCACATTTTCTGTTGCTTAAATCACCATAAAATTCTGGGCTGGATACCCTCTGGTAAACTAACATAACTATAGAAAATCACCATGCTATTAATGGGAAAATCCACTATTTCTATGGCCATTTTCAATAGCAAACTGTTAGTTTACCAGGTAAATCCCATTAAATCCCATTAAATCCCATTAAATCCCATTAAATCCCATTAAATGCCATTAAATTACCAGAGGATATCTATCGTTTCTACAGCAAAAAAAAAGGGAAGGTCGATCGATCTATCAATCGCCAAGTTGCTTCCCATTGACGCAGCAAAGACCGGAGTCGCTCACGCTGCCTGGAGCGGAGTGGCGGATTATCCATGATTACCCTCTGGTTATGTCAAAATAGCTATTGAAAATGACCATTTATAGTGGATTTTCCCATGAAAAATGGTGATTTTCCATAGCTATGTTAGTTTACCAGAGGGTATCCCTTTGTAGGGACAAAAATCAATAGGGATTACTACTTATCATTATAGTAATTCATATCATTATAGATAGGGATAGATATATCATAGATACTATCATAAATCATTATATTAGTATCTATGATATATCATAGATACTATCATTGGCACTATTTATCCCTATTTATAGTATCTAATATAGGAATATCTAATATAGGAATATCATTGGCACTTACTAATTATCTATTATAGGAATATCATTGGCACTCCCATAAAAAAAAATAGAATACTATCGATAGTAGGGATTACTAGTAATGAATGGGGTTATAGGGATTCTCAATACTATGTATGTCCCATGCCTCAATAATCACATAGTATAGTAAACATCAAGGGGATTTTTTTAAGGTAATAAATCCAAAATTGAGTGAACAAATAAATCCGAAACAACATTTTATGTGGTAAATGGTGTTTTTATCTTTTTGGGTGTTCCTATAAATGGGTATAAATCCGACATTATTACAGGGGGTGCGGTAAACCAACAAAAACTATAGGAAAAAAAACAACTGATGTGACTTATTTAGCATAGTTGGCCTGGAAAGAAGTTGTTTTTTCTATTCCATGATGTTCCCTCAGCAGAAAAGTACCAGGCACTTGCCCAACTAAGGTTGACCCAGATTTCGGATGACTCGACAATGACATGAGGTAGCAGTAGACCCCTGAATTTGTTGATGTTTCAATGTATTTAATATTATTTAATCATCTTTTTTGGGCTGCATCGTTTTGGGCCATCATCAATTTGAGATGGGAAATATGCCCGCCCGTATGGTGTCTTCGGAGAGTGATTTCAAGGTCTCGTTGGGGAAAATGACCCAGTCAACTGGGATCATCTTCCAAACTCAGCTGGAGAAGTCCTTACATCCAAAATACTGGATGTTACACCCACAATTGAAAGCAGCGGCATAATCCAGTTGAAACATCCACAACTGAAAGTAACTTACTTTTTCTTAGTCCAAACATACTTTGGTTGTTAATATCCTTACGATTCCACATGTCTATTGGTTCCATTCCTGTTCCTGTTTTTTCAAATCCTCATTGATCAAACAGGCCTCAGGCAAATCACCATCATTCCAAATATGGCCATCATAGTTCGTTCCATCAACACATATATATATATGTATATATATAATATGTTTCCATCAACTTTCAAGCTGGATTTAATGGGTATCATTCCTGTTCATAAATGTATGCTTCATAAATGTTCCATATTCATCAAATTTCATCGAACAATTCCTGTTCCTGCGGTTCCATCTTCTCATTTATTGATTTATTGTCATTGAAAACCAGTTTAAACCACATTAAGCCACATTAAGCAATATTTATCTTCTATCATCACTGGTTGGTGGTATACCTACCCCTCTGAAAAATATGAGTTCGTCAGTTGGGATGATGACATTCCATTCCCAATTCATATGGAAAAAAACATATTCCATGGTTCCAGTCACCACGAACCAGTGATTATTAACCATTAACCATCATTAACCACTATTAATTATTGGTATATAATCCCATATTATGATCATATTGTGCCAGTTGAAGCCATTTTTTCAAACGGGCGTTGCGCCCTCCGCGCAACGCGCCCTCCGGAAAGCCGCCTCTGATTTTGGTCCATGAGATCCGAACATGCGATCGAGTTGGAAAACAGGTCCAAAAACTCTTGGGTTTATGGTAATTAGATATGTTGTATACCCTCTGGTGAACTAACATAGCAATGGAAAATGGCCATTTATAGTGGATTTTCCCATGAAAAATGGTGATTTTCCATTGCTATGTTAGTTCACCAGAGGGTATTGTATATGGTTTATGGTAGATATATATATATATATATATATCTATCTTAGATATATCTATCATCGTCCATTTTTTCCGGATTTGTTTAGCCCCAAGGATCCAAAGACCTTCGGTTGGGAAGGAAATCATCTAAACGTTAGGAATCTTCCATTGCCAAGTTGGATTGGAGCCAGCAACAAAAATACGGGCAAAATATCACTGGTGATTCTAGCCCCTCTGGCGTTCCGGAAAATGTTGGTTTCTTTTTCTTTCCACCCAATATCAGGGGGAAAAAGGCCAACAATCTGACAATCTAGTTGAATTCCTGTTGAATTCCTGTTCATCTCATCCAAATGAAATAAACTCAAGGATCATTTGTGGTGGTTTTCATATCAACTGCTATCAATGGTGCGGCTGTTGCTGCTCGAACTTGCCGAGAACTGCACAGGAATAAACCCAGCTTGGGAATCGCGGCTTGGGTCCATGCCCCTGCCGGATGTATCCATAGCTTTCTGCTGTGCTTTCGTTTGAATGACGTGATTGCACAAGAAAAAACCAGGGAAATGATAGCTTCGGATAGAAAAAAAGGTCTGATTCTGATTTCCAGTTCGATTTATTGCCATTGATCATCATTGATGCTGGATGGGAAAGCACTGTCATTGAATCCTACAAGAACTGCTTGAGCTATCGCATGCTCATGAGCTTCGTCGAAAGCCCGTTTCACCGTTTCAAGCAACGCGGGTATTCATTTTCCTCACGAAGGCGTCTGTGGTTTTCCTGGCTCCCTCCCGCTTTGGGAAGATCTGCCTTGGTCTTTGACCACGACGTTTTCGTATCTGTCAACTTGCAGAAGTTGAAAATCGCAAGTCTTTGTGTTGTGGAGCGCCCAACTTGTACTAAAAGTATTGAAATAATCTTAAAAGACTCATCATGATGAAGATCACTAGATAGTAGAAAATTATACCCTCTGGTTATGACTAACATAGCCATGGTATAGATGGCCCATAAAAATAGATGGTTTACCTATTAATAGCATGGTGATGTTCCATGGCTATGTTAAATAATCAGATGGTAGCATATTACACCCAACTTACTGGCACCATAGATCCCACTTGCAGGATGCTTCATGGCTCAGAAAGCCCATGAACTGTGGCTCACCTGAGATTCACAAGGCACAAGGTCAAGTTTGGCTGGAATCAGATTGGAATCATTATCTACATCTATTAATTAATTAATATGAAGTATATATAATATCATACCATATATATATATATAATTATATATATAAATACCTTGCACTTCCATCAATTTACAATGATGAAGCCATTATAAGCCATTCACCACCCATTTATTAAACAACCATTCACCGACTATTCATCAACCGCTTTACCTCCGGCGCCATCAGCTACGGATGCAGCGGCCACTCACATAGATGAGATCAGTTCAAAGTCTTCTTCGCTTACCTGTCGTGGAAAGATTGAATGGGTTCACACCACAAGCGCACAAGAGAAGAAACATTAATTCTCATGGATTATCATGGACATAAATTCTCAGAAGCTCATCAATAGGGTATGGTGGCTGTATGACCACCATGAAATTATAGATTCATATCAATCCTATCATAATAAAAACCATGCTTGGTAGGAATTGTCATCCTGTCGAATCCTGTCGAATCCTGGCTCCTTGGAAATCATCAACCAGCTGGCTTTCGGTGGACAAATCTACATCTGACATCTACCTACTTCGCAATCTGGATCCAAGCAAAATGGAAATTCAGCTTCTATCACGTGGCTTCCCAAACATACGTGCACAACTAGGGCTGGAAGAAATTGAGTTGCAGAGTCGGAAGGCTTTTTGGGAGTTGCACAGAGGTCTCAGCAGCCGAATGGGTCCAGAAAAAAATGTTCCAAGATGCTGCAGTCCCCCACAAAAAATACACATAATGAGAGAAAGAGAGAGAAAGAGCGAGAGAGAGAGAGAGACATATATTTTGGACTATATAATCATTATATAATCCGCTTCTGTCCATATTCTCTCCATTCCAAACCCATCATCACAAGTCATCGCAGCCTCAAGGTCCAGAAAAACCTTCTTTTTCCCCTCGAGGATCGATTAAGCCCTTTAAAAAAAGTAATGGCGCCTTGGAAAACCCCCTCCAAAATAGGAAAACAAAAAAATTATAGTTCCGAAAAAGTTAACATCTTGTCATCTAAGGTAGCTATGGTACAGATGGTTCATTTAATTAGTTCAGAACTGATTCACCTTTCTTATCGGTGATGTTCCTTTCGCAAACCGTCACCAGAAGGTCGAGCTTCAGCAACATCTCCGTATCTCATCTCCATCTGTGTCACAATTTTGGTCCCAAGACTTACCCTCTGGTAAACTAACAGTTCGCTATTGAAAATGGCCCATTTAGTTCGTTGATTTACCCATTAATAGCATGGTGGATCTTTCCATAGCTATGTAAACGTTACCAGAGGGTAGATGGCCGCCAGACATGCCGAGGGAAACAATCCTGTGGTTTTTTGTGGTCCCCTGTGGTCCCGTGAGACTGAGTTTGACCCATCTCCAACCTCAAAGTCTTTCAGCATTCTGGCAGCAGTGGGGGAAGCAGTGACTTCCATCAAGTATCCATCGCTGGTGGGTTCCTGCCGGACCAAGGCGCCAAGGGGTGGCAAATTTTGGGTCCCTTTGAATTGTTCATGGCGGACCAAATGATTGACTTAAGCTGGTTTTTGATCCGCTACTGAGAGTTGACATACGTCTGGAAAATATATGATCATGTTGTGTTTTCGCAGTATTTTGCAAGAGAAAGAAATAGTTTGAGGGTATTACTGCACAATTCATCCAGGAAGCAAACATATGAATGCCGAAATAAAGTGAATACAAACAAATAATATACAAATGTTAGTTTAAACGTTGCCCTAAAGCAGATTCAACATAGCTGAACATCAAGTTTCCACATGTTCCTCTATGATTATAGGCCAAATTGGAGCACTCATCATCTAAATTATCTAACCACCATCAACCACCCAACACTTTCAACCAACTCGCAAGGCTGGCCATTGAAGCAGTCAGCAACGTTGAGGGTCGTATTTGGGAAACATCATGTAAACAGATGTAAACAGAAACACGACTACTATATGACAGGATATGATATGATATGATATTATATGATAGGATATGATGACTGTATATGCATTTCCCTGCAACAAATGACGATAGTAGGAACAGGGACAGTTCCATCTTGAGGGTAAAGGTGGCTACTAAAGATCAAAAGTTTCATCGGACAAACTTAGGTGTTCTGCACATGAATACGACCGATTGCGAACCTGATGGTCTCCATCATCTCTCTCTCTCTCTCTCTCTCTCGTATCATGACTGGTTGGTGGTTTCAACCCATCTGAAAAATATGAAAGTCAGTTGGGATGATTATTCCCAACATATGGAAAAATAAACAATGTTCCAAACCACCAACCAATATTCCTATAGGTGCAAATGAGAGTCACCCACTTAGTCAAAACACAATTTATTTGGTGCCTCCTATCAGAAGCTTTGACATGGGTGTGTCTCCGTATTGGGGTACCATTGATTTCGCATTAATGACCATTCTTGGATCCCTTATTCAAGGAAGGAAACTCCCACAAAGTGGTGCCCGGCCCCGCAGTCCTCAGTTGGATGTATAATAACCCTGGCTAACTAGTTCGATATATATCATATATATATATGTATATATATAGCATTATATAGCACCCATAAACCCTAGAATTTGCCTATAAACCAACTTAAATTTTGGGTCATTCCCTCTGACCTATTTCAACTGCGGCCGCCTCAAAGTTGATCTTCACCTGTTGATCTCCACTTTTCCTTGGATTTTTTGGATTTTTTGGGCCACATTTCAGTTACCGGGAATCAAAGAGGCCGGGAAATCGCCTGAAAAACTGGAGCTATGAATGATTTTGGATGAGGAAATCACTGACAGTGGAGTTTTCGATTGCCATCTTGGACTAATCGCTCTAATCCTATTACTAAAACCCACCCAAATGGTAAACACAGTGATCTATTTTTATCATTAGGGGGGTATTTTGTATTAGGGTGCCCCTAATATTCCAATGAAAAACCCTAATAATAAAAATAAAAAACATCGATTTCAAATTTGAATAAATCCCTTATTAAAATCTAAATAAAACACTGCCAAAAACTGGATTTCGAAGCTTGCCCCTAATATTCAAATGAAAACCTTAATAATAATAAAAAACTTGTCAGATGGGACCCTAACAAAAACATCCAGGTGGCAATCTATTTTTTTTTAGTAGGGTTGAACCCATTGTTTCACCATCGTGTTCTCCTATTGATTCTCAATTACCACAATTATTAAGAATCCATTGTGACCAACCAAAAAAAACGGAAGTGCCACGCCAATCCTTTTTTTATTTGGGGGAGTTTTAGTAATAGGAAGAAGGGATTAGTCAGATCAGATTTTGGCTTCGAAATTGGGAATGTGAATCCTACCCGAGGCTACTTCCCGGAAAACCCCAGATATTTTCCGAATATCCCCAGAATTGCTATATAGGGTTCAAACGATGGAAAACCGATACGAATAGATCCAAACAAGTATGTAATTCCTATTTCAAAACCAGCTTGTGGGTTCAATAGTATTGAGCAATCCCAAGAATTTAGAGACACGTCTCCAAATCGTTGACAACATGTCTTGTCAGTGACATTCAACGGGATTTCAGAATGTTGGAGGCATCTTCACTTTCAATGATCCTTTGTTTGGACGGAAAGATCAATTAAATTCAATTAATATATAGAATAGCATATGAGAAAGACACAATGAGTATAGCAACCCCCAAAAAGATAGACATAGAAAAGTAGAATCCTACTAAAATGGAGGCACTTGATTTCCATTTTCTTGGGGGTAAGGTATATAGACAAGTCGATGGATGGACTTGCTGGGGGAAAACCACGTATTTACTGCAAATAGATTACACATATCTAGAATTCATTAGAATTCTAGAATATTCAAAGGATGAATATGGCAGTAGGTGAATCTGTTACTGCAAATGGATTTGCAATGTCTTGGATTATGAATTATCCACATGACTCACTATCAGCCAGTGGCCTTCGAATCAGATATTGGTATGCCATGTGTGGAGCGATCTGAATTCCTTGCTTGAAACTAGCCCTGTTGGTATGGATGACTAAAGAGAGATTGTGTTGGATGTTCACTTACCCAATTGTGGCATGAATCACTTTTGATATCACCCAAATGATACATCCACGCTAATCTCCTCCCCTGTTCATTAAACACCCCGGAATCATGGTTTCATAGTAACCGTTGAAGACTTGAGACAAATGTGAAGCGAGTTGAGGAAGATTTGGCATGAAACCCCATCCGGAAACCCATCCGGAAACCCATCCGGAAACCCATCCAGTCAAATCGATCAAGATGCATCTGCGAATAAAGAGCAGAGTCCGCATAAGGTATCTAGGCAACGACCGCCCAGCACGTCCAAGGGACATGGGTGCTATCCACCGGTATCTTCGAAAAATGCCAATGTCGAATTGAAATTGAGAGATAATAGGGTTACACATATAGTATCACATGGTTACATCAAGTTACATCCAAACCGAATGATTTTGGAACCTCATGTTCCCCCGATTCTTCAATGGTCAACGGAGAAGCAATTTGTGCAAAACAAACAGCCACAAAGATCGATGGACTCAACACTAGGAGTCGATCATGGAAATCCCCTCCCCAGAGGCCATGGAAAAATATGAAACAGGATTTCTTACAGGGGAATCTTTAAATTGCCTGCCAATGGCCTACTAATGATTGTTTCATAAAGATTCCTGCCATTGGCCGCAGATTGATGCAGATTGGCCCAAATCCCCAAGAAGTCACCTGCCACTGCCCCGCCCAAGAAACCTCTGACCACAACGCCCTGCGAGAAATGTGCCAAGTGACCAACAGTTTCAATCGGTTCGCTCCGAAGTCTGTATGTTTGATCAAGGTATCCTCGATGGCCTAGTAGATTGCAGCTCTTGTCTACAAGAGTAGTGATTGTGCTACTGATCCTAGAGGTTTCACATGGTTCCATAACTTGGGGGGAGACAAGATATTTTGACCTTGTGACATCTTTGGTCCTGATTTCCTCGATGTATAATGATGTATAGCAAGCCTGAGAAACAAAGAAAAGTACTTCCAGCATGGTACAGTTTGATGTTGTTTTTCGGATAATTTTCAGGTTTCCATTTTGTTATATCTTTTTGTGGGGTGCTACAACCTTCTTGAAACCCAGCTGGAAACAAACTCCTTAAAGCATTTAAGCATTGATGCGAGTGAATGCCTCCCTAGACTGGGCCTTAAACCATGATCCAAAGTGAGGCACCTGTTGACCAAAGGTAAATCATGGCCGGTGGCAGAGTTTGATGAGGTGATCTTCACTGTCAAATCCCAGGTGATCTGCGACATTCCAACAATTTACTAGTGAATTGGTCACATCAGATCAGACACATGTGATCTTTTAACCTCTCTTTGCCCTCACAGACATATATACAATATATATATATATATATATATAATTATATGTATAGTATATGCATACAACAAATATACATACATATACAGTACATATATATATATATATCCTGCAACTACAAGAACATGTCCCCTGAAACCAAAGACTTCCGGAAAGTTTCATCGACATCCTCCCTGTTCTCACCATTACCACCGCTTGTTTTGGAGCATTCCAGTACTTACGCGATGTTCATCACCGTGCAAATGGGCAGGGTAACCATTTGTAAAAAGAAGTAGTACCTGGTATCCTCTGGTAATTGTTGACATAACTTTACTAGCTATGGAAAATCACAAATCATCATTTACAATAAGTGAATCATCATGAATCATCTATACTTTCAATGGGGCCATGGTTTCCAGTCCGCTTTCAGTGTGCGTTGAGGGTAAGTGCCCTCTTGGGATCCGGGATCCCCAAACCCTTTTTGGACGCCTCTGCCAAAGCCGTAAAGCCAATGCCCTGCAAAGCCGACACCTGGCGACACCGCAACGCTGAAGACTGACTAACTCAGCTGAATCTGCAGGGTATCGCTGTAGTCTAAATTGATAGAAACATTGAACAATGACAAGGTACAGAATGACATAACTATCCTGGTGGTTAATGAATCCATTGCCTGAATCGCCATAAACACGGCACTTCCCATGCGTTTATTTACATCCAAGCTGAGCACTCGCGATCAAACAAATAAGGTGGTTTCTCCCGAAACCATGGATTTTCCTCTGTGAAATCTCATGAAATCTCACCAGTTTTGGATGATCACTTGGATTTTCCTGGAGCAATATTGAACATATCAATACATATCAGCACTTGTTTTGTCCTCGATGGCTGAAATGCAACCCAAAGAAATATGGATAAAAATGGATGAGATAAGTATATATTTATATATATTTATGTTCTGGGCCAGGATTGCTTTGATTCGGACGCGTCACTCTGGTCATGGCTGTCTCCTGACTTCAACTTCATGGCCATGACCAGCGGATTCCAAAACTTGGGGATGGGCATCCATGCTATGGCCATGAAACAAAGGAGATGATGATCAACCTTTGGATTTGTGGGGTCCTTTTGGTGATTCCCAATCCATCCCAAACACAGAAAAATTGAGTTTAACTCCATTAGGAGATAAAACGGATCATTGTCTCAGGTCGGATGGACAATAAACACGCTCGAAACCACCAACAAGGGAATATATCATAAATAAATAAATAAATAAATAAATATATATATACCGTGTGTGTATGTATATATATATATATATTTGGGTGGTTATGTAATGTCAGGGGGAATTTGTTTGGGAGGTTGTACCTGGACGTGTCCGATGATTCCGGGATGAGGATAGCTCAAACCTCAGGCGTACCGAGCACTGGAATTGTCAACGCTAGTACCCCTCTGGTAAACATCACATAGTTGATTGGGAATTCCCACGTTTTTTTGTAGGAACATAGTCAACATCATCCACTTGAAAGATTTTGAAATGGGACACATCCAGTCATCCAGCCCTGTTTGACTACTGGAGGAACTTCAAGTGACATCATCATTCCTGTTTTCGGGGGAGGTCCAATGAAATGCTTTTATCCACCGGTGTTTCGGGATTCTGCCAGAACATATCTGAGAAGATATAGCAGAATATGCGTCAGGAGAATTGTCTGCAAATATGCCAGTATATAATACCAGTATGATTGATATAAGCATAATATGTCAGAAACTGCACGGATAATTCTGAATAAACGTAAGGCTCGACACATTACTATGTTGCAAAGTATTTCAACATCTGTCTGCATCCTGTTATTTATAACAAACAGGTAATAACAGTTCAATTGCTCGTGAACTGCAGGTGCCAGGGATCAGTGCAGCCGTGTTTTGCAAGTGCCCATGCCGGGGATTCAGCGATTGTTTTGACTACAGTTTTGATATTGATGCAACTGATTTTGCATGCCCATTTATCCACTTAGGCAAATTTGCTTAGGACTACTCAAGGCGAGGACAAGGTCTATCAACACTACCTCCACACACGACCGATTTTCTGCAGTGTGTGGCAGGATTTGTTTCAGACGGTGGGGGTCGCCAAGTATCATAAATCAACATGTTCCATCAATTGCAGGCTAAACCACCAATTGCAAGTTGCCTCAGATCTTATGTATCAAGTGGGTTTGACGGAAAATAGGATACCCCATGCCATCCACTGGTTGCTGCAACTATCATGTTCCCAATTTATCTGAGGGTCAATTTGCGGGTACACCCAATCTTCAGACAGACCCAAATGACCCAAATCATATCAAAAATCAGTTCCACATCCCATTCTAAACATCATTAAAGATCCCTTGTTTGTTGGCTATTTGCCGGCCTGCCGGCTGTTCTTTATCATGCTTTAATCTTCAACTTGAAATTGCTGAACCACAAATTAGATATTCCCAACAGATTCTCCAGTCGTAGTGGATTTCCCGGGGGAAAAAAACAAAAAGGACATCTTCAGTAAATACATGTAAATACTGGTTGGTTGGATAATAGGGATTCCCATAGTGGGTTTTATGGTAATCCCCATATACTTGATAGTATAATCCCCGCACGAATCATCAACCAACAAGGGTGTAACGGTGTAACATCCACTGCTGAATTGCAGGCGAACTTTCGAAGTTCTGAGCCCCTTGGCTTTGCTCAAGTTCTTCGGCTTTGCCACCTGAAACCAATGATCTTCCGAGAGTTTTGAGAGCAGAACACAACAAATCAAGCAAGCCCTATGGATCCATGTACCTTGAAAGAAGTGTTTGGGGTATAATTTGGGGCTTTAAAACCTTCCAATTCCAAGGAAGATTTTGGATCCATAGGGCAGGTTTCATAAATGGGGATATAATCTGTATATGTGCTAACGGTCATATATCCCACAATGGGAATCCTTACAATGGGGTTGTAAAGCCTTTTTGATGGATCGATGACCATCCCTCAATATGGGCAATTTGCCCAACTTTTGCTCATTGCACATGCATACAAAATATTATGTAATACGAAGTACATCACCATAACTACTGGTGTATATATATATAAATATCTTATTTGCCACAATCCCTAGTTACTGTAGTTGTAAAGCAACTTTTGCCAACTATTCGGCATCACCTTGTATGATGAATGGCGTTGTCCAAAAATTGGTTATATACACTCCAAAATGACAATGAAACGTGGAATTGGGGGGCTATTCCATGTTCAGGCAATCCGATATTATGATGATATAGATGGAAAACCATTTTTCTTGGATGATGATTCCAGATTCGTGATGACTTTGAACGTTTGTTTCAATGCACTTCAGAGTTTTCTTCTGAAAAAAGCTGGAACTCTGCATAGTGACATCATGGACCAAATGGTCTTAGGAAACTGAGACATTTCAATGAACATTCTTACTGGTGCTAAACGTAGGGAATGGATGGGTTGCTGGGGGTTGCTGGGATGATTATTGATAGTTATTGTGGATCATTCCCGAAAATTCCCTGCGTTTAGCACCAGTAAGTATTTCATGATATTTCAGCAATATATTTCGTAGCCAACCAACAATCGTAGCCAAGTGCCGTGAGAATTGCGGAATCATCAGAATACACCATACACCGCAATTTCTTCATCTCTGGGGAATCCATCCATGAAAAACGGGCTACTTTTCAGAGTTTCTGTGGCTAAATGATTTTATTTTTTTGCGGATTTTTTTGCGGTGTCTGAATAATTATTGAATGGGGCCAAGAAAAACATATGAAAACATAGGTGTTCCCTTTTTTTCTGTGCTGTGTGGTGTGGGACGGGGTTGTTGAGTAGAAGACACCCTGCGCCCTTCTAAAAGTAGTATTAGAAAACAACAAATGCCCAATCCAATTATGTTATTTTATGTTGTTGTTTTCTATGTGTTGAGGAATATGTATATATTTTAGTGCAAAATATCACCAACAGTTTCCATTTTGGGCTACCTCAGTGGAGATGGTTGCTCCTTCGTTTCCGAACTGCCTCTTCTACTGAATAGCATCCATTTGAAAAGGGCCAAGGGGGCCTTTGAATGATGACACCACAGATATCAACAGTCGGTGAGAGATTTCTCACCATGTTGGTAATTAGGAGGAATACATGATCCGCATCACAAATCACATCTCACTAAAGAGCCACTAGAATTTACATATGTGTTTACACATAGTTTTATCTGCTTTCCCAACTTCTTTGCCTGCCACTATAGTTTTTTTTTAACACCCCATCCGTCGGCGTCGGGAGCCACAAGGATCCAACCTTCTAATTTGTCAATCTTATTGTAGACCATGATTTGCGGCGTACTCCTGGCAGCCAGTCTCAGGTTTTTCGGTGGCTTGTTCTGAGGCAGTTCCTGCCCGGATGCCCCATCTGTGGCATGTTTTTAGTGTGGTAAACCCAGAGAGCCCCGAGTCTAATTGGAGATCTATCAAGGCTACAACATGGGGTATGTGTATGAGTGAGTTTACCAGATATTTCTGGGCGGATGAATTCTGGGTGAATGGTTGGCTTTTTGAATGAGAAAATCACCCGCCAACTGAGATCTGTGATGTTGACCCACAGCCACCATGGTTTCTAGCCGCTCTAGTCAGCCAAAACATAGCCACAAAATGAGGTATGAATGGTCCATGAATGGCTTGTCCGAAAATATCAAAAAGTATTGTACTTCAACAATTGATGGAGTTTATCTCACGTTCGCTGATGGCCAATTTGTTGTATCCCCCATTTTCAGATATACCCAAATGGTTATAACGATTCATAGATATCTGAAACCATCTATTGTTAATGGTTACCCTCTGGTAAACTAACATAGCTATGGAAAATCACCATTTTTAATGGGAAAATCCACTATTAATGACCATTTTCAATAGCTATGTTAAATTACCAGAGGGTAGTCCCAATGTTTGGTGCACCAATATCTAGGTTTTCCTTGATTCATGGGGGTACCCCGAAAGATCATCCAGCTAGATTGGGATGTTCCATTTTTTTTTTAACCATCCAATGCGACCGGGGATCCCCCCATGACTATGGAAAGCCCCATATGGGGATGGGTCAAAACCTTGTACCCCTGGTGAACCCCAAAATAGCTGGTAAATGGATGTTCATCCCACTAAAAATGGTACTTATAGGTATTGACCCATAGCCATATGGCAGCAACTTCCACCCACCATCGCAGAAAAAATCGTCGCCGATTTAGTCGTCACAACTTCTGCCAGTGCTGCGGCTTAAAGTGCGGCAGCCGCTTCAGAGTCTTCAAAACGCTGGCGATCTGGCGGAGATTCCACCCATTGGCGATACTATGATAAGGAATTAGGCCTTGCGGCATTCCAAAAAAGAACAGTGATTTTTTTAGTGATTAGTTATGATTGGTTAAGCCATGATAGGAATTCCTACTTGAGGTTATAAGAAATGGAGAATTGGCTCAAAAATCTATGGGATATCTAAGGGAAATGCGGATTTTGATGGGACGAAACACGTTTTCCTGGAGATTTTCCTACCAAATCAAGAAACTAACCTGGACCTGGATTTTGATTGCTTCATATTGCCACTAGAGATGCGACCTGTATGAAAGAACCATAAGCAAACACGTGAGCAAAACAGGCAAATAAGAGTTTACAATCCGTTTTGGAAAGAAATATGTTATGACCAAAAAAACATTGGTGGCTATAAGAAGAATCTTGGGGATAGAAGGCTCCTCTGTGCTAGCCGCATGATGCCGCATGATCGATTCCTCAGTGTCACACGCTGCACTTTCCACCTGTGTTCTGACAATGTGGTACCCAAGAATAAATTGGATAATTCATCAGCATTTTCCCAATGAACTTGCAACTTGTGGTCTGTTTCTGAAACTTGAACACAAAATTATCTGCCAGAAAAGAAAGAAGAAAGAACTTGGACTTGAAGTGCAAAAAAACACTGGTTCTGCGACATACCCTCTGGTAAACTAACATAACTATGGATAATCACCATTTATAGTGAGGTTTCCCATTAAAAATGGTGATGTTCCATAGTTATGTGACAGTTTACCAGAGGGTATGTGGAGTTCCAATCAACTTTGGACCCCCAAATCCTATATACAACAGGCAGGGGTCGGTCAAGTCTATGGGAATAGCCAAGAAAAACATCCATTGGATCCACTGCAAAACATGGGTTGGGTGTACAAATTAAGACATAGTCCAAATATCTGAAAATTAAATTGGTGGTTTATGTAATATATATATAGTGTATGTGTATATATATAATATGTTGATATTGAATATAATTATATATATATAATATGTTGATATTGAATATAACTATACATATATATATATATATTATACATACACATATTTATCCTCTTATATCATGTTATATCATGTTATATCCCTGTATTATATCCCTGTATAGTTGTTGGATGTTGGCTTCAGGCCCCAGGCCGGCCTGTTGAGCCGCAGTGGGGGAAGAGACATCGACCACATGGAGAATCAGGTCGGTCTGCGCTGGTGGCGCTGTGGCCGGTCGGAGATTTAGGAGTCAATTTTTTGTCGATCACCGAGAATTCATAGAATTCAAACTAGAAAACAATCAACAAAACTTAGGATTTCTGTCTTGGGAGAATTTCAATTTGAAGATTTCACCTAAAAATTGTGGCGGCTTCAAGAGCGACCCGGCAAAGCACAAAGTCCCAGATGCAACTCCAGGCAAAATAAACCGTCTTTGGCTTTGTTCAAGTCAAATCAACCAAGTTCTGTGCCTCAACTTAACCTGGTTGGTGGTTTCAATCCCTCTCAAAAATATTAGTCAATGGGAAGGATTATTCCACATATTATGGAAAAAAATGTTTGAAACCACCAATCAGTAACCATCTAAATCCCATCGAAATCCCATGTTTTGCTCTGGTTTCTGCTGGGGAAAATCACCTGTCCATGGCCGCATAGCCGCCATAGCCTCAACCACCTCCTCTAAAGTGGCGCGAAAGCCCGCCACCAGCTGTTCGGGAAGCCTGACAGTGAAGAAAAGAGAATTTGACCAGCAAAGTTATGGCGATTTCATGGAATTTAAGTGGATTTCCTGGGATTTAAAATGATTTAAAGGTGATTTAACTAGAGTTAAATGGTGATGTGATGAGGTCTAATGGTGATATAATGAGATCTAATTCTAATGGTGATTTAATTAATGAGTTCAAATGGTGATTGAATGGGAGTTGATGGTAGTTTTCATGGGAGTTTTCAAAGAGTCCACTTGGCTAAGATGCTAAAAACTTCAGTCCAACTGGTTGTCAGCACCTCGTAAATGGGATGGTCATTGATGAATTCCCATTAGTAGCCATCATTTAGCGTGACGTTGTCATGAAGTCATTACAAGTCATCCAGTTTCTTTGTTGACACAATGTTTAAACATGTTCAATACTAATCTGGTTGGTGGTGCAATAACCATCTTGAAAAATAGGAGTTCGTCAATGGGGTTTCGGATGACATCCCATATATGAAATGGAAAATAAAAGCCATGATTGAAACCACCAACCAGTAATGTATGTATACCTAGGCCTTCCGCAGGCCGCTTTTTCAGCCCGAAGCTGTTCAGGCTGAAATTTCAGCCCGAATGGATTCTTTTCGCCTGGGGTGTTCTTGTTCTGCCCGATTGTGTTTTTTAGTGATTT
>Ga0126342_10009513_pt1 | contig 17418 bp, 14 predicted proteins | sample Cyp1metagenome_FD_92528 | JGI IMG/M metagenome (GOLD analysis project Ga0126342, IMG submission 92528) | Coral microbial communities from Lord Howe Island, Old Settlement Bay, Australia - Cyphastrea 1 metagenome | ecosystem: Host-associated > Invertebrates > Cnidaria > Coral ... | reverse complement strand
CAAAACAATGAAATTGTTCAATTACTAAAAGTTGTGGTGATGCCAAACTTGAACTTTTTCCAGGCGCACGGCCTCCCGATACGACTTTTACAAGCTGATACGACTTAACGCTAGCGTTAGTAGTAGCATACTGCACTGCGTCAAAGCCATTCATCTTTGCCTATGCCATTCCACGAGACTGTATGATATTCTGCGAGTCATGAGGTTCTCTAAGAATGTGTCTGATAGGGCTTACAGGGGTCCAAAATGGTCCAAGTGAATTCTGATTCTGTAAGTACCATTGCCTCAGCCTGAGCCTCTCAGACTCTTGGGGGCGGAGGGATTACGACGTTGCTATTGCTGGCAACATCTGGCAACCACCACGCTAATCACTAAAGTACTGAAGTTCCATCCAGGACATGGCAAAGGAAGTGGAAAGGCCTGAGATTCACTCAGTCAAGTCAAGTCTCGCCAACTGATGCCCTTCTTCTGCCATCACCAAGTCTGATGTACTCTGACTCCTGGGAGAGGTCAATGTTTGAGCCATCAATCAGTTTCAGCAAGAACCGGACAAACAGTGAGCACCCAGCGAAAGTACTTGGATCTCACTCTGCATGACCTGTCCTCAGAGACAGCAGAAACAGAGGCCGAAAATTTCGCCATGAGGCCAAGAGTCTGGAATGACGGTCAGAGCCCTCAGTAGCTTGGCATTTTTTGATGTCTGACGGTTTTGATTCTTCCCACCAACACACTGACTACAGAACTCAGAACTGACATGGCTTACCCCCTTTCACAAAAACAACAGCCTCCATCAAAACTTTTTCAGGAAAGCAATAAAGCCTATGCCTATATACTTACTACCAGACGTCTGCGACATTAAGTTGCCATCGAAGTAGGCTAGCCACAGCAGCTTCGGAGCGGCTCATCTTAAAAGCTGCGTCGAAGGTTTAACGTGGACTGTTGCACTACAAGTTCAGTTGCCTCATGGCATCTCATATTCATGGTCAATTGCTTCATGAGAGATAAATACCAATCAGGTCTGGACAGGTTTGGTTTTCAAGTGGGGAGAGCTGATAGAGATGCTGATAGTCACAAGCTGTCACAAGTCCAATCCTGACACTGTGCATCCAGCAGCTGATGGCACAGTTTTCACGCAGGTTGCAGCTTCCTGAACTAAAAAAAGCCGCTGCTATGACACTTGCGTCGTCTTTGTGTGCTCCTTAGCTGTCACTCTTCCAGTGGTTTAGTGGGTTTAGGGGAAATAAGCGGCTCGCTTGGACACAAAACATTACTGTATAAATACCTTTTGCTTTTAAAGGTTTGAGTCGTTAATCAGGAGAAAACTGAAGCAGGGAGCCTCACCAACAATCACCGACCACTCAAGAATGTTTCTAAGTTGAAGTGTTTGGAGTTGGCCTTTAATTCTCAAGTGCATAGATCACATGACGAATCCAAGGCAAAGGTTCTCCATTGGAAGACTAGTGACAGGACAAACAAGAAAAACACGCCAAGAGTCGTTCCACATGTGATCCAGGGATTTGTTCCGATACGGATTCCAGCTGAAAGGTGGGAACTGCTATTCCCAGAGCCACAAAGACGATGATTCCATTGTCAAGAGGCCTTCTAAGCACCTGTCACGGCGCTCATGGATGTTACTATTGACTTTCATTCTAGGCTTGGACAGCATTCATAGCTTACATGCGCTAAAGAACTCTTTTACAGGGAAAAAAACTGGGATACACTGGGTACATCTGCACGAATCTGCATCTTCTTTGATATTGGATCATGGATGTGCCGCAGGTGACTACTAGTATCATTCGACGGGTTGCAAATCTTTCAAGAAGATTTGGCGATGATCTTCGGCTTTTGAATGAATCACATCAACCCTGCTGCCGCCCCGCCTGCCGTGAGAATGAATTCCACATGGTAACGCAGTCTCTGGCGCAGCGAGATCAGTTCTGTTGTGACGCGCCGGCAGCCCCTTTGTGGATAGGTTGTAGCTCACACACATCCTCATCAAACTAGGTCTTCAAATCCAAGTTGTCCTGGAAGGCATTTGCGGTTTGGGAAACCAGCTTGCCCTACCAGCTTTCCATTTTCGAGCCTTGCATTTTCTGTAATTGTTGGGCAGCCTTATGAGTCGATCGAATGTTTCCCATCAAAATCCGCAGGAAGAGAACTGGGAACGTATCCGGCTGCAAAACGCACATCTTCGCGCGACAGCACCTGGCAGTGTCAAGCAAACCGAATCTGATAGGCGTCAAGAAGATTCGCAATTGCATGGCAACAAGTCTCCCCATAGCACTTGGTTCAAATATAGTACATTTCAACATGTTACAAAAGGAAGCTCTTCCCAAGCGAGTTGAAGCTACATGACGAAGCTGATGCTGTCAAAAACACAAACAAAACTTCAGCCTGACACAATCCTCGCCTCTGTCTGTAGGTACGATATCAAACTCAACAGCACAGTATCACCGAGCTTGTCGGCTTCGAAGCTAGGCCTTAGCAGTGATATACTGCAAGCTGCTGATGTCTGCATCCTCCACGCACTACTTTGCCCACCTCTCCCAAGTGCTATCGGTTGAAACATGTTGAAACGGGATATTCTGAGATGTGCTGAAGGAAAGCCGCGCTGAAACATCATAAAGAGCAGCGTGGCATAGCGTAGCCTTATCTACTGCTCCCGGATGCAGTGAGATCTCAGGCATGCACACTATAATTGCGTTGCCCTTGTTAAAGTAGCAATTTTGATTTGTGTCCTGCGTAGTGGAAGGTGCAGGTTCACAAATGCTCCCGAACCAGTACTTTTTGGCAGTTTTGGTCTGCTTTGTGTTGGGCAAGGGGCAGCACACTGCAAAGCTTTGTGAATCTACTACATGCATTTACTCTCTGTTACCAATTGTTTGTCCATGTTCCTTTTCTGAACACCTGAACTAAGGATATCCTCGACGATGATGCTGCTGCAACGGTCAAAACCATAAGCGCGCCTGCATGGATGTTGCGCAAGTTGATTCAGCTGGGTTCATTGGAATATATTGGAATCCAATTGTGACTGCAGAATGCTCACAGATTTTGAGCTCTGCCATGTTCATGGCTCATCTAATTCAATCGGTGAGCTCCTGGTGTTGGATTTCCACAGCTTCCGCAGCTTTTTGCACACCCTTGGCGCGCAATAGCGTGCCTAGTGTACATTGTGCCATTGGGCCATGGTTACCCATTCTCAATCAAGCATCACCACTCAGAGAGTCATAGAGGGATACCAAAGTTGTGTTCTTAGCGTGGCCAAGGCGCGATATTTCATTTCCATCCTTGTCCCGCATATGCTCACTGCAATGCTGCTGGGACCTGAATTTACATACATATTTGCGATGCTTACAGTATGGGAAGTGGGCTTTTGGCATGGCTTTCTTGATAATGCAAAACAAACAAGAAAATGTCTGTGGATGAAAGCTAGTCGATGCGAAGCCAAATCTTCAAGTGGATGATCAAAAAATATGTTGGCTCATTCTTTCCAATTCTTTCTCAGGGCATGTATAGGTGCCAGCAAGGAACCACAGAAAACACCAGTTGCGATCTGGTCCCAATACCTGGAGGCTGTTTCAGGCCCCGTGTTGCATAGTTCTTGTAATGTCTTGAGATTAATTCACTAATTTTAATTACATTATCTTGAGGGATAAATATGCATTGGAATTAATCATATAGCAGGATATATAACTATTTATATGTTACATGAATGTATATGACAATGTCTCTCTCTCTCTCTCTCTCTCCCTCCGTTGCGGTCCCAAGGGTTTACAGTAGTTATATCAGCGGATCAGGGCTGAGGGCGAGTCTCGCAGTCATCAGGTTGGCGCCTGGTTGACGATCAAAGAGCACCAATCTGCATCTGAAGTTGTCCACAGACCAACGCCAGTGAAACCTGATGGTGAGCAAATGAACATATCAATTATATAGATTCAATTGGCATCACTTAAAGCATCATGACTATAATGAATGACTCTAATGATTCCCTCAACTTGCTATTCTTCCAAGCCACGTTCAAAGCAGAAGTCCAAGAACTTGTCCAGGTGCGGGCGAGGAAAAATCGCGGTATGGCCCTGCAGATTCAGATAAATATATCTGGACAGGCAAGTCAGCAACGTGTTTCTCCCTTATAGGATCCTGGGGCTATTCTGAAACACAAGACATTCATATACATTCATAGTGCATTCATCGTGCAAACAAATCCCACCTCCACGATATGTGCTGGCTGATGTGGCACGGAATCACAGGGCCATGGCATTGAATCAATCAGCGTACCGTCGATGTCCAACACAATGCCTCGTGACTCAGCTGACATCAGCTGACCCCAGGGGGCCTGATCCCAATGATCCCGACAGGCGAAATGACTCAACGATTCTCTGATTTGCCCACCTTTGCCCTTGCATTTCTCAGGAACTGTCAGAAGTGGGGCTCGGCATCCCAGCACCTGGAAGTACAGGTTGTGATTTATGTTTGTTTTTTTGAAGCTTCCATGAGTGGTTGCCTTTTGGGCAAAAATTGCCACACCTACCGAGCAAACGAATGATTTGTAGCTGAGAAATGTTGAGAAATCAGGTACCAGCGGGTACCAGTAATCAGCACCTGCAGTGCCGCTTCCACCTGGCTGAGCTGCAACCCATGATAGGGGCTCGTTCGTATCATATTCCTCCTTGGAAACTGGCAACACTTCATGAAGCTTCAAAGTGAAGACATGTCTTGAAGGTGTGAGCATCAAAACATACGTGTCTCATTCAAATCGCATTTAATGAGACACCGGGCAAACATATCAAACATCAAGTTCAAGTAAGTTCAAGACATAGATCCACCAGGGTTGGAGTCAACATGCCAAGGTGAAATTGAGATCCCACAGGGCACAGTCATGATGCAAAATCTACAAATATCATCATGGAGGCTTCCTCAAATGGCGGTATCCATGGGTATCCCTAAATTGCCTAAGAATAATCCATTTTAAATCATTGTAAATCATTTTAATAGGTTTCTCATGGTTTGTCCATAATTCATCGAGAATCATCCGGCTATTGTGGTACCATGTGGATCCATGTGGTACCCCTCTGGACACCTCCATTTTTGAATCAAGCCAAGGGTCTTCAAGTGTTCCGGGCATTGGCTGGCCAAATCCAGATCATCCAATCTAAGATGCGCTACTGGGGCATCTAAGTGGGAAACGTCATCAGGCATACTCGGAATATCTCAGAATTACATTGATAATCATTGATTGCAAGTAGAACTGCCAAATCTAAGCAAATCTGATGATCATCAACTCAAGTGCATCTGGAAAGAACCACTTCTTTGGGAGACTTTTCTCATGTCAGGTCCAGGAGCACATTCTGGTACATATGACTTTATATCTGGCACTTGGATGCACTTGGTATTTGCGATTTTCGCAACATGGCCAAGAAGCGCGACCCATTGCTGCACGCCAAGCCTGACCGTCAAAAGCAGCTGTCATTTAAATGTCCTGGACTCGTCACGCAACAAGATCAAACAAACTATAATATATATATATATATGATTATATATACATATAATTGATTACGAAGAAATGAATCCATTCTGATTCTCAAAGAACACTGAAGAAAACCAAAGTATGAACAAAAACATTGCATGCATGCATGCATACACATGCAAGCACACAAACTGCGCCCCAGCAACTCACATCTTCTTGCCGTAAGCCAGTGGGAGATCTCTGCAACACGTCGCCCGGCTGCTGTGCGTGCAGCCGCTTTCATTTCTGCGGTTTGACCTCAGCAAAACAACTTGGGGATCTCCCATTGACATCCAAGAATTCACCCTACTTACGTGCGCCAAGTACTCAAGAAGCCGTGCAAGAAATGCTCTCTTCTTATGCCATCAATGCAAAGCTGCCCGCGTCACTCACGTGAAGGTCACTGCCGAGGAGCCCAGAAAACGCCATCGTGCGATGCCCGCATCGGCACATGAATCTTTCAGAGCCTCGGATGCAGAAGTGCACGAGGGCCCAAGAGAAATTGACGTATAAAATTTATAAAATATATACATTACATTGCATAAAAGTGTGAGTGCAGGCAGTGCAGGAACTGCTTGTTTATCATCATTATCCATATCAAAGTTGTAAAATTATAATGTGCTGCAGGAATTTGTAAAGTGTTGATGAATGTTGTAAGTTGATGTAAGTTGTAAGCGATCAACTGCACCTTTGACACCTCTGCTTTTGGCTGCGTCATACCTGTTCATATCTGTTCCACATTGCATCATGTGCACAGCCGAAGCCCGCCTACAGCTTTATCATGCTTTATCCATTGTTTGACGCTGTTAAACTGAGTGCACAATTTGGCCGGGTAATGCCGTTTTCATGCATGTTGCATCATGTTGCAACTAAAACAGTACAGGATGTTGAATCCACGTATTATATTCAGATATATTCAGATCTGTTCAGGCCCACTGCCACTTGCTATCGACAAGCGCGGTTCCCCAAACAAACACGTACACACACAGACACCTAATCCTCAACGTGCTCATGCACACATTCTCAACCCATCTCGGCTGTCCTCAACAGCTTCCCATTCGCGGCGCCAACTGGAAGAGATCACAATAAAAGCCTGCAAAAGAAGTGCTGGTGTGTTTCAACTTCTGCACATCGAAGAAGATGTTGGAGAGACATGGAGAGACCCTTTGAAACAAACATTAGGACGACATAATCGACATAGGAAGAACAGGTGTGGAATCGCATCAAGATGCATCAAGTCTTGGGGCTCTTGCTCTCTACGACTTGTACCTGTGGTGCCATTGGTTGGATTGCCAGCCAATGACTGCTCCTTGCCGGCCTGACCGATGTGCAGCAAGTCTCGGAGTCGCTGCAACAAATTCCTAGCAAATTGTGCACACCGAAACTGCAGAGACAGATCTGTCGGAAGCGAAGAAAGATGAAGAAAGTCCAAGTCCTTCAAAATCTTCAAAGTCCATCAACACATACAGGATGTGTATCAAAACTGTCGAAAAGGGTTTCGCCAGTTTCGCCAGCCTCTCCAACCACAAGCCACCGGTGCCCACTGGGATGTAGTCGGGCCCTCATGTGGAGTAACATTTCGCTCTGACAGCCATGCCAAATTGATATTATGAATAGTAGACCAAAATTGAACAGCTACACGGTGTTGCATTAGCAGATATTAGCAGTTCCAGGCAAAAGGTGGAGGGATGCTACCTGCAAAGTTTAAACAACATCACCGCCCTGGCCCAATATTAATAAATTGAAAAACACGCTCAAAGCAGTGAAACAAAGCATTCTAACACTTTCACTACACTCCTGTACACACGATTCCGCACCCGCGGAGCGGAACATGTCAAATCACCATGCCTTAATCAGAGAGTGTCTCCAAACAAACACCCATAATACCCCATAATAATATATTATAATTAATACTCAGTACTTATCCACGATTGAACGGGGTGCCTGCTGACATTTCTGCTGCAGAGTTGAGAACACCATCCACGTCCAGGAACACCACTCGGGACAAAGGCTTCTTTGGCCACCGAGATGAGCGTGCATTGGCCAACATCCATTTGATCAGTGCATATCAGTGCAACTTCTCGGGTTACCCCAGGCCGCAATCCCCATGCATTCAATTGAGCCAAATCTAAGACCAAAGGCGCCATCATATCAGACTGTGCATGATGCCACCCATGTCATCCGTCATTAGTCGTCATTGGCTGAGACTAATGACTATAAAGGATTTCAAGCGAGCCCCTACCCTACACACTTTTTCCGTCGCTCCCTTTGGGATTGGCTCCGATATGGTCTTGCTTATGAAGTTTTGCTCTGTGAAGGCTGGGTTGCCAAGGTGTCGATTTGGACTCCATAGGCTCAGGCTGTGGAACTTCGGGGTTGCCAGCACCATCTGCCTTCTCTTTGGCAACTTTAGTTGCCACCAGTGACCTTGGCAAAGAAGGCCTCCAGTCCGCAGCCCGCCCTCGCTCTGTATTTAGGCTTACAAACACATCGGCCTCCACAGAATCCTTGGTGCCATGGATTCCTTCAGCCCCTTCCTGCTCCAGGTCAGTTTCAAACTGTCTTGGGAGGCGAGGTCGCCAAGACTCCTGAGACCCTTGAGCCCCCTGAGCGCCTTGAGGCCCTTGAGAGCTGAACCCTGCATCATCTGCCTTCGCAAATCCATCTGGCTCAGTTTCATCTGCATGCAGAACATCGCATGCTTGAGCTGCAGCTGGACCAACTGTGGGATCCAAATCTTCAGATCCCGAGTGCTGTTCTTCCGCATCTGCAGCATCTGCCTTCTGGCCTTTGCGTTTTCCACGTCTTCGACGTCGCCGCTTCTTCTTAACTTCTGGCTCTGTCCCAGGCTCAGGCGCCAGCAGCTCTCCTGGATGTTCTCCTGGATGCTCTCCTGGATGTCCTTGTAAGCCTCGAGGATCTTGCAGGTCAAGAGCTTCCGCAGATTTGACCTCTGATTGCGCTGCCTGGGCGATGAGCTCCTCCTCCAAATCCATGTGTTGGCGGGTCACCTGTTGCTCCAAAGTTTGGTGCGCGTGAATCATCAAAGGTCTGTCTATGGGAAGAGTTGCAGGCCCTTCGAAAGGAATCGGCAAACTCGTGACGGGCGTGGTGCTCAAGGGTGGCAAACTGGGCACCGAGGGCTGCATGCAGGGCAGCATTGGAGGGCCTTCCATGGAAATCTCTGATCCCAGCATGGTCGGCATACCATACCCATCATACGCATATTGAGACCAAGATGCATCTCCAACTGGTGCCCAGGGGTGTGGAAGATTCTGCATCAGCATGGCATCGGATACGCTGGGAAATACTGGAGGAGCTTCTGGCCACGACCATGGCAATGGGCTGTATGGATTCAGCACAGCCTCAGGCTGGACCGGAAGAGGTGCTGGATAGTCCTGAAAGCTGGTGACTGGCGCTGGGAAGCTTGGCAGTGAAGGCTGAAGCATCAGATTTTCCAATCGCAGCTTGGCACTCACTGGCCCGCCATCTGCATAAACACGAACCACATAGCGCCGGACTTGAGGATCAAAGGCTTCAATCCGACAAAACTTCCCTGTGTGCGGGGCTGCTCCAACGATCAAGGCGGTGCTGCCAACCAAGTCAGACACTGCTTCTGATTCGGTGACGTAGCCCCCAGTATTGTCTACTGGCCCACCGCAACTCCCATAGCCTTCTGGAGCAGAGGAGCAAGATTTTGCTATGATAGGACCTGGATCTGAGAAATTTTGCCTTTCATCATGGCTGTCTGCAGCTGTGACCTCCAAGAACGAGTTCTTGATCCTGCATTCCAGACTTTGGGCATCCAACCTCTCAATGAGTCCTTCATCTGGCAACAAGAACGTAAGCTGAAGATGCAGCGCCGTGTCCAGTTCCTGCTTCACAACCACCTTATGCTTTGATCCATTGGCCTCCAGCAAGGCACTGCCAAGCTGCAGGCTCCTGAAACCACGTTCTGCCTGCTGCTGATTCCATGCACTGGCCAAGCTGTTGTCCTCAAGGGAGTCTAAGATCCATCGCCGGATCCCAGGACGCCACTGAAACCCCCAGGGCTCTGCACGATCCGCTCGCTCGATGTCCACCACCAACGTGCGGCGCCCCCTGGGAGTTACTTCACTGCAGGGATCAGTATCGCCTTCGGTGATGCTGCCACAAAGGTCGGAGGAACTGCCAGCGCGGACTACTGGGCGGCTCGGTCTTGGCTTACTGGGCGCAAGCACAATATCTTTGGACCGTGCCATCTGCAACCAGGCACGGGCCACTTGTGCAGCTGGCATGGCAACACCTGTGTCCGCCAACATCACACTATCCGTCCAAGTCTTTGCTTGCTCTTGCTTTGAATCCACATCGAGGGCATCGATGGGGTCTGGAGCGGCTACTTCTTCTGTTTTGGAGTCGAATCGAACCTCCATCACTGCATCTGCAGGTGGACCTTCACATGGTGGTTTGGCATTTCCAGGTTCTATTTGTGTAATGGTAGCTGCCAGGGCTACCACTAAGAGGACAAGTGCCAAAAAATAATACCCAAATACCAGCACCATCGCAGTTACAAGAATCGCGGTGGCTCTCACCTGCCATGCTTCTACATACATTGCAGCAACGAGGAAGAGGAAACGCCAGCGCCGGCGCAAGATCTTCAGTAGATTGGAATTGACATGAAAAGTGACAGGTGGTTTGCTGGACACCGCTATGCTGTGCAGGTTTGGGAATGCTGAAAGGGTCCTTCTGTTCGGATTCGTAGGTCATGAATCATGAATCACAAATTAAAAAGAGCACTGTATGGCTACGTGCGCTGTGCAATCGTAAAAATAAGCCCCGACATGTGAAACAGCATACCATTCCCAAGTATCAACAAAGGCCTGGCCACCACTCTCTCTTTCTGTTTCTGTTTCTGTCTGTCTCACCTTTCCCCGTGTTTTTTGTCTCTCACCCCCTCTCTCCCTCCATCGGCTTCCACTAACCGCATTCATTTCTCACGGTCACAGAGTCGATGTGCGTCTGAACGCACATCACATGCGGAAGAAAGAAAAGCAATGCGCGTGTCCATTGCCAACATATTTTGCACAAAAATGGGGTTTGAACGTTGCCTGGGGAACGGAAGACAAGGATCACCAAGACGAATCAGCATTTTTTCTAGCAAGATCTGCTTCCAGCTGCTGCTCTTGTTTGAAACTGTTTGGACTCCTCTAGGCCCCAGGTATTTATAACGTCCATCTGTGCAAACGATGCTCAAGTCGCAAACACTTCGACTTGGACGCTTTGGACTTGCCAGGAGTCTCCGAGGCTCCTCAAGATTGTGACATTCGGAGGACCGCCAGCTGCATGCCAAGTTTGTGCCATCAAACCGCAAAACAAGTTCTGCTTCCAAACCAATTTCTGAGATTTTCTGAGTGGTACATGACTGTAGATACTGTAGCACTGTGTCCTGAGCTCAACTAAGTCTTATGCTGATGCTCGATGATGAGACGATATGGAGGGACTGAATACCAACACAATATAACACAATTCATCACAATTTGGATCATGCTTGTAAGCCGTATTCCTAATGACCTTCAGCTGGACACGCAAAGCATGGCGCAGCCGTCACCTTTCTGGGCACTTCTCATCCAAGGATGATGGTTGAACCCCCCTCAACTTATCCATTTCTTCCAAGCCCCTGATTGCGATCTTCAAGCGATCATATCCTAATACGATCTCTGGACACACATGGCAGGATGGCATGCCCAAACCGGATCAAATAGCGCAAGGAATGTGTACATCTTTGACTCTTGACTGTACATAGCAAATCCCCGATTCAGCGTTCAATCTGGGAAGCACAAAAAATAGCTATAAAAGGAATGGCGTCAATTATGTCAATTAGAAGAATGGTGCAGCACATATGGTTTCTGCCATAGAAATGCAAGTGGCTGAGAGTGGCAATGTAGAACAATTCAAACCGGAATCGCGGAGACTGTAAGATCTGTAAGAGTCAACTTGGATCCACTTGGAACATCGTCCGGAAACGCGGAAACGCGACTCCTTGCCTGTGTGTTTCATCTCTTGCTGGCTCCACAAGCTCCATGGAAGCGCTCTGTGCTCTTGTGATCTCTTGTGTTCAATTTCGGCTGGTTAATATTTACATAATATTCACATAATAAATATACTAATTTATTATCCACGGAAACATGTTTCAGTTGCTATTTACTTTTGCGGTGTACACGTATCATATAGGAGCTTTTGCAGTGCTGGAGGATGCAAGCAGAGCTTAATTCTGTGACGAGCGTGTTGCAGAACATGGCAAAACATCGCTGCAGTGGTTGGATGCCAGGCCCATTGTTACCATTGTTCGAGTGAATTTGGTGAAGTGAGTTCGATAGTAAAGGAGGCATCTACAAAACTAGTACAAATAATATCATAATTGGGTGCACAATTTGACAACATAAATTATCATAAATTGGTGATGGTGGGCCTTAGTGCACGTAGACCTTCAGACCGATAATGGATCAATTGCTGAATCCAAGGTCACAAGTGTACAGTCAAATTTCAACGTAGGAAAGTACCCCATCAGAAAAGCTTGAAAGGTCCAGTGGTTCAACCCTCTTCAAAGTATTATCACGATATCGACGTTGCTACCTCGTTCACCATTCCCATCATGTTTCTTGGGGCCTGACCTCGCTCTCCAATGCAGCACTTCCTTTTAATAGCTACACGCTTTACATGCGATGCCTACCTCGTTCGTGGGGTGTTCCTACCTCATTTTGCAACCTAAATATGGTGTTTCAGCAAACCGGGGTACTCCCAGGACTACTATTCACTTCACCAAATAAAAGCCGACACTCATATAGTATGTATATTATATGTGTATATTATAATATATATATATATTATAATGGTCCAAATTGCCTGTGATGTCCTGCCAAACGTTGCCTCTACAGGATTCGCAGTGCGTACCGAAAAAACACAAAATCGACCACAGTTTGGGCGACTCCATAGCCATAGCGGCAGTTTTTGTCTCCATGGCAAGCCGGGCTTGCAGAGCTTGCACTAAGACCTCGGTGAGGCCACCAAGATCCAAACATCCAAGAACCCAAAGCTCTGTTCAATGAATGATTCGAATGATCCTGAATCCAGATGTTTAGTGATTAGTGATGATTAGTGATTAGTGATGATAGCGATCCCTGGAAGGATTGCCACAGCTTTTCACAACAACTCCCTTTGGGCTTGGAGAGAAACGTCCGAAACATTGCTGAAATGCAGAGGTGAGCTGCTGGACGAGCTCATTGAATGGTGCTCATCTCAGCCTCATCGAGATCATCGAAGTCAAAAAGGCCGTTGTCGCAGGCTCGGTCCTGCGCCCAGGAGTTGTCTTCTTCGGTTGAATCATGTTGAATCATGTTGAATCATGTTGAATCATGTTGAATCGTATATCGAGAAGTACATCGTAAATAAATGTAAATAATATAATGTAAATACCATCCCTGTACCTAATTGGAGGAAACTGACCCTATCAATTCAATCATGCCCTATCACTTTGCAGTTTGTCAACAGCACATTAGACGCATCAACAATCCGCTCGGTCCTTTTCAACCCTGCATGGGACCTGCGCAGGGCAAACCGGGAAACCAAACTAAAAAGTCATGGCACATCGTCTCGCACAACTGCACATGAATTGAAAGGAGAATAGTTGAAATGCGTAATATCTTAAACAACGTAAATTCAAAGAACAATTTCAAACAGCATAGCAATTGGAATTGTGCACATGTATATATATGTAAGTATATAATACTACATGTATATATTTAGTTGTTATATAATATATACACACACACTATTCTCTGGCTCTTGCCTCCAATGTTTTGGGAATATTGTCTCAAATCAGACTCGAGGCAAATTGCAACCCTTACATTGATCATTGGGTCGAAACATTCACATCCGTCACATCATTTGGGCTTTGGCTTGGGATGTGATTGCTTACGCTTTGAAACGGCGGATTTGCTGATCATATGTCTCGTAATCATCATATCCTACACCAGAATGACCAAGGGATTTGACTCATTTGACAAACTAACAACCGTAACTTGCACGAATCATCCTTTGCAGTTTCTGGACGCCAAATCAAGAAGGGACACTCGGGTTTGAATTCTTGACATCCTTTTGTCTTTCAAGTGTCTTGCGTTTTGCAGCATGCCTTCACATGGTCATGTTTTCTTGGCAGCCTGTTCTGCGGACATGAATTGTGATGGGTTTATGAGATGAAGCGGACTATTATTTCTTTGTCTGTCTAGATGTCTACGGTGATTTATGTTGTGTGGTTTATTACTATTTCAACATCATTCATCACCATTCCTAGCAATCAAGGAACGGCCTCTGGAAGAACTTCTGGAGCTTGCTTCACTGCCTCCTGTGACTTGACGAAGTCATGGTTGTCCACGACTTGCATTGTTGATAGCCACTGGAAACGCGACCAACATATACCAAAATAACAAGGATTGTGGATTCCATGGACTACATCCCCTACATCTCGAACTCCATTCAACATATTCAACCAATACAATATCTCCTCTGCCTCAATGGCTGCATAAATCATGATACACATGTGCTCTGCAAGCCACCTTGATCTCTTCTTCTTCAAACCACACTGAAATGAGCTGACGCTTGTGGAAAGCATATTCCTGAAAAGCGGACTCACAGTGTCCGGCAGTCAAAATGAGCCATGTGCAATTGAGCAGACAGAATCATGGCAAGTTGCAGGAATCGTTGGAGGTAGCTGATACAATCAGTAGTGGTCGGGGTCCTATAAGAATCACGCAGATTTGTTGCGATTCCAGCACCCCTTCAACAATAACATTAATTGAACATTAAGAAAGACTGAGGAAATCCCAATCTGTCACAGTCACTCCAAGACTGGTTGACTCGGAACATTCATGATTCAATATCTATGTCTATGTCTATAGAATCTAGACTCAGGGAATTGCCAAGCTTCTTTGAGAACCGGGTCATCCTTTGCAAGCCGCATCGAGGCTTTCCTAAGGTCACTACAAAGCTCAACGTCCCTCTCTGTTGCTTTTGTACAAGCGTGTAATTAAGAAGAAACACAAGCACAAGTAACATCAAGGATACAACCTGGTACTGAAAATATTCCATATGATGATCTGATCTGCCACTGTCTATACTTCTACATCTTTTACTAATCATATTGTTATATATTACTATTATTATCATTATTATGATTATTTATATTATTTATGATGCATATTTATTGCACTATATTGCTCTCTTTGAACCTGAGAAGATCCGAGAAACCTGTCAAAGTTGGGACCAAAAGTGGCTTCGCGAAACTTTCCTTCCATGCACTTCCTGAAGAAAGGGCTCGAGAGGATGTCGAACCTGGGCGAAAGGCTAGAGCTGGAAGCCGCTGGAAGCCATAGGACTCCAATATGGATCAATAATCACTGATCCACAGCAGATCTGTAAACCTAAGGGACATTAAGGGACTGCCGAAAGGAACGAAAAGCTTAGTTACGGTTAGTTGAACAGTTTAAAAAGGAAATGGCTGGAACGGACATCGCCACTTGCTGCAGTACGGTTCCATTGTTTTGCGCGCCAAGAGTCCACATAGTCCAAATCACGAATTTGGGAAGCGCATTCCACGAATTGCGCTCCTCTTCATTCATCCTTGGGATTGATAACTATAGTTATAATGCAAGTAGGGCATTCCCAAGCTTCTCATTGCACTTTTCCTTTTTCGGATAGCAACATGCTTAGGCCATGTTACTGTTGCAGGAGGAAGCATAAATCAACATTTGACTAGTAATTAATTTAAATTTCCTCTCAAGTTACTCCGTGAGTGGTGCCTCCTTGTGTTTGACTCTCAACACTCCATGGGTACATTGCGGCCAAGAATCCGAGCAAAAGTGTGCAAAATGAATTCTTGCATGAAGTCGTCGACACCTGTTTTCCAGAACTTATATGATATTTTTTGTCATAATGCATCATAGTGTGGAAGAATGTATACATGTATATGTTGCATGTGGAATAATGTATGCATGTATATGTTGCATGTGGAATAATGTATACATGTATATGTTTGAATTTTATATAATACAATAAATACAATCATACAATACTATACATAGCATTGTGTAATTATGTAGCGCTCATATGTATCAACGTGCAAACAGAGAAACACTATGTCATAAATATGTCTCGCTTACTTCTGTTCCTCACCTGCTGGCAAGCTGTGCTGCAAGCCGCTGGTCTCCTCCACCGTCGGTCTGCTAAAGCCAACCTCGGATGTGACGCCTGGCCCTTTCACCGACCCCATCTGCGGTTGCCAGGCCAGGGGGAGCCACAAGCAGCTGGAGTGATGGAGAGCAGTGACAGAGAAATACAAACATAGATGCGAAGAAATTGAACCTTGTTTTGCTGGGATCAACAATGACAAACACTGGCATTAAAATCATATATAATATCATTATATAATCATATTCAAAATCAGGGAGGAAAGCAAAAGGAAGGACTTTCCAAGCGAAAGGACTTGCGCCGATCAAACAATCCTGAGATATCCTGAGGCAGTGACACCAGAGAAGCTGCGCAACTTCAAGCCAGACCTTGAAAGAAAGGCTCGTAGTAAAAATGTCCTTCCCCTCCAAAAAAAAATAAAGGAAATCCAAAGACTTTGTTCAGCAAAAAACAAAAAACAACACCTTCAGGTTCAATGTAGGTCCCTTTTTCAGACTAGTTCATGCCTAGCAACGGAATGTTACTCATACATGAATAGGAGAAGAATACGACCCAAAAATGAACACCAACCATTCTGCTAAGCTGCAGTGCGCGGATGTCCGGGTCATGTAGGAAGATTTTCTCCCGGACACATTCAGCCTGATCAAACGACACAGAAATCCAAAGAGTGGAGATGAGTGGATCAAGTTGAAAAAACAGATTTCGATCAATTAGTTGGCAACAATCATGAACACACTCTAAATTGCGTGAGATTCCTCACAAACGAAAGGATTTCATCCCAGAGCCTCCTTGAAAGATACATAGCAAGTGCCTCTCTTTCGCAAGAAACGCAAGCGTTTGGCCGTGCGTTCCTGAAGTGTCATGAGGGTTCTGTGGCTCTGTGGGCAATTTGCTATATATGTGAGTGCAGCGTCATTACCCTTGACAAAGATTTTAATGGCAATACAATGGGAATTTCAGGATCATAAAATGGAGGTACTGCAACATATAAGTCCATATTTTGTGATATTTTGTGGGGATATTCCCTTACATAGGCCTTATAATATCTTATAATGCCTTATACATGGTAGGTACCTCCAATTTAGGTTCCTGAAATGGCCATTGACACTATCTTCTGTCATTTGTTTTGGCAGTAGGAAATCCACATCACCAACCTTTAGCAATTACGCAAGCGAAGCTACTTGTTGGGCGCCAAGGCCGGCAAATCAGCCTTTGACGATTTCGCAGAATCCTAACCACTTCCAAACATGCACAAATTAGAAAACCAAAACGGATCTTTGATGATTCGATGATCTTTGATTCAGGATGATTCAGGTAAGGAACATCCATTTCGAAGGCGTGCATTACCTGTGCTCGGAGCTCTGCAATCGTAGACTTGGTGGTCCTGAGCTATGAGGTAATTGTCAAACTCATCTCACCCTGATGGCATCATATCAAGAACATTCAGGAAAAAATATAAATCTGCAAATGACACACACATATATATGATATATATATATATAATATATATGATATATAATATATAATATAAAATATATAATAGATAATTATATATTATATATTATATATAATATATAATATATAATATATAATATAAAATATATAATATATAATATTTAATATAATATATAATATATAATATATAATATTTAATATATAATATATAATATATAATATATAATATAAAATAT
>Ga0126342_10009512_pt1 | contig 17418 bp, 15 predicted proteins | sample Cyp1metagenome_FD_92528 | JGI IMG/M metagenome (GOLD analysis project Ga0126342, IMG submission 92528) | Coral microbial communities from Lord Howe Island, Old Settlement Bay, Australia - Cyphastrea 1 metagenome | ecosystem: Host-associated > Invertebrates > Cnidaria > Coral ... | reverse complement strand
GAGACAGACAGAGAGACAGACAGAGACAGACAGACAGAGACAGACAGGCAGACAGACAGTCAGAGACAGAGAGAGACAGACAGAGACAGACAGAGACAGACAGAGACAGACAGACAGGCAGGCAGCCAGCTAGCCAGCCATACGCAGACGCGCACGCAGACACGCACGCAGACAGACACGCTGAGAGAGAGACACACACACACACATACGGTGCCTCTCAACAACACATGGCAGCATTTTCGCCCGCGGCACGAGGCGATCGAATCGACAAAGTCAACGGTAAGGCCAACATGGATCAAATGGCGCAGGAGTTGCCAAGCTTTGCCAAATCATCTGAAGTCTGGCACGTGGTGGGCCGGGTCAAGTGGAATGTGGAAAGATCAATGTAGAATAATAAAGAGAACAAAAATGCACATGAATAAATGCTGAACATAAATGCAATATATATATATATATAATATGTATATATATACATCATAAAGAATCATACATAATTAGTAATAAGTAAATACATTTCAAATATAAATTCTGAAGATCTCTGACGGCACAACATTTCTTGCTTCGGCAATCCGGATGCGGAGTACAAAACCCAGCACTTCGCAGCTGCTGCGTGCAGGAGCTGCGTGGGTGTGAGAGCCAAGCCTTGCACAATTGGGTGTGGACAGTGCGTAGATTGGACCAGAAGTCCATTCTGCGATATCCGCCAGATGCAATGATCCCAAATTATGGCACAACAACATAAAAAGAACGAACACCATATAAAGTCCAACTTAAAACATTATGCAATTACTGGTATCACATATTTCATCATATTGCAATCAAAACTCAACATCACATATGTGATATTGTGTCTGGTGTCCCCGCTGCGCATGTGCCCTGGCATCTAGCGGATCAATCAACTTTGCCCATTTCACAGTCAGCATTTGGTATCTTTTTGATCATGACGATCATGTTTGGTCATGTTTCGATAGGTTTCCCATGGTTTCCCAGTTGTCCATGCAAGAGATCGACTCCATTCCATTCCATTCCATTCCATTCCATTCCATTCCATTCCTGCATGTCGGCGATGTATTCCTAGTCTTTCCCACCTTTCGATTGGCCAAGGGACAAAGTGCGACTAGAAGTGCACCGTTATCCCGAAGAGCCAAAGCCTTGAAGTGACATTTGAATTTCAACACGACCCTTGGAGACGGTATGCAGGGAAATACTTCGCTACATTTTGTGACAATGTGTGCAGTATCTCATGTCCTCAGCACTGACAACGGTGGCTGAACGATCCACCAAACTGGACGATTGAGTGTCTTCCCATTTTATTCCTGCAACATTGAAGTTTTCACGGCTTTTCACGACAGTCAGGTTTGAGGTGTCGCTTTCAAAGAAAGCAAGTCCGAAATTGGGATTCAAGTGTGGGATCCCAGCCTTTCCTGTGGCGAGCCAACAGGCAATCAAGCATCAGCATTTCAGAACAACACGTAAGTCACCATCAGATTGCAAGAAGATTCACTGAAGTACGGGTCAGAGTTTACGGTTGGCCGTGGGAGGGGACTTGTCAGATTTGTCGGCGTCGTCGGCTGTAGGATTCTCTCAACAGGATGGTCAGTAGAAAACTATCCTTGCTATGTACTCGTACGGTTTCGGTTTCTTGGTGGGGGTCGTTTGCTTCCATTGAGGTCAGGTGCAGCTCAAAAAGGGATCCCATTGAGCCTCTTACATTACAGCTCGACCACCAAAACCAGTGGAATGAATCAAAATGATCGTTGACATTCGTTGACCATTCTGGATTTGAGGTTGGATGCTTTATTATCAGTTATTATCATTGTTGTGCCTGTGCCGCGAGGTTTGAGAAGCCCAGCAACGAGAAATCCCGGGAGCTCAAGATAACGGAGGCCAAAGTTGAGATCATTTGTGACATATGTGGCTGTCATAGGGCAGGGTCCCTCAGCATCCAAAGATACAGTCTAAACTTGAAACGCTGCAGTATATATTGGTTCGAAGTTCGGCGAGCCAAGAATGGCAACAACAAATGTTCAAAGTGGTCAGCATGCCTGGCAACTAGTACTGTAATTGCTCGGAAGCTGTCAGATTTGAACGCGTAGGGCCGTATTGGGTAAGGACTGCAGTGTCTCATGAAATCATGCAAGGAGTTGAAGAAAAAATCGAAATGCTTCCTACTCACCTGGCCCTTGAATGTGGCAGATTGGGCGAGAAGGCGCTCTTCCAGACCAGAATCGACAAATGGTCCAAACACCTGGTGGGATCAGATGGGGCCGATGGGGCGTTGTGTGAGGGAAGTGGTGGATCTCAGACGTCCGAATTTTCTCGGCATGTCATGATTGGCCTATTATCAGCCTTTTCAGACTTTGTTAATTTTGATGACATGCTGAAATGGCATGCCTGACAGATCGTGGCAGATCTTGACAGAAAACCACCAAAAGCATTGGCACAAACCAATAAACAAACACATACATACATACATACATACATACATACATACATTGATACACACATTGATACATACACACATATAGCATACATGTATAGGGTATGGTATAAACTGCAGAAATGATTCAACTTACGCTGGGAGCTGAGGCAAATGCTGGACGGTTCCACTACGTTGTGGCAATGGGCATGCGAATTATCAAGGCGCTCCATTGCATCTTGTGGCCGTCTGCGCTTGCACTTCCTGCCCTCACAACTTGCCCTCATTTGCTGCGTGGTTCGAAAAAGAATGAAACCAATTGATGCGGCAGGATGCATCATGTGTTGTTCTAGGTGCTATTGGGCCATTGTTTTTTCTTTGGTCTTGGTGCTGCAGAGGTCAATTCCGTGGAAGGAGATGCTTTCCAAATGAAGGAGGACTGATGTCAACGGATGGTGATGTCAAAGACATGGAGTGTTTCATGTGCAAGGCTGGCCAGGAATCCCTGGGGCAGATTTCTCCGTGCTGACAAGTAAATTGCACGGCTTCAGCAGCAAAACTACATCCACCTTGTCTGCACCTCTATGGCAGCACATCTAGCAGCACCAGGAACTCAGGAATGCAGAAGAGGTGACAATCAAGGTTAGACGACAGGAGGCGCGAGAAGGAGGTGTTTTGGGTGGAGTTACCAACATGCAAAGCAGATCGAAACGGATTTCGGAAATACATTGAAACTGCACGGAACACATCCTGCGCAATAGTCTGAAAGAATGGGATGAGGCTGAAAGGGATGGGGAGCGAGAGAGGGAGAGAGGATGATTAGGATTTCTGAAGAGTGACAGCCAGAATTAGTGATGTGAATTTGAAACCTGCTTCAAGATTAATTAGGAATGTTTTGAATATGTTTGATTTGAACCCATTTGCTGAAGAGGACGGTGGACTAAGTAGACAGTCTACAAAGCAGGCTGTGCATTGCAAGGTCTATGCGCTGGAGCGCGCTAGGGTGATGAAGCAGGTGCATAACTTGCGCCTACGGGGGGCTATTGTGGAGGTGAATATCATACATCCATGTAAAGCTGCACATGTAATATGCGTGTGTATACAGATATACATATATAGAGGCATGCAGCGAGAAGTGTAGACGCATTACACAACCACAGTCGAGTATGATTAGTAAACCAACAAAACCCTCCTCTCGCTCTCTCCCCCCCTCTCTCTTTTTCTCTCTCGCACTATGTATAGAATGCAACTACTTACACACACCCAGAACCACACAGACACAAACACAAACACAAGCAAGCAAGCAAACAAACAAACAAGCAAACAAGCAAACAAGCAAACTAGCAAACAAGCAAACAAGCAAACAATCAAACAATCAAACAATCAAACATTCAAACAATCAATCAAACAAACAAACAAACAAACAAACAATCAAACAATCACACACACGCACACACACGCACACACACACATATATATATATATATATACATACAGTATATACAGTATGCACAGTGTCTACATACATATGTCATATGATGTCATATGCACATGCCTTTGGAATCCTTTGGATGATGTTTTTTTCATGTTTTTTGTTGGTCATTTTCATGCCTTATATGTGGGCCTGAGGGCTTGGCAGGCGCAGATCCTGGCATCCCTGTCGAATCTATCTGGTGGAGCTCCTGGAAGACTGAGCAACGGCAATAGCGTTGGTTGAGTCACAAGCAGATGCGAGTGATGCGAGTGATGCGGGGAAGATGGAGAAGATAGATGGACAATTCACGTCCGCGAATGTCCGCCATCACCATTCACATCCACGGAAGTTGGGAACATTTGGGAGCCATAAAAGGCCATAAATGTCATAAAATGCCATAAATATCATAAATGCCATAAAGATCCATAAAGGCAATCAAGGCCCATCCAATCCCCGACCTTACATTACCTTGTGCAGTCCAGGGCCCATGAGATGGCCCGGAATTGGCCCGGTACAGTCACAGAGGTTTAAGCGAATTTTCCGCGTGGTTGCATTGCATGTGACCAATCACAAAATGACACGAAATGCACAGCAGATGCACAGCTAAGGGCTGTGAGTTTCACTCCAGAAGCCAATGGAAACTCTGTGTGCTAGAGCAGAGGCAGGTGGCAGGGTTAGGTTGTGACATGTGCAGGAAAAGTTTTAGAATATGCTAGAATAATCTAGAACATTGCTAGAACATGCTAGGGTGTTTTCGTTTCGGCAGGCTTTTTGAACTGCCGCTTGATTCAAAGATCCAACATAGCTCATCGGTCCCTTTGGATCCTTTTGGTATTTTTTGGCAAAGATTGCTCCTTCCAAGCTGCAGCTGATTCCATTGAGAGTGATCATTGGCATCCAATTCACATTGCTCAATCTTCCCACAGAATTCCAAGAGGCGTTTTCAGCCGGGCTGGACGGGCCAAAGGCTGAGTGTCCGCCCAAAGGCGAATGACCGACCAGCCAACAACCTGAGGGCCAGAGACCGCCAGAGATGGCCAAAGATGGCCAGAGATTCCAGTTCAAGTCATTCTGTGGAGCAAGAGATCTAAACTTCAACACTTCAAGTTGCCAGGACCTCGGGTACTTGGCAGGGAGCCAATGCAATTGATAGGAAAATTAAAATGTTGTGTCCGAGCTTCCACTTTTGTGCAAATTGGAGGGGGGGGCAGGGCGTCGCAAAAAATCCATAAAAATCCGTCGAACCAATCATGGCACTATTTTTGATTGTGGCAAACTTGGCCATTGATTGCCATTGATTGTGCTTAGGTTATCTTAGGTTTATGATGTTTATGGAAAGTACCACTTGGTGCAAAACAGATTGAACAGATCGACAATGAATTCCTGCAACAACATCATTGACCTGTAGCGTTTCATTCTGGTGATCAACACTGTTTCCATCAATGAATTTGCATGAATTTGCGGCATTTTTGTGGCTACACTGTTTTGCTGTTTTGGTTCGCAATTGTAAATTGCATTCAACAGTTGGGACGAATGTACTGAGACGCAACAGTCAAATTTATTTTGCCCAGTGATTTTTCATTCATGAATGTGGCTGAACTTAATCTTAAAACCAACCAACCTGAATTCCCCAATTCGGTTTCTCCTTGCCCAGGTGCCAACCATCATTTTTGGTGGTTGAGTTTGTTGTAACTCACCCACGCGACCCACGTTTGAAGGTGCGGACCAACAGATTTGGTAAACATTTTACATTCAGCAACCAGGCAAATATGAACGCACATCAACTGGGCCAAATACATTTAAGATCATTTAAGTACTGAGACGGTTGCTGGTCAACAATAGGCATGAAACAAATACTATTGAAGGATATTGAAGGCATTTGGGTGCAAAAAAAACTGAATTTCATGCAAGGAGATCTCTTTTTAGCGCCATGGGAAGGTTGCAATGGAGAGTTGGTCGCAAATTTGTGGCCCTGTTTTCATGTTTCGCAAACCTGTTCAGATCAGTGCCGAATTTTCTTTATTTCTGGCATCCAGTACGCAACGTGGAACAACTGCAAAAACATGCCCGAGCAGATGAAAAGGATTCTCCAGATGTGGTTAGGTGGACAGAAGAACCAGAATTGGGTGTTCTTGAAGTTGAACAAAAATTTCATTGCACAGGTGCCTTTCTGCAAAGGTTGGGGCAACTGGCATATGTTCAATGCCAAAATCGTTTCACAGATGTGTATTTTGACGCCATCGATTTGTCGCTCACGAAGAAAGACATGTGGTTGAGGAGTCGTGATGGAAATTTGGAACTCAAAGTTCCTCACCACATTCAGGAGACTTCAGTCAACTTGTACATGGAAATTTCCAACCACAACGAGATTGCAGCATTGTTGAAGAGCACTGAGATACATGTGCCATTTGACCAAGAGATCTCTTCCGCGCACCTGGCAAAGGCTGGGGTTCAACCGTTTGCGGAGATAGAAACCTGCAGGAGCAGGCACAAAATCCAAATCGATGCCGACACGCCTGATATTCCCTGTTCAAGTTTCGCTGTTTTTGTCGACATTGACCAAGCCTCCTGTTGAGAACTTAAAAAACAGTTTGTCTTTTTTGAAGTGGTTTTGGCTAAAGGCATTTGAATAGATTTAACTACTAGGAACATTTGTGGTTCCGTCATTTCAGATTCTTTTTTTTTTCAATACCCTTCTTTTTGTTCTGCAGGAATTATTGTAGTCACCGTAGTCACAAACTCATCAGGTCAATTTTTTGGAAGAATCTGTTCAGAAGTCGGAGAATGACTATGTCATTGGAGAGGTGGAACTTGATTCAGAATCCGCGCCTTGTATTGATACAGTGAATTGACACAAGGTTGACGATGTGTACTAAATAAAGATAAATAAAGACGTTGAATCGGCATGTATGAGCATGCAATGAGCATGCAGTGCATTTTTCCGTATTTTTCCTTTGTTTTGGTTCGCCATCAGCCGTGCGTACAATAGGGCAGTTTTTTTTTCCCCCTGAGGTGAAGACGCTGTCAACCACTCAAAAAGTTCAATTGCTTCGATATGCCTTGAATACCTTGGGTATCACAGCGACCTCGCCGCCATCTGGCTACTGGGCCAAATTGAAGGTTTTTTGAGTGTGGAATTTTGAAGTGACATTGATGATATTGATGCAAGGTTGTGAGATTGAATTTGGATGCATTTCTTAGAATGCTTCTTGCTAGCATATTTGGACAATATCTTGCAATGCTACGGTATTCTAGATATTCTAGACTAGAGATGACTAGAGTAAACAATATGAAGAGATTCACATGTTTGTTTCCTTCAATTTCCCTTGTCACTTAGACTGACTTAGACTGACTTCGACTGACTTAGACTGTACAACATTGGTGAGCCAGTCAGCGTACCAAGTTCACACAGCGTGCATTTGAAGGAAAGGTGGAAGAATTTCTCCGAAGATATCGACCCACACACTATGAAGCACTGCAGGTGGCTGGCATTCTAGCCCCTGTGCCAGTATAGTCAACATGCTTCAATCGCACTTCATGGGCATGGCTCTGCTTGGGTGTAATGAATGAGTGGAACAGAGGCTCTGCAGTGGCGACATTGTGGATTTGTGCTGAAACTGCCGTGAGATGGTGAGAATGTGACACAGCAATGTCCTGTTTGAACATCGGCCTATATGGATGCTGCTCACAAGCAGCCACGTTTCGTCCTGACATAGCCTGAGAGTGGCAACACACCGAGAAACATACAGTGAAGTGAAGAGAAGGAAGCTGTGCTGGAAAACCAGAGGTTCAAGCAGAAGCAACAGCGTGTTCCCAATATTTTCCATTGGACCATGGTGGAATTCTCTATCAGTGCTCTCGAAATCGTGGTGGACCCTTGGACATATTTGGACATGGCACCTGCTTCCAGCAAAACAGGCACAACTGGCAGCATGAGTCCAGCGCAGTGTGCAACAATGTGCAACCGGTAGCATCCATATTATATATCATATTATTATGTGTAACAATTTGTATCTCTAGTCACTAGTCTATAATAGTCTATAAATGTCTATAAAAGTCTATAATAGTCTATAATAGTCTATACTAGTCTCTATATATGATATATATATATGATATATATATATGATATCTATATATATGATATAATGATATATATATATGATATATATATATATATGATATATATATATGATATGTCTATGTCTATATTTATTCTATATCAGTTTATAGTGGTTCATATACATATAAATTAAATCATATTAAATCATCATTAATTATAAATGTATAAAAAGGGTTACAGAGATCGATTAGTTGGGAATGTTGGAGATGGGATACGAAGTCACTGCTTGCAAAATTCATGCGCCTCTTTCATGATTGAGATGTCCATCAAATCACTTGGACCACGCGTTTTCAGAATTGTGGCATTGCAAGGAAGTGTTCATAGACGAGTTCATCTTGTTCATGTTGGTTGTAGTGTCAATATGCAGTTAATATGCAGTTCATATGCAGTTAATATGCAGTTAATGTTCCTTAATGTTCTGGGATATTGAATGATATGGATGGACAATGGATACGTGTTGTTCATTCCTGGCTCAAGCTCCACGGAGCTAGGGCTGTGGAGTCCGATCTCGGAATCCGCAGCAACTCCGCAGTTGAATGCAGAGGCCACGTCCACGGTCCAAGGGAATGCCAGGTGAATGTGATATTAAAAATCATTAAAAGACCTGATCTGACCAGATTGGACATCACTTTTTATCATTATTTTTGATTTGGTTTTGGATTTGGTTTGGGATTTTGTTTGGAAATGTTTTCTTACATATCATGGGGGGGGGCAGGGCGTCAGTGAAACTGCGCGACCGAGTCGCTCCCTTTCTTTAGTTTCTCTTTATTCCACATTGCACGAAAAACAGCTCTAAGACTTCCTTTTTCGACAAAAAAATCGCAGCATGAAATTAGGCATGGCCAAATTCCAAAAAGATGAAGTGGTCTGCATGCAGGAGCACTCAAATCCAATGGGCTGTCAACGACACGTCCATTTCAAAGTGGTTTTCACTATGTTGATATGCGGTGTGACGATTTTTTGTGCCTTGAAAGAAGCCACAGCAAAGGCGGCATGTGATTGTGCCATTCTGTGAGGCTGATAGGTGATCCTAGGTGATCCTAGGTGATCCTAGGTGATCCTAGGTGATCCTAGGTGATCCTAGGTGATCCATAGCAGTTTTTTTTTTTTGTGTTGGAATCCTGGAAGAAAAAATGATTTTATATGATTTTACTGCAACACCGGCCGACTAGAAGAAGACTGGCATGTCCGCACTTGTTTTCGAATTGACATCATGGCAGGCAGCAGAGCTGATGTTCTGCTGCATTAGTCCCTCGGCCAAGCAGACCAAAGCCCGTTGATGGTAGGTGTGATGTTTGCAAAGTCAGACAGAGCTGGTCTTGCAATGCCAGTGGTTTTTGAATGTTCTTGCCAGTTTTGGAAAAACAGAATGAGAAATCTGAAAAAGACAAACAGATCAGGAATCCAGCAATGCATATTTTGGTCTTTTTTGATCGCACTTTATCATGTAATTATTTATCGTATGTTCTCCAAATTTCTCCAGGTATCTCTCGAAATGTGTCACGTTTAAGTTTAAATGATTCACGATTCACGATCCATAAATTCTGTGTAACAGATATGCATGATCCGTATGTAAACCAAGTGTAAATCCAGTACTTTGTATGCAACCAAGTTTTGAGAGCCGCAAAAGGGCATGGGAAGTGCTGAGGGAACATGAGAAACATGTTGCCCCATTGTTCTTTGAAGATATCACTTGCCAGGAGCCTCGTTTGGGCATCACAAGTCAGACCTACTTCGGTTGGACAGGAGTTAACAATATCCAGGAAGAGACATGAACATATTTGACATATTCCCAACAATCCAAGAGTTTAATTTATGATGTTTGCTATTTGCAGTGCATACCTACTGTATGATGCTTCTCCAAGACAAAGGGACAAAGGGATGTTTCCGTTTCGAGCCAAAACCAATTTGATGAGTACCCTATCCCGCTGCCTCAGTCACAAACCTGGTCTTCATCACAGCGGTTGATGGGTACAAGGCGCCAAAGGTCTCAATATTTGGAAAATTCGGATACATAGCGAATATAATATATATATATATATATAAATGGTGCGAGATATAGCACGTATTTTAATTTCCATGTTTTCCCCATCAATTTTCTATAGCGCTTTCCTTCGACTTGAATCTTCTCCCATTCCGTTCAATGGAGCACATGTTACTGATGTTTGAAGGAAGAGGAAAGCTACTGACTGGAAAGTCTTCAGAGGAGTGTGTAAGATGACGCACCAATGTTACATAATGTTATACATAATGTTACTATATCATTCTATATAGAACTATATAGTCGGTTTGATGATTCATGGCAGGTGTTGGCGCCAGATGCACCACAGGCGCAGCAAAAAGAACTGGCCGGAGAATATGTGTTCGAACAGCCGTTTCCGTTTATACACGGGTCACATGAAAAGTACAGAAAGGTGTTGTTCTGTTCGGGGTCCACTTCATTCCATGTCAAATTCTTGGAGAGTGATATTTATTTGTTGTTTGTTTTGCATCAAGCTGCACTGAGGAATGTCAGCCCCACTCTACAGGTGACATGTTCTATGGACAAAATCATTTCCTTGACACTATGATATTCAATATTTCACTTTCATGAAGCACAACTTAAATGCAGATGTCATGAATGTCATGAAGATTCATGAAGCAGTTGTGCTTTTGGAATCTGAATCGAGTCATCTTACGGTGTGGATGGTGTGGTAGTTCACGTAGGCAGTTCGACGATGTTTGACGTAGGCAGTTTCCGCATCCGTCCGCGGCAGCGAGGTGGAGGTTTTGGTGAATGGCAGCCGTCCAGAAGAACTTTTTGCGTCGGAGATCCGTTTGGGACCTTTGGTGCAGGACGATGGGATGGGATGGGATGCTGAGCCTGATCTGATAGATCTGATAGATCTGATAGATCTGATATGATCTGATAGGCTGCGGGAATTGCATGGACTATGACTGACTATGAGACATGAAAAAGTGAATGAACTATAATGAACTTGTACGAAACGACTTCTCGCAGTTTCGGAGTCTTGGATAAGCTTAATTATCCTTACTCATTTGCAAGTCCACTTTCCCGCCAAGCTATTGCTATAAAGGATCACAAGAACGAAACTGGCCCTTTTTTGTTTTAATTCTAATGTGCACCGCCACTCAACAACAACACGTTCCTGCTGCCAGAACGAGAGCAAGCCAGGGACTTAATGAGTTGGATTCGGTGATACGTTAGATGAGACTAGTACAATCTAGTCTAGTACATACCAGTGCCAGGTTGAAGTTAGTGCAAGAATCTGCAATGCGTCATCATGCGTCATCCTCAGGTTAGATTCCTTTGGCTATGCAAAGCATCCAAAGGACACGTCGGTCACCTCAGGAGTTCTGATAGGCGAACAGCTGTGAATCCTTGTGGATGGTGTCTGCATGTGTCTGCCCTGACACCGATGCTTCTACTGACCAAAAGAAAGTAAGAATTTGACACTTTCTGAAAGTTCTCATACTTTCTCCCTCGACTCGAAGTCCAAGCTCTCGCATGGTCTCACCTCTGATCACTATTGATCACTGTTATATCACTGTTTCTATTTGGTTCCTATTTGTTTTTTACTTGTTTTTTGATTCTTTTTTCTTTTTGGTCTTTGCTGGTCTTTGGAAGACTGACGGTGATTGAGGGTGATTGACGGGGATTGACGAGGTTAGATTGGCAAGACCTTCGGAGCATCATCAAGGGACGAAAGTGCTCCAACGAGAAGGTGGCAAGAGCAGATGGGGTCCTGTCAACATATTGAAATCGGTTCATGAAATACATTGACTACTGTACCATTTGTACCCCGAGTATGCCACATAATTATATTCAGGGTGCCAGGGTGAACTGGCCCACAGCCAGATGCTAAGCAGTGGTAAAGAATGGTAATGACATCTAATGCGACACTTGTCCCGGGTTGTGAATGGTTATGATATGTCAATGATATGTCTGATATGTTATGATGGAGATTAGCTTGACATCACTTGACTGACTCCAGCACCTCGATTTTGATGGTTTACCGACGTTTACCGCATGTTCATCTCGGGAGTGCCTTGCATTCCTTGCATTCCTTGCATTCCTGGTGCATCTCAGGCGGATGAACAATGCGGAGAGTTGGTTTGCCGAAAGGTGCGGGTGAGCACAGTCCTGGCATTCCGGTTGCAACAGGGCTCGACAGAGCGTTTCTGCGCATCTGTCTGGAAACATACATCATATTATATTTATATATATATATATATACATCATAATTAATTAGAAGACATAGATTCATATAGAGACATCAACATTTTATGACGAGAATAGGGGTCGTGTGGATTGACTCACACCGACTACGTAGCCCTCGCATTTCCTTTCGAATTGGGGAGTTGTGTAGTTTATAGGCAGGGCAACTAGCTCTCCCAAACAGGAGATATCGAACAAGCATTTCATGAAAAAAATCACATGCAGAGAGAATGGCTGTCAGCAAGATTTCATGATTTGGGTAGAGTCATCAGATGATATTAGATGTCATATGATGTCATATGATGTCATAAGCCACACAATTTGACACGCAGCCATGCCGAGTCATGCTGAGTCATAGAGGACTGCTTTGAGATGCTGGAAATCGAATGCAATTCATCAAACACGTGTGCGCAAGATGCGCAAGATTGCGCTCATGCAATGCTGGCGGCAGAGAATGGCAGAACTATGCAGAAACGAAATCACTATTGGAGATATTGGAGTGGATCACAGTGGACCTGCCAGGGGCTGTGCAGCTACTGCACACAAGACTCCGAGTGCCCTTCGCTGCATCAATGCATGATTAGTTCGTCACTTTGCTGCACAGGGTGTCAATATGTGTCAATCCTTGGACACTTCTGTTGCAAGTTCAGTAGTGTTCAGTGGATTCGGTCCCGAGATGTCCCGAGTGGAAAAAAGATGACACAGAAATACAAAGAATGTAGGGAAATGCACGAAATGCAAACGCTTGATGCTTCTGAAGGTTCAAGTTGAACGATCTGATGCTTCTGAAGGGTTAAGTTGTGGGTTGAAGTCCGAAGCAGTCTACTTGTTCACAGCAAAAGTTGGCCGCATTACAAAATCTAGTCAACAAAAAATTCAGGCTCTTCAAGATTTGTGCTTGTGCCTGAGGAATGGTGGGCAAACCTGCCGTGCGATGCAACGCAAGGCACAGGGAATCCCACTGTGATTTGTTGCTCTGACTGTTGGTGCATTGCGCAAAGCACAGGCATGGGAGTCAGCATGGAATGATCGTAGCGAGCCGCTTGGTAGCAGGAAGATGCAGGAAGTTGAAAGAACCTGGGATGTTTTGTTTGTTTTTCCCCACCTGCCAAGTGAGGGTCTCTAGATTTTAACAACGGTGCAGCTCCTTCGTCCTCTTCTCCTCCTTCTCCTCATTCTTCTCCTCCTTTCTTCGTCTCTTCTTCCGCCCAATCTTCCTACTACTTCCCTCCTTTGCCCCTGGCGTGCTCCTCTTGCAGCTTGGCGTGAATGTGGGTTGCAATTGTAGTGAGCCATATCTCGAGCTCCGGATGCTTTGGAAGGCGCCTGGACCCGAACTCATGCCAGAGAGAATGCCAGAAATGAACGCCGAAATAGATGCCAGAAAGTATGTCAGATAGAATGTCAGAATAGATATGCCATATTATGCCATATATACTTCCAGATAGTGTGTCAGAAACATTCAGAAACTATGTCAGAATAATAGTGTGTCAGGGTGGGGATCATTGGAAGTAAGGTAATCAGGTAATTTGTTTTCCTAAATGGATGTTCAGGAATTGGATAGTCTTGGTTCGGCAAAGCCTAGGGAATCCTGTGGTTTGAATCTAACTAGCAATTGGACGTGCTCACCAGTGCTGATGAAATGGACAATTGTGCACCTGCCATTGCCATCCATTGCCCACATACTAGCTGCTCTGCAGAACAGCTACAACATGCTACAACCCTTTGAACACATTTTACATAGTATTCCAGATTACCCAACTTGGGTTTTTGATGCTTGGATATGCTTAGTGCAAAAAATGCAGATTCAAAACCAGTCTGAGAATGGGTCATTGTGACATATTGTGACCATGTTTACTGCAATACCTATCCATTATCCCACAGAATCCAAGCAATGCCGATTACTGTAACTTGAGCAATTCGAGTTATTGAGCTGAAGTGGAGACTGTCAGACTGTCAGGAAATTTTGCACGTTCCTCATTCTGGTGCTGGGACCTCAGATAGAATCGAACATCACGGGCAAAACAGCTGAAGCCGAAACTGCTGCCTTTGCTTCAGTCATGTGCTTAAGTTGAGACCTTCACATTGGATGATTGGATGATTATACAACTTCAAAATGCTTCAAGTAGATTGTCGTATAGATCTAGACTTATAGGATCTTATAGGTGTCGAAGATCTAAGTACTCTAAGTGCAGGAGGGCAACCCAGCAATCTATGTGATCTTCTCTGCGCCTCGTAGCTTCGCTTGTCCCAGGTCCTCTGCTTTAGCTGCTGCATCAGGAACTGGTGGCGGAAGTATCTTTGTGCCTGTCCTGATTTCCTTTTCTTACTTGCAGGCCCAACTGGACATCACTGGACCTGACAATTGTCATCAGTGTCCATGAGCGTCCTAAGTCCCAGAGGTTGGTAACAAAATCACCAGCACAATTGGACATAGTTATCATAGTTGGACAAGAGGATTATCTGCACCATTCGGGAACAACTGATGTGATGCGCAGAGTGCAGAGAACATGCTGCAAGAGGGCTCAGCAGCAGCATCCAGTAGGTCTGGCCAGTCGTGTGCCGGTCTGCGCATGTTTGCACGTATTATATGGAAGGATTGAACTGAGACGAACTGAGTATTTGTTGCTCAAGCCGTTTGCCCGCATGAAGTGACGCATTGTCCTTTTGTTCGGCCTCCCTGGTCAGGAATCCGCAGTCGTTGCATTGTCTCAGTTCATGATTCTTGCAGGGGCACCAAGGAGTGCTACAGCAAGTTGCTGCAACCTTTCCTCAACATGTCTGAACCACACGATACCACTCAACTACCATCATAATGAGTGATATCATATCATGAGTGATATCATATCATACCCATACTGTATCCATACATATCCATACTGTATCCATATCCAATCCATATCTATATAATATATGTAATATATATATATATTAATATCATTCTATATCTACATCCGTATACATATTCAATCACAGCATATCATATCGTATCATATCGATTCATATCCATCATTGCATTGTACTTAAGACGACGAGATACTAGGATGGGCAACGTGGAAAAAAAATACTGGGAGCATCTAGGAGCTCAAGGATGGTCAGGGAACAAGTCAGGTCGGATCAATGGTCAACCTCTCTGTATTCGTTTCCAGAAGGCCGGGAAAGTTAGTTGAGCTCAGTTGAATCACGCTCATTGGAGTTAGAACCCAAAGACCCACTGCACTTTGGTGTATATTGACATGATATTACAATGTTGACATATGTTGACATATGTTGACATATGTTGACATGATATTACATGACAATCCCGATGTTCACACTAATGTTCACATGTTTCCACAGAAGGTCAGTTCGTGTCTTTGCCGGACCTTTTGCAAATCGAAATCCTGCAATGATCCCAGATTCCCAACACAGTGAGGCAATTTGGGCGTGGTGGCCACCACATTGGTCACAGATTGTTCCTACTAGGATCTACTAGGTCATTATATAATATTGTATTATAATATTATATAATATTGTATTATAATATTATATAATATATTATATAATATATTATAATATTAATATATAGTATTATATAGTATTATACAGTATTATATAGTATTATATAATCTTAAACTCCCACAACATCTCACCAGAAAGCGCCGAAGTGTGATGTGACAACGTGATACAACATGTGCTATCCCCATGGCCACGCCAGGCATCCAGACTTCCCTGAACTGCCTGTCATCGATTATGACCGCTGCCGTTCGCAAACTTTGGATGTCTTTGGGAGGGAACTGACACATTTGTTGACAGGTTAGGAGCAATATTTGCGCAGTTTTGGTGTGCCTCAGTGGAACTTGCAGTGATCTAGAGTCCTAAAGTCTCGAAACAAGATTTTGAAAAGAAGAGCACCTCTTTTGTTATCGTTTGTTGTATGAACATGCTGACAACGGGAGCGAAAGTCACAGAGAGGATAACTTTTGGTTGTTGATTATTGTTCATGTGTGCTTCTTGTGTTTCTCGACACTGTTTGCCACTTTGCGACAGGATTGCATCGTGGTGCTCATTCCGATGCTTTGCTTAGGAGTTACCTTAGGGGTGCCAGACTCAGTCCATCCTACTCCGTAGGAGGCGCTCATAGGCATCTCCGTAAGCTAAAGACCTGGCCAGTCGCGTGTTCCTCCACGGATGTTCAACAGACATCAACAGACTATGAGTGACTCTTTGATGGGCGCGACTGTCCATTTGCTGGATGAAAATACTTGAGCCCAGCTATGTCATCAAGAGTCCTTCTCAATGACACAAGTTGCACGCCCCATGTATCCCTATGTTACATATTACGATTAGATCCGTTTAGCATGTTATGTTACATCACAACATGTTTCAACTTCTAACCTATTGCGCTCAAATGCTGATTATGTTTTGCTGCGCTTGGCAGGTGTTGGTGAATCGATCGGCGCCTTCTTGGTTACTTTTGGCGCTCCTTTGTTCCACATTGTGTGGGGCCCTCGGAAAAAAAAACAAAACTATGGTTAATCTATGGTTAATCTATGGTGGTTCTATGGTTAATAAATCACAGCCTTTCATCTCCGGCTGTTCCCAGCAGATGTTTTGATGGTGCAAGGCCTGGCGCTTTGGCGCACTGGCACCAAGGGCTTGAAGCAGCTGAAGAAGGTCTGACTCGGAAAAGACTCCAAGGGAACAGGGGTTGATTAACAATGGGAGATCGACATTGCGAGAACTAAGACGTTTCTGATGTTTCTGATAGAAAGGGCATTCCACAAGATCAAAGTCAATGGTCAGAAGTGTTATGATTTTCTTGACATGTTAGTTGTCACCCCATCACTGTCAATTTTGGAAATTACTATATATAATTGTTTAATCAAGCAAGTTTGCAATATTTTGGAAATTTTGGAATTCTGTTCTCTGATGAACAGCACAAATAGGTATATAATTTGCAACTGAAGCTAGAGGCTTCTGACGATATCCCTGCTGCCTTCCTCTGAGAAAACGAGTACTCTTTGAGATTTAATTTCTTGACATGTTTATGCACAGTGTTGGTGTGCATGGGATTGTCATGACTGGTAAAACTTGTGCAAACATGGAGTCATGCTCTGTGATGAACAGCACACATGGGTAATTTGCAACTGAAGCTACTGGCTTCTGACGAGATCCGTGCTGCCTTCCTTCTGAGAACACGAGTC
>Ga0126342_10009511_pt1 | contig 17418 bp, 14 predicted proteins | sample Cyp1metagenome_FD_92528 | JGI IMG/M metagenome (GOLD analysis project Ga0126342, IMG submission 92528) | Coral microbial communities from Lord Howe Island, Old Settlement Bay, Australia - Cyphastrea 1 metagenome | ecosystem: Host-associated > Invertebrates > Cnidaria > Coral ... | reverse complement strand
TATCATATCATATCATATCATATCATATCATATCATATATACTATATACACATCCTACAGCTACCCCACCCCCCCAGCGCCGTTCCGACCCCGCACCTTGCCGAAGTCGCAGTCCTCCTTCACCGCAGCGCCTACCGTGGCCATCTCCCCAAAGTTGGCCATCAACGCCGTCCAGTCGCCTGCCTGAGCACAATATCGTGCAACAAGATCTTGGAGATATGACATGATGTTCCAATAAGGTCCAACTACAAGAAGATACCATAATCCACTGTAAGATATGTTAGGAAATTCTGGGGGAAAATAAATAAGACAAAAAATCCTGGCCTGGACGGTTTGATGCTGAACATGTGCCCTTCCATGGCCAAAAAAATCGGACCGAGCTGCGCAGAGCGCGTCAGGCTTCACGGCGATGTGACAGGCGGAGGCTGCGAAGGACAGGTAGGACGCGATCCTCGGGCCATGAGAATCGCAAGGAATGTACCCTCTGATAACCTAACATAGCTATATGTTGAAAATTGCCATTTATAGTGGATTTACCCATAAAAATTGTGGTTTTCCATAGTTGTGTTAGTTTACCAGAGGGTATCCATCAAATTGGATTGACTACCCTCTGGTAAACATACAAAAAACTATGGAAAATCACCATCCTTCATAGGTAAATCAACTATCAATGGGCACTTTCAATAGCTATGTTAGTTTACTGGAGGGTATCCATGAAATATCTTTGAAATATCCATGACATATCCGTTAATATCAATAATAATCCCAAACATTGCTGAGTTATGACCATTTCCATTAGGGTAAATGCACCATACAACCCATCCTCATGGGTCGAATCATCCCATGCCATTTCCAATGCTTGAAGTTTCAGATTTATGTAGCTGGGTAACCGTTTCCTCCATTTGATGGGCTTTCTTAGAATGAAGGGCCCCTAAAAGAGTGTTTTATTTTAACTCTGACATAGCCTATAGGTTTCCATGATTTGGGGGTACCCCAATTCTCTAATACCCAGTCTTGATCATTGTGGCCTATCCCAGCATCTTGCAGCCACAGTTGGATGGATCAAAACTATGAAAGACCAGCCAGTGATCCAAAAAAAGATTTGGCGATGACGAACATCCAATCCAAAAATCATCGCTATGGAGTGAAGACCAAGATGGACCCTTGATCCCTAGTGAAGCATTGGACCCTTGAACACCCCAGCGGATTTTCCCCCATCATCCCCATCCACGTTAAGCCAATTGTCCAAGTGATAGAAGTGATGAAGCCGGCCACGCTGGCAGCGCAACCTCCACGGGCCAGGCAGTGATGGCGGTATTTCTAGATCTTTTTCGGCTGAAATTTGATGTTTACCCCAGGGTAAACCTACAAAAAGATGTGGAAAACCTATGGTTTCCGTTCGGAAATGTTCAAAGTGAATTAGAAAGACCGGATTTTCTGGGTCTATCTTAGTCACTTAGTCGACTCGAGGGTACCCTCTGGTAAATGATTGTTCATTAATGGAGATTTAAGCAGCAAAAGTATTGGGATATCAATGGGATGGAAAACATCATGTTTATCATCGAAGTAAATGGGCCATGGCTTCCATAGCCATGGCTTACATCATAGCCATCCCTCACCAAAGGGTAGCCACCAAAAGTCGCAGGATATTGCAACTGGAAAAAGTTTGGATAAGAATGAACTATGAAACACAAGAAATCATGACCAACCCGTAGAGATCGGGTTAAGCGCTTTTTCACCAACCAAAATCTTGGGATTTGATGGCTTTGAGCAATAAAACCCGTCCGTTTTAGGGAAACATATCATACCAATGGATGTATGATGATGTATATCATACTGTATATCTAATATCTGTATTATAAGTATGTATTGTATACATATTATCATATATGTATGTATATGTATATGTATATGTATATGTAATATAATATCTCTGTCTCACTTTATGCATCCCTACACGAGATCACTGGCCGGTTGACCATCCCCCCAAATATTAGGATGATCCGAAACTTTTGACTCAACCGTGGGCCATCGATCCCATTACAATCAATAAATCATCATCACGGCGCCGGTAACTTACCGTTCAGATGACCAGATATTGGTCCATGGATCCAGATATCCATAGTGGCGAGTGTTCTATCCTATTGAAATTCCATTGAAATTCAATTAAAATCCCATTAAATCATCAAATCCCATTAAAATTTAAAATCCCATTAAATCATCAAATCCCATTAAAATTTAAAATCCCATTAAAATCCCATCAAATCCCATCAAATCCCATTAAAATCCCATCAAATCCTCAGTAACTTACCATAAAATCCCCTTCTGAAAATTCAAAAAAACACCGTGGTTTCCACCGCCGTTCCCGCCTGATGGGCTGTTGTCTGGACACCTGAGCCCGTCGTACTTGATGGCCTCACGATCCCATCGGAAGCGGGGCGCGGGATCCAACGTCAAATAGGAGGTGTTTTAGGCCCCAAAAACCACAAATATCACTAGTGATCATCATGAAAAATGTACATCACCCATGTGGATATACAGTCATAATGGAGAGTTGGCGGAAAACAACAAGGAATTCTCCAACATACAAGAAATAGAATCCGAAATCGACAAACATGCAAACCAGTGGTCTGTAGGTAATGTGTTCAAAAAAAAATCGGTACTAAAATGAACCATGAAATGAGACTGCTGGACCATCTTTGGACGCGGCAGTTTAATAATTGTTCAGGAGGAAAAATGTTCAAAGAAACTGTTGGATTGGGAGTGTGCCTAATTTTCAAACTACCAGGAGAGGAGACATGTCATCACATTGCTTACAAATGATACAGTCCCTTGCATCAACTCACATACCCTCTGGTACTCAAACATGTCTTGCTGGAAAACATCCAGTTTAGAGATGATTTTCCGTGATGTTCCCATTAAAAACACCATTTATAGAGGATGTTCAATTGCCATGTTTGATTACCAGAGGGTAACACACCTAAATCATCCCTACATATGGTTCCCCTGAACGCCCTTCCAAAGGTTTGCCCACAAAAGCACCATGCGATAGGCTGGTGATACTTGGACGATTTGGGAGTAGACATATCTACCTTTGTCTATATGTACGTATGGATTTGTACAAAGTTCCTGTAGATCACTGTAGATGTGATGATACCGTAGTACTGGCACATCTCTTAGATCAAAAATAACTTATAACAGATATATCATACATATCTTAAACCAAAGTTACTGTAGATACCTTGACTGTTGATACCTTGATCATCCATTCCAAAAACTGTTTCCTTTTTGGTCACCCGCCGGCCTTGTAGAGGAAGACCACGGCCTGTCCCAGATACGCAGCGGCTTGGACCACGTCGATCACGCCTGGGGTTTTGATGCAAGTAGCCAGCCTATTTATGGCTATCTTATGGGGATTTCATGGGCATTTCATGGGATATGAATGGGGTGTATATATATATAATTATATATATAACTAGTTAGGCACGGGCACAAGCTTAGCTAGCCATTTTCGCTCACCATCGGCCCCAGTTTTTTTAAGGATACATCCAATAAGGATTCATCCTCTTCCTTTGGCATGCTCGCCATTGACGTTTCGATCTCCAGTACAAGTACAGTACATCCATCGAAGCTCTACACTGGTCCACGACCTCGCGGCAAGCTAACTGGTCATCGACAGTATTTTTCTCTGGGCTTCTCTTCCAGCAAAGTTCTACTACTTCAACATATTTCAACATCGTCTCCATTTACAAGTTTCTGTATCTTTCACTATCAACTCCAGTTTCGAGACTATCAGGGGAGTCTTGCACATCGTTTCCAACTTCGCTTTCTCCTATATGCAGCTGGAATGTACATTTCTCGTTTTGCTGAACAGAAGGGGCCAGGACATCTATCCCCAGCGACATTACTCAATCCTGTGTACTAGATGTAAAGCACCGGAGCCCGCGCTGTCTCCGTTTCGATGCTGACTTTAATGACCTTACCCTCTGGTAAACATACAAAAAACTATGGAAAATCACCATGTTCAATGGGTAAATCCACTATAAATGGCCATGTTCAATAGCTATGTTAAATTACCAGAGGGTAAGCTATTGGATCTTCAGCAATTCCATTTTAACTCCAATTCATGTTCATTATTCACAAGATTTCACAAGTCTCAGACCAGGACTCTGCGGCTCTGCGTCTAATCTTTTTATGTGTCAATTGTTCAGGTGCTCCTTCTTGCTACAGATCTCCTCCTAGATACACAGAATCCAGGACTTTGCGTCCAATCTTATAAAGATACAGCCTATAAGTCTACATCCCAGAGTGACACCAAGTCACTCCCTCAGAATCAAAGACTCAAGGAACTTCAAGTCCCCTGCCCAGGAGGCATTGCAGCATTCTCCAAACTGAAACTGTCCTCTCACTGTTTTTGTATCAGGTTTTGCCTTTAATTCACTTTCTTTTTGCAACTTGTTTTTCCATGGGGCTGACGGAATGCTGCTGCAGACGTGTGGTTCAACATGAACTACATAGCGCTTGTGAATAAAATATATATATACACCTATTTATTGTGGCTACCTTATGGGCATTTCATGGGATATGAACGGGATATATATATACATATATATATATAAGCACTATTCACCATTTAGATGATCATTTCTGGAATCATTTGGGATTCAACTCACTACCAGAGCTACCCGGCCCGGTGTCATGATACGTTTCCCGAAAGCCGGCGTCAATCCCCGGGAAATCCCCAAACGACATGAACGTTTCTGAATAGCGGCCCGGAAAACTACACTATGAATAGATTATACCCTCTGGTGAACTAACATAGCAATGGAAAGATCCACCATTTTTCATGGGAAAATCCACTATTTCTATGGTCATTTTCCATTGCTTTTTGTATGTTCACCAGAGGGTAAATTGGATCATCAATGATCACTGATCATGGATGAGGAACATGATCATGGAATCATGGATTTTTGGGATGTCATGGGATGTCATTATTATCATGTTTTACAATAGAAAATTGCTGTGCCATGATTAAAAACGATAATAAAATGGATAGCAGAAGGGATTAAAAATTTACTATGTAGAAGGGATTAAAAGAATGGAGGAGTGACATACCCTTCTGACGGAATACACCGAGAAGCACTCTGTGCGGATCCATGGCTTTTCTGACGGCTGCGAATCGTAGAAGAGGTCGTCCAAACGACCTCTTTAACCACAGATGACCCAGCAAGACGTGGCAAACTTGATGATTTTGCCTGCTCAAAATTGCTCAAATTCTATACATATGACATATGCATGTCTATGTATACATATGTATATATATATACACATGTTTGATGTAAATGATGTGTATATATAATATTATATAATCTGATTTCACAAGACCACACATGTTTGGAAACATACGTATGCATTAAGCACAGGTGTGGCCGAAATTTGGGACCTGGAAAGGTCTCGGCAGAGCTTTTGAGGAACTGCAACTGGTGATATCTAGACAGCTTGATTACCACCATGGTGATGAACCACTTCCCAATTTTCATGCACATCCGTTTACCATGCTATGTGCACGGTGATTACAACCATTACAACCGTGGTATGTGGTCTGTTTATATCATTTTATATCTATTCACCGTCTTTGAGTATGGGACGGACGGTGGCTCAAAACTACGCGCAAAACTGGGATACTCGAGAATCGCATGCCTAGGAGTCAAGATTATGGGTTTTGCATTTTTCACAAATTAGGGGGTGTCGTTTTATCTTTTGCGCCCTGGTGAAAACATGCTGTATGGGGTGTGGTCATCCCACCATCATTGGGGAATCGTTATAATGGATCTATAAACCCCTATCAATGTGGGGATGACCATCCGCCAATATTGGTATACAATCCAACTTTGACTATAGTTGGTTATATATATATATATCCCATCAATACGTATATAATATATATATATATATATTCCCAGCATGAAAATCCCATGTAAATCACCATTTCAATGATTTTTTTTTAAAAAAAAATGTGAGTTGCTCATACCGCTGCGTCCACTGAGTCGCCGGACGTAGTGGCTGTTTCAATTCCAATGTCTGGGCGTGCGCGATCACATCGTCGATGCCTCCACGGCATGTCGATGTGAGCCATTGAAAATAGCCCTGTTGTTTTACCATCTCATCTTACTTGAAAAGATATGAAAAGATAGGTTTCCCATGGGTTAGTTCATAATCCCACACCAGAAATTGCTTCCCTATAATAAGCAATCAGCTTCAAGGTATTTCTAAATGGCTGTCTCGGGCCCCCTAGGCGGAGATACGGATTACGGATCTATCTAGATGATCTCCGATTCACAGAAAGCCAACAACCATCAACCAGCAGAAAAGCATATATTATCACATATCTATAGACATAGTAAGCTAATATAGAATATTCATATATATATATATGTGTATAGCTATAATATGATTATATTAATTATCACATATCTGTATAGCATTATAGCAATATATTACAATATATTTCTATAGCTGATGTCCATCTTTCTTGTTTACCAAAGCAGTGCCCCAGTGCCCAGTGCGGCCCCCGTGCCGGGATCGGACGAGCTCACCTGGAATTTGTTCCCAGTCTTCGATGGAGTCTTTCAGCTGCGCAATCCGATCGGCTTCCCGATCCGGCCATGAAAAGCCTGGCTGGATCCGCAACGGATTGTTGGATGAAGTTGGGTGAAATGCTCGGTTTGTTGGCATCATCAAAAAAAACGGGATTCAATGGGATTCAATGGGATTGTGGATTGGGATTTGATGGGATTGAGTGGGATAGATTGCCTGGTTGCCCTCTGGTAACTTAACATAGCTGTTGAAATTTATTTGCCCAAAATTGGGTCGATGGTTTACCTATGAAAAATGCTGATTTCCCATACCTATCGTAGCTATATGAGTTTGCGGGAAGGTAACAAGCGGCGGGGTTTGCAAACTGGCTCACCGCAAAACCTGTTGCATCCTTTCAGCGCCTTCCGCCGCAAACATGGCAACGGATTTATCCATGGTTCATCGAGGATGATTTAAACAGCCAATCTGAAACATCTTCTGCATGTTTCAAACTGATGAGTTTTTATCATTTCCATGTTGGCCCAACATCTAAATGTTGGGAGGATCCACCCATTCGAGTTGTCCCCGTTATCGGTTTTCCCACCTAAAAGGGCTACGGCGCACACGATGGCAGCTGTCACTGCTCCCAGCACCCAACACCACCTGTGTCGGGGACGTGTGTAAATCCCATTGTTGGATGGTTTGTAAACAAGGGATCTTAGCCTCAAGTTGAGGAGTATTCTCTGATTTTTTTGAATCTTACTGTATAACTATATAACTAATAATATTATATAACCAATATGATCATTAACAATTATCAACCAATTACCAGTATCATCATTAACCATTATTATTAGCAACTAGAGCTAAATGTTACAAGGACAAAAGACACTATGTATACGGGGTATGGTCATCCACTCCATATTGGGAATCAAAACATAGTGGGTATATAAATCCCTACGGATTAATGATCATCCCTCAATACGGTTGGTTTGGTGATAAATGCGTCGGTTTAATATGTATATACAGTATCTTTCATATATCAACCATTCTGAAACCCATTACTGACCACTAGTATAATTATAACCATTATCTATCATTGTCATGTTCAGATTAACCATACAACCATGAATGGTCGGTTCATAATGGGTGTGTCTGAGAAAATGGTAGTGTCCCATTAAATCCCATCAAATCACCATCAGATATCATCCACAACTGCCGCAAATATCCAAATATTAAACCCCATTCATCCCATTATACGCCGTTAATTCCGATTAAATCACCGTTATCGAAAGAGAAGTCAGCATTAGATATCCATAAGTATCGCAAATATCCAAATGCTACGGAGATATCAGTATATGGATATCCACAATCACTCCATTTATGGAAAATAGATAGTCAATGATATACTCAATCCCCATCAATTATCCATGATGTCTTATGTAACTCATCATAATGGATAGATACATCTTATATATATATACCGCTCATGCATTGTTTGGATAATGAGATCCACATGCTATCCACAATGTTGTTATCTATCCAAATACCCATTAAATGACCAAATATTCCATATATTACTAATCCCGTGAAATCTCATTAAATCACCATTAATAAAATCACCATTAACGTGGTAAATCCAATAATAAACCATCCCCTAAAAATCATAAATGGCTGGTATAAACCAATGGTAGGTTTATTAGTGGACATACCACATTGTCTATCATATTGATCATATCCATATCCGAATATCTACATATTAAAAATCCAAATATTCCATACATTTTTTTCATAGTCCAGTCCATGTTCCCATGGAAAATCCATCCCGATTCATGACCATTAGATAGGTGATATATGATCAGTGTCTATCATATCTGGGTTTTTTCTATCACGGTCCTGTCATCTGAAACAAACGCCCATCTGGGGACCATTTGGGATGACCTAAAAGGGTGAAGTCACAAGAAATATCATGTATCTAGATATCATAAAATCACCCTTTTCATATCATATCATATAACATCATATGACACATTCGGATTACCATTAGATAATTAAATCATATATAATATTATATAATTACCTAGATTATCTAATGCAGGGAAACTTTATGGAATATGAATTCATATCACCATCAAACGAACGTCCGCTGCCTTCGGTTTTTCCCACCCTCCTCTTTCGGGGCGCAGATCAACGCCTTTACCTGGCAAAGCTGCGAAACATGGTGGAAAGATATGCAAAATCCAGTGAAAAATGATGAAGAAACATGGCAGTGTGTCAAAACCAATAGTACCCCTGGTGAACATCAAAATAGCTGGTAAATGGATGTTCATCCCCCTAAAAATGGTATTAATAGGTATTGATCCATACCCATATAGGAACAAATGATTGAAGTGATTTAATGTCAATGTGCGAGAACATGTCCGGGAAATCCGGGGAAATCTTGCGCGGAATTGTTTTCTTCAGTTTTAAGAACCTTTAGAAAAGCCCATTCACCCGTGGCTGAAGCAATAATAATTGATTTGACCATTTTTTTTTAGGAGCTAGCACACAAAAGTAGGAGTGTCATGAACAAACATTGGGTTTAAAAAAACGGTTAAAACCCCTGGGAACCATGACCACTTGGTGGTTTCATTGGGATCATCCTTCGAAGTGGCCCAGTACGTATGGCCCCAGCCTAGGACATCTTTATACGGCCATGATATTGTTTGGATAATTACATATTATATCCAAAACATGTTTTTATTATCCAAATAATATCATGGCCATCATGTAACATCAAAACATGTTTTTTTTACGGCCACGGATGCCATCGAAATCTTCTACAATCGGCCGCGGCCAGGTGAGATGAAGAGAGGGGCCCAGGGGGTCCTGAAAAATCACCAGAAATTGCTAGGCGAATGCCATAGAATTGGCTGAAAATGAACCCAAGTCTGACGGTCTACCAAAAAAATATTCAAGAATGAGATGTTGAATATGACTTTCTGTCCACCTTTTTCTGGGTTAACAATGGTTAACATACAAAGATGGTGTCTGGATGTGTATTTGGATATTTGGATGGAAAAAAAAACCATGGGAAAGCCGTGATGTCGCATCACCCTGAAAGGTCTTATCATTTCTGAGATGGTTTGTAATATTATACATATATATATATATAGAATTGCATCATGCTTTATCGATCTATATATATGTGTGTGTGTGTGTGAAAAATGTTGCAAATATGTGCCCATAATGGTGTGTATATATATACAATTCACTAACCTTGAATGAGGCCCAAAATGGGATAGTTGCTGCTGCCAACCATCATTCTAGTGACGTGGCAGTGAGATCAAAACAAAATGTATCCAAATGGTAGGTTTATTCATTACTATAATTATAAGGATGTACAAGCAACTCGCGAAAAGGTTTAAAAGTTATTTATCATTATATTATATAGATTCAGATTTTATTATGTCTGCTTTACTTTCTTCATGAATTTTCCGGGGTACCCTCCGGCAATTTCTCACATCAGAAAATTCAAAATCCTCATCAAAAATGGACAAATCCACATTGCACATGGGAAAATCAATGGGAAAATCATCATCACAATGGAAAATCCTCATCAAAAATGGACAAATCCACATTGCAAATGGGAAAATTAATGGGAAAATCATCATCACAATGGAAAATCCTCATCAAAAATGGACAAATCCACATTGCAAATGGGAAATCCTCATCTATTGTAAGCCTGGCAGATGTTTCATGCTGCCAGGTTTGAGTTCCCAGAGGCTTTTTCTTGGACCATCGACCGGCCTCTGAGGGACCATCATCCACTTCCACCATGTCTTTCAGCTCCCGACACCTCAGGTCGACATGGACTTTTGACCGCGGGATTCTGAAGGAATGGAGCGAATATATTCATAGAAAATTTATGTATGGCAATCTTTTTTGGGGATTATGATCTAGCTCATCAATTGGGCAACTGGTTTGAGAATTTGAGTAGAGGTGGAAAATGTCAAGAGAGAAATAAACGCAAAATCACAACTTAAAAAAAAAAAAAAACATTACTAGGGATATGAGATGATATGAGAAGACAGTCAAACATCCATAGGTGACCAACAAACCAATCATGGAATTGATCCAGTTGATCCAGTTGATCCCAACGGTGCTGTGGTGTTTCTTCAGAGAAGAGAAAGTGTTGGGTACATCAGCATCAAACTAGTGTTGGATGTGATGGTAATCTGAATCAAACCTGCGCTTCCTGGTTTTCAGCTTGGTCTTCAGCTTTTTTATCCAATATGACCAGCCGATCCAGAAAGGACTCTGCAGTGGTTCTATTTCTTGAGGCGGAGATCTCCAGGGAAACCCATCTCCCACCTGCGATGGGAGAAAGAGAAAAACCTCCCTCCTTGGAGCTTTAGGCTTCAGGCTTTGCCACATGATATCATATTTCTGATCAGCAAACCCATTGTATATAATATGTGTATGTATATATTGTATATATATATATATAATTATATATATATATATATCCATTATATCAATTATATCATATCCCTATGTTTGCTTCTTAAAACCCATTGAATTCCAAATTTTGATGGTGAAACCTGCCAATTAGTAGCTTCAATCGCCATCAAATCCATCCTCTGGTGTGTGGTTTCGACCCCCTTGAAAAAGATCGATTCGTCAATCGGGGTTTTAGGCACCGGAACAAAATATTATATGTTTTATATGATTGATATACTTTACATACTTGATAAACTTTATATTCTTGATATATTTTGTATACTTCATATATTTTATTTACATATATATATATAATTATATATGAGAATGTCCATTTAGATCATCATCCAATATGTTTATAATGAATTCACATCAACCACCAGTCCTGCGTGAAAACCCGAGCCACACGCGGTCCATGGGGCTGTCTTCCAGCTGCTCCCCAGCGCTCGAAATGTTCAAATAGCTCGGCGGCGAGAGCTCCATGACGACCACAGCACTCGGGGATGATTTTCAACCCAGAAATGGAGCAATTCTTCCGCTGGTTCATATGTGGAATATGTGTATTTTGATGTATTTTAAGCCATGGTTCATGATGTGTATGGCCAGTATGGCCAAACATTGGAAACATCAAGAAATAAACGCATGATGTATGTTTTTTCTGATGTGGATACTACTCCCAAAAGATGTTTGGTGGAGCCACTGCCGTCTATCGATGCCTCCACCAGGCGCTTCGCGAAAAGTTGTCCAACCGTCATTTATCAATGATATCCGATATATAGATCATCTGTTCATAAAAGGGATTTCCCTCATATTTTTTGGGATAGAAAGCTTTTATTTCCAATTGCTTGTCCATAGAGGGGATTTCCCCGCTACAAAGCTCCATTTATTGAAAATGCAGCTAAGATCTTGAGCACTGAGCCGAATCAGATGGGTCGACTTGAGAGTGCTGAAACTGGGCTGAAACTGGGCTGAAACTCGCTGGAATTCATCGCAAGGCAAAAGAATATGGGTCCCATGAAAGGATGAATGGATAATAATGGATAATGAATGATAGTAGTTATAATGGATAATAGTAATTTAATAATGAATAATATGACCCATAATAGTAATTTATAATGGATAATAATGGATAATAATGGATTATGGATAATTTGATAGTAATGATAGGATCCAAAACTCGAGGGAACTCCCACTCAAGACCCTGCCCTGCCTGGACTGTATGATCTGTGTGATCATTATATGGGCTACGTCCCCACGTGTTACGCGTTGCAAGCAGTATCTTCCCAACCTCAAGAACCATCCATGGGGGCGTTGGCCTAGGCTGTTTGGCAGGTAGGAACCCCATCTTCAGACCCACCCCATATCAAATTGGCTAGTCATATCTCATATCCCCTGAGATAAATCCTATGAATTCATATCAAATCCCAAAGAGTCATCATTTTCCCATATTTTCCCCCTTGGGGTTCGTTATTTCCCCCGAGTGGAGCCGGGTGCCGCCAGATGTACCCAGCATTCCTTGGCCATTGTGTGCTGACGTCTTCACCACCTCCAAGTCGTTGGCGCTGGCGAAGAGCTTCACCTCCTCCTGCGGCCATGGCTTGTCTTCACGCAGATGCAAAAAGTCATGGTGGTAATAAAGAGCTCTGTGAAGTAGTTCCATCTATTTCTCAACTTTTGGGGGGAAGAAAATGCATGAAACATCATGAAAACATGAAAATCATCTGGGTATCTGTCGAAAACCTATTCTTTATGGGTTTTTTATTAACTCAATGTGTTGTTGCATTCATAATGAAAAGTCAGATAGAAACGACGCTCCTCAGAGACCAAGGATGGGCCTTGATCCTCAGGCTGTGAGGAAAGGAGACGGCTTCAACCCAGCTTGGGAAAATCCACCATTTCCACCATGGTTTTTGCTACCATAGAAATGGGGTTTCCTGTAAACTGTCCCATCCAAAAAAAAATTGAAACCATCACAAAAAGAAAGGCCTTAAAACATAAAATGAGAATTGACATGTCTAGAGAATCACCAACCGCTAGATTAGCTGTCAGGGGGTTCTAATCCAGTAGCTAATCTAATGCCTGACTATCAGCTAGTCTAATCTAACTAATCCCCTAATCTTCCAGTGTCCTGCTTAATGTGGTAAACTCAATTAAACCACCCCCAATAATGCCAGTTTTATGGGTGGTAAAAGCCATGGTAGGGTTAAACGGTTATTGGGTCGTTATACCACATATCATATTGTTTTGTTCATCATAAATCCCTTCAAATATCCCACTAGATCAATTACATCCTATCTGTTGTGCTTGTTAAAAGCCACTAGATTCCCTACTTGGTTAAGAATGGGATGCCCCTAATGGATGGTGATGATCCCTATTGAGTATTGGATAGCATAACCCATTGAAAACCTCCATTTCTCGACGATTTTCCCATCAAAAAAAACTCCATTGATAGAGGATTCTCCCAGTACATATCCCATTGAATATCAATGAACATCAATTATATCCTTAAACTCATGGATTCCTAGATAGAAAACATGGAATATATGTTTGAGACATGTTTAGTACATACCCATATGTTTGCTTGTTAAAACATGTCTCAAACCCATTGGATTCCTAGAAAAGTTCCATGGATTTTCCCAGCTAACCTCCATTTACAGATGATGTTCCCATTAAAACCATTGAAAACATCCATTTCTTGGGGATTTCCATAGATTTTCCCACATTTTCCCATGAAAAGCTCGAGTTTTCCATGGAGTTTCCCCATTTTCCCCACCTTTTCCCCGGTTTCCCACCGCTTTCGAACCCCGAGCCACCGACTTGGTGGCACAGAGCACCGCCGCCAGCGCACCTTTCGCCGCCACTGAGGAGGCTGAGATCCTCGGCTTTTCCAGCAAGGGGGGGCTACAAACATGTGGAAAAAATGGTCAAACATCATCAAACATCTATAAAAATAGAGGGCTTCAAATGATTATGCTGGTTTTTAAGATCTTGAAATTCGAAAATGGTGATGATTCTGGGCCAAACTGGATAAACATTGGGTTTTTAATATGTTTAAATCAGTAAATGTTAATGGGTTTAACTTCCTATAGGAAGTTAAACCACCATTTCAATGTTTCACATCTCCAATACGCAGATATGAGGATTCGTGGATGGTTAAAAAAAATGATTGGAGTCACCCTGCAGAGATCTTGGCACGAATCGTTGCCATCCAAGTTTGACTCTACCGAAGCCCGATGAATATACTCTAAGGGTTCAGCACTGATTGATTTACATCCATTCTCATAGTGCTGATGTGCACTACACAACTTCACACATCTGCAGTTCAATCTACCTATGCCTGTAGAGAAAAACTGCCAGTAGTAGCTGATTTACAACCCCGAACTCGGACTGGCTGCTGTTCCAGTAGCTGGGCACCTCTGCCTCCAAGCGGCTCCATATGTCTGTCCATGCGATGTCGGCACAGCACGTGCCACAAACGAAGGAAGGAGGTCCGATCCCTCAAGGGGGCGAAATGTCTTGCTATGACTCCAGAGCAATGCAGGGAACTCAGAAAATGCTCCAACATTCCCACGGAATTTCAGAGTGATCAGTGATATCAGTGATAAGTGTTCTCCATGTGGGCACGTCTCAGAATGGGGTACGCCCAAGTCCACTGGCATGTTGGCCCATTCAAAGATATTCAAAGTGCCCAAAATTGGCTGTGAAAATTCCCAAAATCAAACCTGACGTGATTGAAAATCCCCCATTTACAGATGATTTTCAGATTGAAAGCTCTTTTTTTGGCTGTTGAATCTCCCCATTTTAGATTTTTGGACCCACCGGAGCCTGCAATCATAGCACAGCATCAGGCCGCAAACATAGCGGCCCCTCGGCATCTCTCCTCAGAAGGAACCCCCCATGGGTTTTCACAGGCCGCTGGGATGATGTTCACCCCCTAAAACTGGTATATTTGTAGCTACTCATCATGGCTATTCCCTAGCCATTTCAGAAAGCGATGTCTTTTTGCAGCAAAGACTGGACGAAATTCAAACCATAAGTTAACTGGATGGATATCAGTACTAGATGCCGCCATTTGTGGCTACAAATCAACCATTCTTTGAACCAAGCTAAGGCTTACCCAGATTCAGGATAACTTCTTGTATGTGCTAAATATATCCTCCTGGGAATTTAGCCTGAGGGTGGTGCCCCCCTCATTTGGAACCGAAACAGCTTACAGAATGGGGGGGGGGCTCATGAACAACTTTCTGAATGATTTCTGTACAACTTGACACCTCCCCAATCTGGGGGGGTGCCAAGGTCTGGATGATTCTTGTTGCCCATATCTCTGCCAATATTTATGAGGCATGTCGATTTTGTACTGGTGCAAAATCAAGGCCAAAAAAATGCAGGTGATACACATTTGTTGCATGTGATGTCTATGAATGTCTATGAATGCTCATGATTTATCATGTTTCATGATGCATTCTTTGGTCCCACATTGGAACTTTTGTGACTGAGGAATGGACACTTTCCAAGATCTCAAGCCTCCTGGTTAGATCTGATTCCGTCAACGTGTAGGTTGGCTTCAGAGGGGTTTGCCATAGGTGTGTTCAAATCCAATCCACACATATGAGTATTTAAGGGCCCACATCACTACCAAATATCAAAATAAATCAATACCACTTAATAGACCATTGCTACACATATAAGGAACCATTATCAGTAAATGCTACCCAGTGGCTATTACATATTGGGAATCTATTGGGGCATGGGGTCGCAGTGTGCGTGCAAAATGGCATTGCCATGGTATTTGTGTAAAAACAGAAGTGGAACACCATTTTGTACATACTGCTCATTGTTTTCCAATTTTGTTTGGTAGCGGCAAAGTATGTGGGCAACCCTGGCTGCCATTGGCACATCTCTACCTGGGGAGGGTTGAAATCCCACCCATCAATGGTGATGACTTGGGGTTTTTCAGCGGTCCCAGGTGCGATGCACTGGCTCCCGACCTGGCGATGGCCGTTTTTGTGCGGTGTTTTCCAGTCTGGGTGCCTCCTAATTTATGGCCAGAGGTGAGGAATCGTTGGATTTGGGGATAACCACCACCAAGGCAGCCCCAGATGGCGCATTGAGACTCTATCTCTTGTAGTTTGGTGTCATGATTGACCTTTCAACAAGTCCCAGCAGCCCCACTGGTTTGTTGTTGGTATGTCAAATGATATGTCTTGAAAAAAAGGAAACACACATCATTATAATCGTATATAATACATATTAATACCGTGCAAAATTATGATTATAGTCATCAACAAAAATCATAATGACAAACATGTAATAGTTTACACGCATTGATAACTGTATATATATATATACAACATCATCATGACTTATTACTTATCATCAACATTCATCAACCATTCTTAAAGCAGCGCAGCACGGCCGGCACCTCCAATCTCCATCAGTTCGAAGTCGATGCCTTGCTGCGGCAGCAACTGCCGCAGCTCCGCAAAGAGGGCGCTCTCCGGATCCAGGTGCCACGTCATGCCTTCCGGTGAAAGGGTGAAACCGCAGGGGAAAAACGTAGGGAAACCACGGGGGAATATGGGAAAATATGGGAAACCGAGGGATTTTGAAGGCAAACATAGGGGAAAATATTGGAAAATATGGGACAATTGAAGAACGCCCAAGAAAATCGGGAGTTTATCCCCCTCGCCCATGGTGCTTGGGTGCCCTTCCCTTTGAGAAAGCATGATTTGATATCCGTTAATCATTTGATCCACCGTGAGTTTCTTCAATTGTTGGAAAAGCATGTCCCTCCTGTGGAAAATCTTCCCATAATGATGTCTTGCCACTTGGCTTTGCACCCAACGCATCTCCAGCCCAAAGTATCCAAAGCGATATGTTGTTTTCACACAAATAGGCTACCCCAAACCATTCAATGGTTCATCATCATGATCATCATTTTCTCCATGTCTTGGTTGCGATGTAGACCAAAATACCGTAGTGTTGATTATATAGAAAGGGTCTGTACATATATATATATATACACATATTATATAGTTATATGCCATAGTTATGTTTGCTTAAAATTTCCCCCTATATATATATCCCATAGCCCATAGCTATATGCCATATCATACATGTGCATATATATATGTATTCATGTGTCAAAAAATATTAAATAACAAAAACGTGCGCGTATATATATGTATATATATATATATAACATATATCGTATATTATATATATACTATATACATATCATATACATCCCGGCGGAAGGGAAACCGCGCGAGCGTTTTGATTGGTTGCTTCCAGGAGAGTCACAATCACCTGTAATTTACAATATAAAATGCTCTTCCGATCAGTTTGGATAACTGAATT